>VOFD01002458.1_pt1 | contig 43675 bp, 58 predicted proteins | sample 5384101 | NCBI WGS metagenome assembly VOFD01 (sample SAMN12384723, study PRJNA508395) | human gut metagenome | isolation source: healthy gut C | host: Homo sapiens
CTGACTTTCTGCCTGCTCACCACCCGAGAGGACCTTCACCTTGCTCTCAATATGTTTGGTAGTAAGACCACATTTTGCAAGAGCCGCACGTACCTCATACTGTGTATATCCAGGGAACTCTTCCCATATCTCCTGCAGGCAGGTATTTTCTCCCGGCTTGACCTCCTGTTCAAAGTATCCTATATGCAGATAATCGCCAAGCTGCGCCTTGCCTGATATCGCCGGGATAAGTCCCAAAACACTTTTTCAGGAACGTGGTCTTTCCTATACCATTTGTTCCCGTGATGGCGATCTTATCACCGCGCTCCATGCGAAGATTCATCGGTTTTGAAAGTGGCCTATCTTTGCTGTAACCTATCACCAGATCATCAGTCTCAAATATCACCTTTCCGGCAGTTCTAGCCTCCTTGAAGTTGAACTCAGGCTTTGGTTTCTCTCGCTCAAGCTGGATGACATCCATCTTGTCAAGCTTCTTCTGTCTGGACATAGCCATATTTCTCGTGGCAACCCTTGCCTTATTTCTCGCAACGAAATCCTTCAGCTCAGATATCTCCTGCTGCTGTTTTCTGTACGCAGCCTCAAGCTGAGATTTCTTCACGGCATATACCTCCTGGAACCTGTCATAGTCGCCTACATACCTGTTAAGCTGGCCGTTTTCCATGTGATATATAATATTTACAACTGAATTCAAGAACGGTATGTCATGAGATATGAGTATAAATGCATTCTCATACTCCTGAAGATATCTCTTAAGCCACTCTATATGGTGGGCATCCAGATAGTTTGTCGGTTCGTCAAGCAGAAGTATCTCTGGCTTCTCAAGCAGCAGTTTAGCCAACAGGACTTTGGTCCTCTGTCCGCCAGACAACTCAGTCACATCCTTGTCAAGTCCCAGCTGCATAAGATCAAATGCCCTGGCAACCTCCTCAACCTTGGAATCTATTATATAGAAATCATGGCTGTCCAGAAGATCCTGCAGAAGTCCCATCTCCTCAAGCAACGCATTCATCTCCTCATCATCCGTCACATCTGCAAGCTTGTCACAGATCTCATTTATCCTTTTTTCCATGTCAAACAATCTGGAAAATGCGTCTCTCAGCACTCCTCCTATAGTCATGCCCGGCTCAAGAACCGTGTGCTGGTCCAGATAGCCAACCTTAACATTCTTCGCCCACGTCACCGTGCCCTCATCGGGCATCAGCTTTCCAGTCACTATGTTCATAAATGTCGACTTGCCCTCACCATTCGCACCGACAAGTCCTATGTGCTCGCCCGCAAGCAGCCTGAATGACACATTCTCAAATATTGCTCTGTCGCCAAATCCATGGCTGAGATTACTTACATCTAATATCATAAACTCTCCTTGTCTGACGAACGGCACTTCATCCGCGCGGGCGAGTTTGTATCCGGGGTATGCCAAATCACTCCTATGCGGATGAAGTACCTGTCTTTGTAGTAATTTTACTTAAATTCCATTTAATTTCTGTTGTTCACTTATAACATGGATTACATATATCCGGCAACTTTTATTTTATCCTATAGCTATATATCTGATACTTTTAAATATGTATTTGTACATCCATAAAAATACATACACTTCTAGTCCACCGGCTTTAAGTACATTACGGATAATGCCGGAAGGTCGAAGCCGAAGTCGCCGCACACACCTTTGATGCTCTTCATGGTGTCTTTTGTGCTGCCGCCGTATTTGTTCCAGTCGGTGTTCATAGGATCTTCATGGAGCCTCCTCGCCGTATCTGAAATGATAATCCCTGTATGTATTTCCTGATAGGTTCATGACTACTACTATCTTATTTTCCTCAACAACTCTCTGAAATATATATACAACATCCTGCTCTTTGCCACAGAGTATCCAATCAAATCCGTGTGGATCATCATCCCACCCTGACAGCGCAGGCTCTTTTCAGATAGAGCTTATTCAAATCTTTTATAAATCTGTTAAATGAATCGTGATTCGGATATTTCAGTATATCCCAGTCCTGTTCTCTCTTCTCGTCCCACTCTCTGAGTTGGGCTATCTCATTACCCATAAAGTTCAGTTTCTTGCCCGGATGTGCATACATGTATGCGTAGAGCGCCTTTGCATTCGGGAATTTCTCCTCATATGAGCCTGCCATCTTCTGTGCTATAGTTGCCTTTCCATGAACGACCTCATCATGGGAGAGGGGCAGCATGTACCTCTCATTATAAAAATACATCATTGAAAATGACAGTTTGTGATACTGGTCGCCTCTGCAGAACGGAAGCGTCCTGAAGAAATTCAGCGTGTCATTCATCCATCCCATATCCCATTTATAGTCAAATCCAAGTCCGTCATACCTGACTTCCTTTGTGGTTCCCTTTGTAGTCCGTGGAATCCTCGGCACAGAGTATACATGAAGGATGTCTCTCCTTCAGCCCCTGGTTGAGTCCCTTTATAAACTCTACCGCCCTGTCATTTACACCTCTGGCTTCATCGCCCATCCAGTAGATTATCCTACTGATTGCATCCATTCTGAGACCGTCAAAGTGATACTCAGTGAGCCAGTAGTTTGCCGCACTCTTTAAAAATGTCTGCACCTCACCCTTGGAGTGGATGAAGTTCTTGCTACCCCACTCGCTGTATCCCACATCATCCGAAGGATGCTCGTACAGATTTGTTCCGTCATATTTCGCCAGTCCATATCCGTCCAGCGCAAAATGCACAGGAACATAATCCATTATCGCACCTATGCCATTTTTATGCAGGGTATCGATCAGAATTTCAGGTCATCCGCCGTTCCGTATCTCAGCCGTCGGACTGAAGAATCCGGTATTCTGGTAGCCCCATGACTCATCACATGGATGCTCCGAAAGAGGCATGAACTCCACATAGTTGTATCCCTGCTCCTTCCAGATATTCCACCAACATAGGAGCAATCTCTCCTGTATGTATACCAACCCTCAGACACCCTATCTGCATCAATGACCTCCTCTGGAGTAAGCCGCTTTCCATTCTCATCATACACCGGCTTGCAGTGCCATGAGCCCATGTGCATCTCATACACATTGAGTGGTCCTCCCTTACACTCATTTCTCGTTCTCATCCATCTGGCATCGCCAAAAGTATACTCGTCCATGTCTCTTATTATAGAAGCAAATGCAGGTCTCAGTTCCATGCCAAAGCCATACGGATCACAGTGATCAACGCAATAGCCATCCCTCTGGTAGATCTTATATTTGTACATCTGACCGGTCTTTGCCCCCGGAACAAAACATTTGAAGAAGCTGCCGTCGTAGCATCTATCCATGGTGGTCTCGCCCCACGAATTAAACTCTCCTGTAACCGTTACCGCCTCCGCATTCGGTGCATACGTCACAAAGTCCACACCCGTCACCATTTTTCTTCTGCTCTTGCCCACATTCTCCTTCACAACATGAGCTCCCAGCTCATTGTAAGCATCAAAACATTTTCCTGAATAAAACTCATACAAATCCATAACTTTCCCTCCATATACAAGATACAAGTTTGCATATTCAAGCTACATAAGCTAAGCCCACGCAGTCATTTCTTGACTATAGTAAATTATATATAGTATACTGCTATACAGGTTTCTAATGAATATACGCTTTTTAGACAAACGTCAAATAATTGACCATATATGCATTTTAGTGTATTCTATATATATAAATTTATACAAAAATATCAGCCGACATCAATGCAACCATACGGCAGAGACCAGAAAGGAGCTTTTTATGGACAGAAGAATTCAGAGAACCCGCAACAGCTTATTCAGTGCATTTATAGAATTGCGTGCAGTAAAACCTGTTGAAAAAGATAACGGTAAAGGAACTCACCGAGAAAGCCAACATCAGCAAACAGACCTTCTATCTCCATTTTCAGGATATATATGACCTGTCTGAGTATCTTGAAAACGATGCTCTGCAATCTCTCATCGGCGATATTCCAAACCCTGAATATATGCTCACCAACCCGGCCGAAGCAAGCCGTCAGTTGTGCAATGCATTTATAAATCAAGGACATCTCTTTTCCATACTGTTTCCAGATGACAGCAGAAGTTACGGCGTTCTCACAAACAAGCTGGATGCACTCATAAAAGAAAAGATCTATGATGAACGTCCTGAATTTCGCGACGACCTGTCCAAGAATGTCGAAGTCTCAATGTTCGTACAGGGCTGCGCTTACACGCTTCTGAAGTACAAAGATCAGGATGTTGCCAAAGTTATCGATACCCTTGCTGGAATAATCGAGCGCGCTGTGCGTGAATAGCATTATTCAACTATCTCGCACGCGACGTGCTCATAGTCTACCCTCTTACCGGTATTGATCACGAGGTGATATCTTCTATCCATATCTTCGTCAGATCTTTCGCCCTCAGATGTACTGGATTCAGATACATATGCCTCCAGCACCACATATACCTTATCGCCCATCCCTGCAAATGTCTCATAAGGATATTCTGCAAGAAGTTTCCCTTTTCTCACGCGTTCCCCTTCATTGCACATCAGCCTTATATTTACCGGCTGGCATACGTTATTCCAGTCGCGCTGCCCATCAGCGATCAGATGTATCCCAACGACATACCCTTCTTTGGACACGCATTCTATCTGCCCTGCTCTGGCTTTACTATATCCAGCCTTGCAGTCAAACGGCGCTCTGATCTCCCCGTGTGGCTCGAATCGCACACACGCCGATACTCCCGTCTCCCACGTCCTGTAAGCAATGAATATCAGATACGCACACAATATCACCTTCAACAGGCACATACACTTTCTTAAGCACTCTTTCATAATCCGCATCCTCCTTCTCTGATTCCATATATTTGTTACTCTCAATGCATCTCTTGAGTTCCCTGCAAATGTTCTCCACCTGATTTTCATAAAACACCTGAACCTGTCTCCCCTTTGCCAGAACCCCAAGCGCACCGGACGACTTGAGCCTCATACGATTCACCAGTGTTCCATCATTAACAGTAACCCTGAGTCTTGTATCACTGCATGCCAGATTATATATATTGTCCATTCCCCGAGGGCATCTATGATAACTGTAAGGTTTCCCATTTCATTCACATTTCGGTCACCCGCATTCCTATCGCTATTGTCTGTCTCCCCATCCTCGCAAGAGGCTTCGTCATCATTTTCACGCCTTTTTCCTAATACATGTAGCAACGAGTATCACCGCAGCTGTCACCAACAGCAATACTGTTGCGTACAACCAGAATGAGTCTCCCTATCTGTCGGATTTCCTGTAAATTAAAAAGGACATCCATATACGCATTCCAATTCTCCATAAGAATTCCTCCTGCACATATAATGTCCTTTTTTATATTAATATATTCATGCTTCCCACGACAGCCGAAGACTCCATGAAGAGCTTATTTTATTATCCAGCAGCTGTCAACGCCTCCGCAAATCTCTCCACATCCTCTTTTTGGAAGTCTGTAGATCTTCTCGATCTTTTCTCTCGCCATCTCCAATATACGATCCTCAAACTTTGCATTTTTTATGTAATCGATGGTTTTATCAGGGAATACAAAATAACTCTCTGCAAGTCCAAACGCCACTCCATCCTTTGCATAATAACCGCCATCCTGCATGTGTTCAAATGCATACAGACATTTGTCTATGTATCTGTCGTTGACGTAATAACACTTAAGCATGATCGCCACAAACCTGAGTCTGAAGTCGTCGGACATATCCTGCCACGTTCCAACGGCTATCCCTCCCTGACCTATCGAAACCTCAACCTCCTGTTGTTTCTTCCTCCATTCAGGATTCAGTTCTGAGTCCCCCATATATTTCATGATAAACTCCCACACTATCTCCTGATACATGGACGCCGCCTTAAAATTGGCACAGAACGAATCGCACACCCACCAGTTGTCTATCTTTGGCACAAATTCATCCGCATACGCAAGTATCTCCTCAAGCTTCCCCTGTGCATACCCAAGAACAAGCCCCTGCAGCACCACGTCCTCCAATGTGTCGTCCGGCGCATGCTTCAGATACTCCTTCCAGTTGATCTCCGCGATCTGCTGCGCAATCTCTTTCAGATCATCAAGTCTGACTCCTATCACATTGCCGCATCCAGGCAGGTTCATGGCCAGATATTTGCCAAATTCCGGATCCATATGTTCATATAACTCATCCCTGACAAGTCTGTTCACTTCTTCAAATGAGCTGCTCTCCATCCCCATATATCCCTGTCCAAATTGTTATAAGAGCGCCTTTTTTATTTCCTTGCATTTAAAGTCTATCTGTTGACCACATTTATGGGATGCCCTTCAAAAATGCGCCCATATTGTCACCTGCTATCTGCAGCAATCTCTGTCTAACCTCTCTCGGGGCCCAGGCAATATGAGGCGTTATGATGATGTTCTTTGCAGTGAGCAGTGGATTATCCTCCTTCATCGGTTCCTGAGATACCACATCCACCGCAGCTCCGGCGATCCGTCCTGAATTGAGTGCAGCCGCGAGATCCTGTTCCACGATGCAGCCGCCTCTTGCCGTGTTTATCACAAATGCAGTTTTCTTCATAAGCTCTATTGTTTCCCTGTTTACCATGCCCTTCGTCTCAGGAAACAGCGGGCAGTGTATGCTGATCACATCCGCCTGCGCAAAAAAAGTTCTTCCCGGCTGACCCATCTTATCCAGCCGCCCTCAGGTAATTCCTTCTCAGTTCTGCTGCTCACAAGGACTTTCATGCCAAATGCATGAGCTATCTCCGCCACTCTCTGTCCTATGCTTCCATACCCGATAACACCCAATGTTTTTCCTGAGATCTCCATGGTCGGCATCACACTGTATGAGAAATCTTTGCTTCTCACCCAGCCCCCAGCCAGAACTGAATCGCTGTGGACGCCAACATGATTTGCAAGTTCAAGAAGCAGTGCAAATGTAAACTGGGCAACAGCTTCAGTGCTGTACGCCGGAACATTTGTCACAACTATACCATGCTCCTTTGCCGCATCCAGATCTACAACATTGTATCCCGTTGCGAGAACGCCCACATATCTGAGATTCGGACACGACTCTATTACCCTTCTGTCAATAACTGTCTTGTTCGTCGTTACGAGCTCAGCATCCCCTATTCTAGAAACCACATCCTCATATTCTGTCCTGTCATACACTGTGAGCTCACCATACTTTTCCAGACTTTCCCAACTGATATCACCGGAATTTGCAGCACATCCATCGAGAACTACTATTTTCATATCTGATCACCCTGCCTTATATTTTTAGCTTATCTACATATAATATCATTTTATTTCACATATATCTCTCCTTGTTTCAGAGAGCACATCCCATGGCATAACGTCATTTTTATTAAAACGATACATTTATTTTATTCAACTATACCATATAATTCACACGTTTTATAACGATCATTTTACCATTTAACGCAAAAATGCACAAATATTTCTGTACGACTTGAATAATTTTATTGAAAAATATGTGCAAACACATTAAAATAAAGATAACGTGCATTGGTAACAAATCATAACGAATGGGAGGTTTGAAATGGACAAAAGATATTAACAGCAAAGGTATTGGAGGTATTTTCTAATGTTCTTCCAGAGATAGATGCGGGAAATCTGGATATGACGGCGCCTCTTACAACAGCTTATGGGGTTAATTCAGTGTCTATCATACAGTTCATCGTAGGACTTGAGAATGAGCTCAATATAGAATTTGACGATTCTGAGCTTGCCCTCGGCTTATACTATGACATGAATGATATGATCAAGGCTGTCGAGGCCAAAGTCAGCTAACTTAGCTTACATCGACAGGTCTTACAACCAGACGCGAAATGGAGGTAATAAACATATGAGCAAAAAGATTTTGCCAACAAGCTATCCAATGATCACTTCATGGCAGTGGCATGCCACACTTTTCTCTATCATTGGGGATGATGAGAAAGCCAAAAATTGGATATTCAGTAATTATATACAGTTAAGATGTTACAACATTGAAGAGATATTCACAGGAGACGAGATGCTTCTTGCGGACATGATGCCTGGAAGCAGTTCCCTCAAAGAATGCCCTTACCTTCTCTTCTCACTTATGACAAAGGAGCAGGTTGAAAGCTACTGTGGAGACATTCTCACATTTATCAAGAAAACCATTAACCTCGGCGGATATATATACGGTGTATTTGACGAGGCAAAAGATCCTCTGTGATTCAGGAGCGGACTACAAGTTCCTCACGAATTATTTATCTATGGATATGACGATGAGAAACAGGAATTTAACGTAGGTGATTTCACATTTGGCGAGCACTACTCATATTCCACAGTTTCATACTCCGATGTAAGAAATGGTTACAACACCATCACCGCTGCAGAGGATCACATCTTCAAGGATGACTACAAGGGACGCCGTGGTATATACGTTATCCAGAAGAATCTGGCTGAGACATACTACGAGTTGGATACCAAGTACATAAAGGATACTCTCATCGAGTATCTTGAGTCTAAGGACAGCAAGAACCACTTCCGTATGATGAGAAACCGTTTCAACGACACAGTATTCGGTGTGAACGTTTACGACGCAGTCCTGAAGCAGATCGGCAAGCAGTTGTCAGCCGAGGATCCGGATTTCGATATACGTGCACTCCATATCCTATACGACCATAAGGTCCTGATGATGGAGAGGCTTAAGTATATGATGGACAACGGATATTTGGAGTTCAACGGAGAAATTCTCGATGCATATATGGAAGTTGAAAACCTCATGCTCACAGCAAGAAATCTTCTGATCAAGACATCCATCACAGGCAAGGTTGACTGTATGGACAGATTTGAAAAGTATCTGATGAGCGCAAAAGAGAAGGAGACAGCCGTTCTCAAGCAGGTTGTCGAGATGTTATAAGCTATATCAAAGTCAGATATTTATATATCTTTTTAAAGACTGCGCGACTGATGTTCCACACACCAGTCGCACAGTCTTTTACTTTTATATTTCACATAATTTTACCCGTTTTTACAAATTTCAGCTTTAATAATATCCTCTTTTTATTTATACTAGATACTAAATTGTTCGAGAAGAATATTTATATTGTAATACATTTAATTTGGAGGATTTTATGAACATATGCGTATACGGAGCGTCAAGCAACACCATTGACAGCTCTTATATAGAACAGACGGAGTATCTCGGCAGACAGATGGCAAAGCGCGGTCACTCTCTGGTCTACGGTGCAGGTGCCAACGGACTCATGGGTGCTGTAGCCAGAGGTGCTCATGAAGAACACGGAAAAATCATCGGCGTGGCACCTTCTTTCTTTAATGTTGATGGCATTCTCTACGAGAATATTACCGATCTGATAACTACTGAGACCATGAGAGAGAAAACAGATCATGGAAGACCGGGCAGATGCTTTTATCATGACTCCGGGGGTATCGGTACTCTTGAGGAGTTCTTCGAGATACTCACTCTAAAACAGCTTGGCCGCCATGGCAAGGCTATCGTGGTGTACAACCAGAACGGCTTTTTTCGAGCCACTGCTCACCATGATGAGCGAGACCGCAGTCAAAGGCTTTATGACGGACGCCACCAACGAAATATACGCAGTCATGGATGACGCAGACGCCATCTTAGACTACCTTGAAAGCTACAAAACCGATATAGGCAAAGTATTCAAATTCTAAAAATTCCGTACATGGTGTGTTGTATTTTATGATACATTTCACTATGTACGGATTTTTTTGCTGTAATCTTTACAGACATTCTTATAATCTCAATTTTTCTTTTTATCCTCTTCTATGAGCTCTTTTTATGGCGTTTACCGCCACACGGATGGCCCTGTCAGTATCATGGACCTCCGGATTTGGAAGTCCTGCTGCCGCTCTCTCCTGGTTTGCAACGACCAAAAACAGGCTCCGACTCTCACTTTCAGAAATGCCCCTACTATAAACAGCGCCGCGGACTCCATCTCGGACGCCTTACAGCCCATGCGTTTCCAGGCCTCCCATTTGTCTGAGAGTTCGTAACTCACAGGCATTATCTGAGGGGAATGTTGTCCATAAAACGAGTCCTTGTTTGGACAACACCGGCATGTACCGGAACCGCCAAGACCTTTGCCGATCTGACGAGGGCATTCACCACATCTATATCTGCAACGGCCGGATACTCTATCGGCGCGTATTCCCTAGACGTACCTTCCATTCGCACCGAGCCTGTGGCAACAACGATGTCTCCTCCTATTATATCCGTCTGCATGCCCCCACATGTGCCCACGCGGATAAATGTATGTGCACCGGAATGAACCAGTTCTCAAGCGCTATCGCCGCCGAAGGACCCCCTATTCCAGTGGATGTAACACTAACCTTCGCCGCCAAGATATCCCGTATATGTGACAAATTCCCGGCTATCTGCAACAAGCTCGGCATCTTCAAGATATTTTGCTATCGCACTGCACCGTTTCGATCTCCCGGCATAATAACATACCGCCCAATCAAGTCTTCATTCACCTTTATATGATACTCCAGCCCCTGTTCTGACTCATATACCATAACAATCCCTCCTGTCTTTAGCATACGTAAAAAAGCAGGCCTGCAGAAAAAACTCTGCAGCCTGCTTTTTAATGATCTACTTTATGATCTCCATCAATATACTTTCCTATGTATCTTATGCGATTAGCACTTGAACTCATCAAGCTTTGCCTGAAGCTCCGGTGCTATTTCTCCATGGAACTTTACAGTAAGTGGTCTTTCAAGATCTAAGCTGAACACACCTAAGATCGACTTTCCATCTACAACATACTGAGCTGATGAAACGTCAACATCATTTGGAAACTGATTAAGGTATGATACAAACTTCTTGATGTCATCCATTGTGTTCACTTTAGCTTTCATCTCTGTATCTGCATTGGCTGCGCCCCTAATATATCTTAATATGTTATTGTTGCGGTACGATACGGGCTTCCCATACCAACTCGCCTACAAGAACATTCTAACACTCTCGTATGAAGTGTGTCAATGCATACTGTCCACGAATAATTATAGAAATAGTTATAATTTTGTCACTTTATGCCGCGAGCATAAACGGCTGTAATGTGCTTATAAATGATTCTGTAGCTCCATTATAAAATTTAACTGTGAGCTCCTGATCAAGCCCCAAACTGAACACACCAAGAATTGACTTGCCATCCACAAGGTAGTTACGGTTTGTTGAATATACGTCAACATCTCCGTCGTATTTTCTTATTGTCTCCACAAACTGTCTGACCTGCTCAACCGAATTGAGCTTTACCTTGATATCTGTTGATTCTACCATACTTATTACCTCCATTCATGGTCCATCGCCATCAATGTTCCTTTTATACTACTTTCTGAAATATTTTGCAAATTACAAAATCAAGGAATTGTAAAGCCTTTTGTGTGTTTTCCTTGTTTTTCTTAAGCAGAATATATGATCTTGCTTTCTTTTTGGGCATATTGCCTAATTTGCAGAATATTTTTACAAATCTCCCTCTCCGTCAAAACAACGTTCAACAAATTTTTTTGTTTAATTTTCAATTAACTTTTTTTTAGCGGAACATGTCATTTTACGACCGTTCAATATACAATATGCTTATTGACGTTACATTTCCACGCATTTACAATATTGTGCGTAGAGAATATACTGATCTACACATATGACATTTTATATTCTGACGAAAGGATAACCGGGACACCGGCAGCATCATGAATTTATTAACCATAAAAAAATTTTTCAAAATCATATACAGACAAAATACTATTTGACAACGCAGACTTCTCCATAAACTCAAAGGAGAAGATCGGTATCATCGGAGTAAACGGAACCGGAAAATCAACTCTTTTGAAGATAATCGCAGGTATCGATACCTGCGACTCAGGGCAGTTCTCAAAAAGGTAATAACGTCGTGATCAGATATCTTCCACAGACTCCGGATTTCACTGAGGCTGTGAGCATCTACGACTATGTTATAACCGCCAACTCAATGAGGAGAACCAGTGGAGCATAGAGGGGCGATGCCAAAGCATTTCTTCACAGGTTGGGGTTTGACGATACCAGCATCATGGTAAACACCCTCTCCGGCGGTCAGCGCAAAAAGGTCGCCCTAGCCGCCGCACTGCTCTCAAGCTGTGACATATTGGTACTTGACGAGCCAACCAACCATCTGGACAACGACATGACCGAGTATCTGGAGGACTACCTGAACAATTATAAGGGGGCGTTGGTCATGGTAACCCACGACAGATATTTTTTGGACAAGGTATGCAACCGGATAGTTGAGATAGACAAGGGCAAAACTTACAGCTACAACGCCAACTACGAAGGTTACCTCATGCTCAAAGCCGAGCAGGGGAAAATATCGCCCTTGCAACTCAGAACAAGCATCAGAACATCCTAAGAAAAGAAATCGCATGGATGCAGAGAGGTGCCCGTGCCAGGAGCACCAAACAGAAAGCACATATACAGAGATACGAAAAGCTCGCAAGTGAGGAGCTCATAAAAGAAACCCAGTCCGTCACCATGAGTTCCATCGCCAGCAGACTGGGCAACAAAACCATAGAGATAAACAATATATCCAAGACCTGGCCCGAACGCGAAAATCCCATTATACAGGATTTCTCATACAACTTCCTTCGCACTGACAGAATTGGAGTTGTCGGACCTAACGGATGCGGCAAAACCACGCTTATGAAACTTATAACAGGCAACATCAAGCCTGACAAAGGATATATAGACATAGGCGAAACTGTCCGTATTGGATATTTTTCTCAGGAAAACGAATCCCTTGATCCAAACATGAAGGTTCTGGACTATGTCAAAGAGACCGCAGAATATATACAGACCACCGAAGGACTTATGTCTGCATCAACCATGTGCGAACGCTTTCTGTTTGACGGAACTCTGCAGCACCAGCGCATAGAAAAGCTATCAGGAGGCGAAAAGAGAAGACTCTACCTTCTGAAAGTCCTTGTATCATCACCAAATGTACTCATCTTGGATGAGCCTACAAACGACCTGGACATATCAACGCTATGTATACTTGAAGATTACCTTGACTCTTTCCAGGGGCATACTCATAGTTGTATCACGACAGATACTTTCTGGACAGGGTTATACGCAAGCTTCTGGTATTTGACGGAAAGGGTGCGATCTCACAGTTTGAGGGCGGATACACCGACTACTATATAACCCACGGGGCATTTGCCAACAGTGCCGCAGGCACCACAAACGATACGACGCGATCATCTTCGTCAAAGGCTCAGGAAACCATCAGTTTGGAGGACGATCCAGCAGCGGATCAGAACAAAAAGAAGGGACGAGAACCGGCGATCAAGAAAAAATTCTCCTTCAACGAACAGCGGGAATACGACACTATAGAGGATGATATTGCCGCAAAGGAGGCGGAGATCACCCAGATAGAGGCAGACATTAACGGCTCCGTATCAGACTTCATTAAACTGAACGAGCTGACTGAGAAAAAGGCAAAGCTTGATGAAGAGCTTGATCATCTCCTGGACAGATATATTTATCTCACAGAACTAGCCGAATCATTTGACCGATAACTGCAAATCTGCAATCAACATAAAACACCCCGGAATGTACACAGAAAATCACCGTTCACATTCCGGGGTATCTCACTTCTGAATTATATAACATCACATCTGATGTCTCACTATCTTATACTCATCATCCAACTGAAAATAAGGACAGTTATCATATCCTCTGGCAATAAATCTGGCAAAGTCATCCTCATCCATATTCACTAGGCACTCAGAGAAATCATCTTCTTCATCATATACATAGTGAGCACACATATCACAACTGGAAGCCATTTCAATCCTCCTTAATCTTCTATGAGAATTGCTCTCAAAAGCACTTTTCTCATGTTATCCATAAAAAGTATTTTTATTATACACGTGCCCGGTCTAAAAATCTATCAGTTTCACTTAATTAACCAAGTTTCTAACTGGTAATAACTGTCATAATGTGATATTATTGAAAGAAGTATATTAAGGGATTTCCTCAAGAAAAAGAAGGAGTGTGTTTCCAGTTATGAAAAAAGAAGTTAGTAGCATTTCTGCTCACCCTCATCATGATTCTGCCATTTGTCAATACAGCATACGCTGCTGATAAGGGAGATACGACAAATAGCAGTTCTGGATCTGGCAAGATAAACGGCAAGACTTATTATTATGATCAGTTTGACAACAGCGCATACAGAACTGTATATAATCAGATCAACGAAGCCGCTGCTGCATTTAACTCGTCAAACCAGACCGCACAATATCAGGATGGTGGCTATTACACAGCATTTACACTGTCGATAAGCAATAAAGACTGGGAAGTTATCGGCAACGATGGTCTTCGCCAGGTTATGAACGCGGTTTTGGCCGATCATCCGGAATATTTTTGGATGTCTGACAGCTACGAATGTAAGGCATCTTCATCCGGAGAATTAAAATTCCAGTTGCTGACAGTTGAATGTTATTCACTGTATGCCAATGGTGACTCGCGAATAGTGTATGTCAACAATTTCGACCTTGCAGTAAAAACTTACGCAGCTACACTAAGTGAAAACGCAAAGGATTATGAAAAGGTATATCTGATCCACAACGCCATCATCAACAAAGTCTATTATGCAGACAATATCACAAGCAGGAACAATGATAACATATATGCATACACAGCAGATGGTGTTTTCAGTTCGCAATACCTGAAAGCAGTTACATACGGCTACGCCAAAGCATTTAAAGCTGTAATGGATTATATTGATGTACCTTGCATATATATTGAGGGACAGAATTCTGATCTTCTCGATGATTCAGCAGAAACACAAAAGAAATTAAAAGATGAGAACTACATTAACAACTGTGCATGGAATGCAGTATATCTCGGCGGGGAATGGTATCTCATAAACCTTGGTCTTGACGATCCTGTTTAACCTGACTGCCATCCCAGACAGAGTCCCTGGAATTCCATCCTGTAACGGCACAGAATATTGTCTCACGAAGGTTCAACAGGATCTCGAAGCTGATGGATTATGGGGGAAAAGTCCAGTTACAACTTTTTAGACATGATACTTGACAGATATGGCCTCTCCGTCGTTTTGATAAGCGTCGGTGTCATACTCTTACTTATCGTATCTCTCTTTAAGAATATTCGCAAAAGAACCAAGAGTAAGAAAAAAGATAAGGTCAAAAAAACAAAAACAACTGTGGTCGACAATTCTGAGCTTGACGACGAGCTCAGAAAGCCGCCTCTTTCATAAATACAGAACAATAAGAAATATAAAAGCATAAAAAAGTGCATTGCACATCTATACGGCATTTGGAATAATCCCAATATATCGGAACCGATGTGCAATGCACTTTTTTTGTATTTAATTAGCTACGTCTCCATCAGTAACCACTACGGTTATATTCTTTGATGCAGTATTGCCTGCCCAATCTGCGACCGTCAGTGTCGCATTTACGGCTCTTGCCTTTCCTGTGTCCAAGTCTTTCACCGAAGTGAGCTTGCTCTGAATATCAGGATCAGCATCTGTAACAGTATAATAATCACTCAATTTATATCCTGTCCCACCTTAACTTCTATTTCATCCGGACCGGATATGTAAGGATTAACCTCATCCACCACATTTATCTTTGCTGTTTTCCTGCTGGACAGCTTTCCTCTTCTGACTGTGAATTTTACTTTATACTTTCCCAGCTTATCTGGTACAAAATCATTTGAATCGCACTCGATATAAGTATCTACACTTGACGCTTCAAAAAAGTTCTTTATATCAAATGTATCCCCCATATTGTAATCCTGTGAAATTTGATGAACTTTGAGCAATCTTGCTCTCATTATAAGCGTTATCACCAGGGCTAGCAGAATTCCCAATATGATCGCTGCCGGAATAACTGTCTTAGGGTTTAATCTTACATTGTTTTTTCTTTTATTGGTTTTTTATAAGTCTTTGAACGAGTCTTTAAATCACTCCTTTTGACACCACTATTACTCTTCGCACCGGATGTATGGACCGCATTGGATTGGCGCACCGTCCTGCTCTGTGTGCCCTTCGCAGGATGGTCTCCCGTGTCTTCTCCTTGTCCAGCGGTCTTCCTGTACTGGTTCTTGTTCTCTGAACAGCAGTTGCACTTTTGAGGTCTTGAGCTTGCTGATCGGCTACGCTGTCTGTTTCCTGTCGTATCTGATCTGTTCATTGTCGATCTATCTACACGTATTTCTCTATCGCGTATTTCTCTATCACGCACTTTACTGTCTCGCACTTTACTATTATCAGCTTTACTTTCTTTATCTGCCAATTTATGCCTCCTCCGCGGCTCCCACGTACCGCAACACATTTATTTATCCATTATACATAATAATTCCCATGCATACAATCATTTCACATTGCAATGACAGCAAATAAGTTGCAATAGAAGCAAATAAGTGCGATAATTTACAGTAAGTTTACTCGAAAGGAGCATTTTTATGTCAATCAATAACCTTAGTTCATTTACAAAAGCCCGCGTAGGACTATGCGTAGAGAGTGATTCAATAGACAATAATCTCTACGAAGAATACGGTGTAAAGCGCGGTCTTCGCGACCTGAACGGCATTGGGATCAACGCTGGAATTACCAATATTTCATTGAGCCGCGCCTACAAGCCGGACAGCGATAAACTCATACCAATCGACGGTGAACTTTACTATAGAGGATACGAGATACGTCAGCTCATAGATGGCTTTATGTCGGAAAACAGATATGGATTCGAGGAATGCACATACCTTTTGCTATTTGGCAAACTTCCAGACGCAGACGAGCTTTCCCAGTTTAAGCAGGTACTCAATCTGGCATACGATCTTCCTCACAACTTTATTCAGGATGTCATCATGAAGAACCCAACAAAGGATATCATCTCAAATATGACCAAGAGTATCCTTGCCCTTGGATCATATGACAAATCAGAGACGGACATCTCTCTGGACAACGTTCTCCAGCAGTGCCTTATGATCATAAGTGTATTTCCTCGTCTTGCCGTGTATTCATTTCAGGGATACAGACATTACGAACTCGGAAAAAGCTGCTACATACACAAGCCTGACCCTAAGCTTTCATTTGCTGAGAACATACTGAGCATGCTCCGTTCAGATAGAAAAAATATACCCAGCTTGAGGCCAGGGTTCTCGACCTTGCGCTTGTTCTCCACATGGAGCACGGCGGTGGAAGCAATTCAACATTTACGACAAGAGTTGTGACATCCTCTGGATCAGATACATATGCGACGGTCGCTGCCGCTCTCTGCTCCCTCAAGGGACCTCTTAACGGAGGCGGAGACCTCAAGGTTATGGAGATGATGAAAAATATCCACAACAATGTTGAGGATGTGACAGATGAAACACAGGTTAAGGAATACATCAGAAAGATCGTCAGAGGAGAAGCATTTGACAGGTCTGGTGTTGTATACGGAATGGGACAGCCTATCTACTCACTCTCAGATCCGCGCGCCTTAATCATAAAGGAATACGTTGAAAAGCTCGCCGAGGAAAAACACGAAAAGGATGAATTTAAGCTCTATGAACTCATCGAAAGAGTCGCCCCTGAAGTTATAGCCGAGGAGCGCAAGATATACAAGGGTGTATGTATAAATATCGACTATTACTGTGGTCTCCTCTACAAGATGCTCAAGATTCCTTACGCGCTGTACACACCGCTGTTCGCCATCGGACGTGTGGTTGGCTGGAGTGCTCACCGCATGGAAGAACTTGTCAACAGCTACAAGATCATGCGGCCTGCTTATCCAAGCCTTGTAGAGCCAAAAGTCTTATGTGCCTATAGACGAGAGGTAAAATCGGTCTTATAGCCCTGATATAAATCATAAAGCTTGCAAAATATTTCTATAAATAGGAATTTATCATGGATAACAACCATACACAGAACTTCGATCATCTTGAATATACAGTGATCCGAAGCAACAGAAAATCAATATGCATAGAGATAAGCCCAGACCTGCAGATAAAGGTCCGGGCACTGCAAAAATGCTCGATTCACAGATTCGGGCATTTGTGGCATCTAAAGATAAATGGATAACTGACCACCTCGTCATAATGCAGGAACGGCTAGAAAGTCAGGCAGCGAACACATCTCGCAAACCTCTTTCAGGCTCGGAACTTGCCGCGCTTGCGCAAAAGGCCTCCATCGTCATATCAGAACGTGTAAAACACTTCGCGCCTATCATCGGCGTGACATACGGTCGCATAACCATCCGCCATCAGAAGACAAGGTGGGGAAGCTGCAGTTCATCAGGCAACCTGAATTTCAACTGCATGCTCATGACTACCACCCCCGAGCTCATCGACTATGTTGTCGTCCACGAGCTCTGCCACAGAAGGCAGATGAACCACTCGCCATTGTTCTGGGCTGAGGTGGAGAGGGCTCTCCCCAACTACAAGGAGTTGCGCAAGGAATTGAGGCAGTATAGCTGCTGACCTACCACTCCATGACAACTGCGCCGTATGTGAGTCCTGCGCCAAATGCAGACATGGCGATCTTGTCACCGCGCTTCAATCCATGCTCTCTTACGAGCTGATCAAGAAGTACAGGAACGCTTGCAGCTGACATATTACCTGTGTAATCAAGTGTTGTAGGGAACTTCTCAAGCGGCGCCTTAAGTCTCTTGGCAACTGACTCTATAATCCTTACATTTGCCTGATGAAGTACGAAATAGTCCACATCATCCGCTGTCATGCCAGCCTTGTCAAGTGCCTCAACAAGGCACTTGGGGCACTGTCTGACCGCGAACTTATACACCTCCTGTCCATCCATATACAGATAGTCAGGCTTTACCTCTTCATTTATAAACAGATTGTTTGTCTTTCTGCTCTCGCAGTTGAGTACCATACCTTTCTTGCCAATGGATCCCTGAACAATACTTATTATTCCCTTATCCGACTCTTCTACATACGCAGCTCCTGCACCATCACCGAACAGCACGCATGTGCCCCTGTCGTTCCAGTCAAGGATCTTGGACAGTGTCTCCGAGCCTATCACCAGAGCATTCTTCACGAACCCTGTCTCTATATACATCTTTGCAATATTAAGCGCAAATACGAATCCAGAACATGCGGCATTCACATCAAAGGCAATCGCCTTATCAGCACCTATAGCTGCCTGCACCTGACATGCCCCGCTTGGCGTATAATAATCCGGTGTCACTGTAGCAAGAACTATAAGTTCCACGTCCTCAGCAGCCTTTCCTGCCATCTCAAGAGCCTTCAGCGCAGCCTCAGCAGCCATGCTGGTCGTAGTCTCCGTCACAGCTATCCTTCTGTTCTTGATTCCCGTTCTAGAAGATATCCATTCATCTGATGTATCTACATACTTTGATAACTCGTCATTGGATACTTCTCTCTCTGCTAGACAGCTGCCTGTTCCCATTATTCTTATTGCCATTAATTTATTCTCCCTTAGTAAATCTTTTCAATCTTTATTCTGATATTCTCAGCTCTATCTACAGCCTAACGATCATATACCCCAGATATCTTTTCGTTATGTTTCTTTTCGTTTTTATTCATCTTCGCTTAACAGCTCTGCCACGAATTCGCCCCACTTTGTCTTATTCTTGTAGTTCTTTTTTGAACATCGATGGTTCCGTCTTGTAATCATAGCTGCTCGCTACCCAACCAACATTATGTTTTTCAGATATGAAGAAAACTTTATTCCAAAAGACATTCCTCGTTCCCTTAAGCTTCTCATTCTTCGCTTTCACATCATCATCCGTATATCCCCACTCAGTTACTATGATGGGGTAGCTCGTCGCATATCCGGAAATAAACTTCTGCCAGAACACCTTGTCAGGATACACATGTACTGCAAATGCTGTGTTGTTGTTTGTCTCACCGAGTTCATCGAGCCATCCAAGATCATAACAATAATCCGGACTTCCAACTATGATGAGCTGCTTTGCGCCCGCATCCCTGATGACTCCTATAAGGCTGTCTGCACATCTCTTCCACTCTGAATCACTCATTCCAACCGGTTCATTGTATATCTCAAAGATAACATTCGGGTGTTCTTGAAGTACTCTGCTGTATTCTTCCAGAACTCTGCTGAATAGTCAAGCGGATTCTCTGAAATGTCTGGCATCTCATCTCCGCTGCCATCTATAGGATTGCCTGTATAATCCCAGTCAATAATAACATATTTGCCACTTTCTCCTGCCCAGGTGACTATCCTATCAGGTATCTCCACATATAATAATCATCATTCTTGTACTCTGCAGGATCAACTGGAACTCTGATAACATTTCCGCCCATATCAAATACTTTCTTATAGAATCCTTCATCAAAATTCTTCTCATCATATAATCTATGGGATTCAGGAACCATGACACCCTTTAGCACAACCTGCTCGCCTTCTGCATTCACTATCTGCACTCCCTTTGTGCGGAGCATAGACGGATACTTGTCCGTATCGCCAACAAACTCTGCCCTTGTGCCAACCGGCGTCAGCAGATCATTACCACTCTTAATATATCTGACAATATATATAGCTGCCGCCACAATTATCGCCGCAACTATCACAATCAAAGTCACCTTCATCTGTTTTTTCATAAGCCATCCTCCAATTCATGCCAGCTTCGAAGCCATATATAATTAGAGTGTACCAAAAAAAGCGGGCATCTTCAATACATGCATTAACAAAAGGCATTTCCCAGCAAGATAAATTCTCACTTAGAAAATGCCTTGAATATCTCTTTATAAATATATCTATAAATAATTAAAGATTTCTGAATCTGTCATATCTGTCCTGCGCAATCTCCTCAGGAGTTTTATTTGAATACTTCTTCAGGAATTCCTTAATGTTCATCTTGAGGTACTTACCTATATATGGAACTGAGTCGTCATCCGCTCCGCCATATTCCGGTACGACCTGTTCGATAACGTTCAGTCTCTTGAGATCCTGAGCTGTGATCTGCATAACCTCTGCAGCCTCCTCAGCTCTGTTGCTGTCCTTCCAGAGAATAGACGCATATCCCTCTGGCGAAAAGAATGGAATATGTTGCATTCTCAAGCATCCATACCTCATTGCCAACTGCAAGCGCAAGTGCACCGCCACTGCCGCCTTCTCCGATAAGGATACAAAGAACAGGAACCTTGAGTGATGACATCTCATAAAGATTCCTTGCTATTGCCTCACCCATTCCTCGCTCCTCAGCCTCAAGTCCGCAGAACGCACCAGGTGTATTTACAAAAGTTATTATCGGTCTGCCAAACTTCTCTGCCTGTTTCATCAGACGAAGAGCCTTTCTATAACCATCTGGAAGCGGCATACCAAAGTTCCTCTCCATACACTCAGCCATGGACGCACCCTTAACCTGTGATATGACCGTCACAGGCTGTCCGTCTATATGACCTATGCCACCTACGATGGCTCTGTCATCGTTCATTGTTCTGTCTCCGTGGATCTCGCGGAAATCATCACAGATATACTTCACATAATCAAATCCCCGATGGTCTGCTCATCTGACGTGCACCTCTAAGCTTCTCCCATGGAGTCTTCGGCTCGTCATCCTTGAGTCTCTCCTTCAAGATCTCACTGATATCAAACTTCTCGTCACTATCAGTCTGATCAAAGTTCGCATATCCCTGTCTCTGCTTATGTGTAACTATGAGCTCATACATGGTATCCTTCATCTTATCTCTTGTGATTATTCCATCTATGATTCCATGCTCTACAAGGAACTCTGATCTCTGGAATCCCTCAGGCAGCTCCTGTCCTATAGTCTGCTTTATAACTCTAGGTCCGGCAAATCCAACAAGGGCTCCCGGCTCGCCAAGGATGATATCTCCAAGCATTGCAAAGCTGGCTGTCACACCACCTGTGGTAGGATCAGTAAGGATCGATACATACAAAAGACCTGCATCTGAATGTTTCTTAAATGCAGCCGATGTCTTTGCCATCTGCATGAGAGAAATGATTCCCTCCTGCATACGTGCACCGCCTGAACAACAGAACATAAATACCGGAAGTTTCTCCTCTGTCGCTCTCTCGACCGCTCTCGCTATCTTCTCGCCAACTACATATCCCATACTGCCCATAAGGAATCTGGTATCGCACACACCGATCACTGCAGGCTCACCATTGATGGTTGCCTTTCCTATAGTAACAGCTTCTTTGAGGTTTGTCTTCGCCTGTGCAGCTGCGACTTTCTCCTCATATCCCTCAGTTCCAAGAGGATTTGAGCTTGGCATATCCTCGAACCACGGCTCAAATGACTTGGGATCTGTGACCATCTTTATTCTGTTCTTGGTCTTTACCCTAAAGTAAGAACCACACTCGTAACAGATGTACTTTGCGTTCTTAACTCTTTCCTTCTCAACTTCTTTTCCACACTTAGGACACTTTACAAATTCAATCTTTGGTGCTTCCTGAACTTCCTCAGCAGCTTTTGTCTCCTCTGCAGCCTTCGCTGCAAGTATCTCGGCATCCTTTGCTTTCTTTTTGATAAATAACATGATTTTTACTGCTCCTTATACTTCTGTAAAACGATACATGCATTGTGTCCGCCAAATCCAAGTGAGTTGCTTATTGCAACATCGACATCCATCTCACATGGCTCCTTACAGTAATCCAGATCAAGCTCCTCCTCGCTCTCGATAAGACCTCTTGTTCTGTGAATGTAACCTTCTTCTATACTCTTGACACAGGCAATAGCCTCGATGGCTCCAGCTGCACCGAGAAGATGTCCTGTCATAGACTTTGTTGAGTTGATCTTGATATCCTTTGCATGATCTCCAAATGCCTTCTTTATAGCTCTTGTCTCAACAAGATCGTTGAGATGTGTGCTTGTACCATGGGCATTGATATACTGAACTGCATCCATTGGAATGCCTGCATCCTTGACAGCATTTGTCATTGCAACTGCAGGACCCTCTCCTGACTCCTCAGGTGCTGTGATGTGATATGCATCACTTGAACAGCCATATCCTGTGAGCTCAGCGTATATCTTTGCTCCTCTTGCCTTTGCATGCTCAAGCTCCTCAAGTACAACTATACCTGCGCCCTCACCAAGAACGAAACCGCTTCTGTCCTTGTCAAATGGGATTGAACATCTGTCAGGATCTGTTGATGATGTAAGTGCTGTGAGTGAGTCAAATGTTGATATACCGATAGGTGAAACTGCCGCCTCACATCCACCGGCTACCATGACATCAGCGTCACCGTACTGGATTGTTCTAAATGCCTCACCGATGCTGTTGGTTCCTGATGCACATGCAGTTACAACATCTATACTCTTTCCTTTAAGACCAAACTGGATAGCAACATTACCTGCTGCGATATTGCTTATCATCATAGGAACTACAAATGGGCTCACACGAAGAGGTCCCTTTGTGAGAATGGTTCCATATGCATTCTCAAGCTCCTGAAGTGAGCCAACACCCGATCCTATACATGTACCAACTCTGTATGCATCCTCTTTGCTCATATCAAGTCCTGAGTCTGCCATGGCCTCCTGTGTTGCCTTGACAGCAAACTGTGTGAATCTTGCCATACGTCTTGCAGACTTTGGATCAATGTAATCCTTTGCAACAAAGTTCTTTACCTCGCCTACAAGCTTGCACTTGTATGCCGAAGCATCAAACTGCGTGATAGGTCCGAAACCATGTTTTCCCTCCTTGAGTGAATTCCAATACTCGTCAACTGTGTTGCCGACTGGAGTTATGGCTCCTATACCTGTTATTACTACTCTCTTTTTTCATACTTATCTCCTTGAATTGTCTAATTTACATTTACATATTCTTATATTATACCCCAACTATAAAATGTTTGGAAGTAATTGTATGCATGTTTTTCTATTAAATTTCGATAAACATTTCTCGGCAAATACCTATTACAGTCTCTCTTTTATCTTCCTGAATATGAATTTTTTTTGCTTATATAATAGTTCAAAATTATCACTAATATGGACGTGAATGTCTTTATTCCCATCGCCCACAGGTGCAGTCTGTCCACCAGTATGTATATGAGCCCCTCCTCTACGATCAGTGTAAATATACGGCTCGCATAAAATGACAGCAGCTCCTTTATAAACTCCCATGCAGTCTCCGCAGCTGTGTGGAATACGGATTTTCTGTTTGTTATAAACGAAACGAAATTATACAGTATCCATGCCAGAAAATTAGCTCTCACCGGATCTATCCCACATTTTGACATAAAAAATCCAGGTAGACCCCAGATTTACCGCCCCGACCACTATCCCCCATAATATATAGATATATATCTCCCGGGGGATTTTCTTTAGCACCTTATCTACAAACATTTAACTCCCTTATGACCGTCTCCTCTGGAAATTCCCTCTCTATCCGTTCACATAGACGATCGTTAAACTCCACTCTCTTTTGATAATTAAACTTCAGTATATTCTTATAGCCCCACAAATGGGTGAACACATCCTGCCCTCTATATCCGCCGCTTCCGGGAAAAATGATGATATTATCTTGCCTTCTCGTCCAGCGCACATCGCCAGCAGCCTCTGCTCTGCAAACACCATATGGCACAGATTTTCCTCAGTCTCCCTACAATTCTCCATGAAGTTTATGGAGCTGTCCACATAATAGTTCTTAAATTGTTCATCCGCCATGTACAACATACACGTATTCACCGGCGGCTCATCCCAACTCCATCCGGGATCAAACGCATAGCCATCCTTCATGTTGAAGAACTCTCTGCCAGGATACACATCTGGGTATATCCCTCCCTATGTATCGCGCATATGTTAGTCCCTCTATATATTTTTCTATATTTTTCCATACAATTAGGTCAAGATCTACCATGACCGCCGGCATTTTCGCTTTCTTCAACGCGTAGAGTTTACCCGCAGCCCAAAACACCCGGGGCGACACGCGATCTGGCACCTCTATCTCTTTTATGCCGCCATTCCATATATGAGCTATCCCCTGTCTCTCAACATAATCAATGGCCCTTTCATCACCGTAAAGTGTGATAGGACCATTCATTTTTCTCCACATAAGAGCAGACAGGATCATGGTCAAAAGCTCATAATCCTGCATGCTGTATGTATCTTCTGTATTCTGTTTAAAATAAGGGGCTGTCCACAATGTATGAAAACCTTCTATTTTTTTCTCATATATCCTCCATGGCTTAGATCAAGCCTAGATCAGATCCAGCCCATATCCAAATTTGGCATTTCCGCCGATCCTTTTCTCAGGTCTTCTGCACTTATTGATAAGCTGCCACTCCTGAGGGAACTCCATCAGCAGTTCCTGACTTACCCCTTGTGGAATCTATGGCGTTCTGCACTTGGCAAGGCGCGTTATCACGCGCCGCCATGCTGAATCTCCGACTGCTGCCTAACACAAATCGTTGGCTGCTGCCTACCGTTCTGTACTGGCTTCCCGTAAGATATCGGAAACCGCCCTGACTGCCGAACAACCGTCTCATCTGACTTCCGTTCCACGCAAATCGCTGGCTGCTGCCTACCGTTCTGTACTGGCTTCCCATAAGATATCGGAAACCGCCCTGACTGCCGAACAACCGTCTCATCTGACTTCCGTTCCATGCAAATCGCTGGCTGCCGCCTAATGCAAATCGCTGGCTGCTGCCTAATGTAAATCGCTGACTGCCACCTAATGTAAGTCGCTGGCTGCCATTTCTCATAAACCTCCGGCTTCCACTTCTCATAAATCTCTGGCTGCCCGTTCCCGCAGAGACAGCCTCTAGCTGAGTCTCCTTCGCCGCCGCACATCCAAGTTCAACATATCGGTCATCTATCGGCATCAGTTCGCCACCACCAAATTCAAAGCTGTACGGTCTTCCTTCCATCATGACGTATGTTCTATATGGATATAACTTTCCATTGAGTGATATCAGTTTCATATACACCGGCAGGCCACATCCAAGCCCATGAAGCCTGTATGCCTGGCTATAGTTGCTTTCACAAAATATCCGCCATCTGGAAGCTCATAGCCGAGCAAGCTTTCCAGTTCTCTGTCCCACTCTGCATATGCACCAAATTCACCTGTCCGGGCATCATAATTTCTAAGATCAAAATATGCCATACCGTCACAAATGGAAGCATCCTCGTTATTCTATTGTCAAACTGCAACCAGCTCGCTGTCACATTTATTTAAAGACGAATATATGAAACCCACACACAATCTCCATTTCCAAAACTAGCCAGCCATTCCATATCCGACCAACTACTATCTATTATGTATGGTACTCTATTTTGAAACATAATTCAATTTAATTTAGGCCTTTTAGAGCTCATTATGACATCTTTATTCTGATAATTTTTGCTTATTTTACATTTATTTTCCAAATGTCAGCACATAATATCTCTTGAAGCCCTCCTTGTCTCTATCAAGTGCGATAAAGACAGCAGCCCCCATAGTTCTGTATGATGTATCCAGCATATTTGTCGTGGGCAGTTGACTTTGTCCATGCTCTGAACACAAGATCCTCCTCGCTGAAGCCGCACGCCAGATTCTCTCCGAACAATTCATACATAGAATTTATGCAGAGTGTTCCATTCGGTCTGTAATGTCCGTATGTGTTGCTGATCTCCTTCGCTCTGGTCGTAGCGGTCTCTGTCATTGACGCCGACACCGTAAGTGAAGAAAGACCGTTTTCGTTTCTGTGGGCATTTACCTCTGCCATCAGTCTTTTAGCCGCGCCAAGATCATAATATCCATAAACCTTTGTTGATCTTCCATTTCCAAGATCGATCGTGTAATATCTCTTGACCTCCAGGTTGTACTCTCTCTTATATACGACACCCTTCCTGTTGACATATGCAAGATAACCATTTGCTGTCTTGTATACACCTGCCTTCTTTACTCTGACTCCCTTGCTGTCAAAATAAAAGTTTGATCCTCCGATTCTCTTTATCGATCTCTTCACAAGAACCCATTTGCCCTTTGAGAGCACATATCCCTTCTGGCTGGCTGTCACAAACTGTACAGTTGCTATGCCCTTTGAGTTAAAGTAGTACTTCTGTCCGCCTACCACACGCCACTTGTTCTTCTGAGCCACCCATTTCTTTGCTGAATAGCTGTAGTCGTAGAGTTTTCTGGTTGCACCCGAAACCACGTACTTGGATGTCATGTAGCCCTTTGAACCAACATAATAGTATGTATGTGAACTTGCCTTTTTCCAGCCCTTACTTGTGGACCTCACTCCCTTGCTGTTGTAGAAATAGTAATATTTCCCGTTGAGTCTATTGACCTCGTTCTTTACCGGAATGTATCTCTTTGACTTTGCTGAATATCTGTACAATGTCTTTATCGATGAATTATATACAACCTTAGCCTTTCCATTACCGCTGAAATAATACAGTTTAGAACCTACACTCTTCCCATATTTTTTCTGGATCACCCACTGGGTTCCATTTGAATTCAGCTTGTAAAATCTGTACACGCCGCCACTTTTATTTATCTTTCCGATCACCTTGCTCTGGGAATCAGTACATACGTTCATTCCGTTATTCGTTGAATACCATCCTGCCTTCTTAACCCTGATTCCCTTTGCATTGAAATAGTACTCCATGCCATCATTCATGGTGACAACCTGATTGCTGGCAAGTACAAGTCTGCCGTTCTTGAGAAGCTTCATTCTTCGGAATTTCTCTGAATATGACTTGATGCAGGTTCCATTTTTATCAACATAGAATCTCATACCATCAGCATTTCTCCATGTGCTGGTATACATTTGCCAATTGCCACTGCCTGTGCTGTCTCCATACAGCTTTATGATATCTCCAGATCTTGTATACTTCTCTGTGAGTTGTCCATTCTGATCCAAATAATACTTACTGTTTCCAGCCAGCTTCCAACCGGGATCCGTTACTTTCACACCATCAATGTTAAATAGATAGTTGTAGCCATCACTCAGCACGCATTCTGTATTTGCCGCTGTTGTGATAGTTGTTCCACTATAAAGCTCAAGTTTATTATCCTGGAGGTTGTAAACCTTTGCTACATAGCCATCTCTATCTACGTAAACCTCATAGCCATCTGAGCTTGTCCAGCCCGGAGTTGTCACCGCAGTTCCACATATATAGAACCTGTAACCGTCATCCTCCTGACAAATACCAGACTTATCCGCATCTGAATTAGATGCAAGTGAATCCTGTGATCCTTCCTGCCTCTCCTGCGCATTCTGAGCCAGCACGCTCATATTGCCGGAAAAGAAAGTTGACAGTACCACTGCGCATGCCAATACCGCACACACGAATCTCTTTTTGTACAGAATATGCTCCTGCATTTCTTGATTTTGTACTCATTTCTTCGCTCTCCTTCATAAAAATATGATAATTTACCTGTATTTTCATATGTAATATTTTCCACACGTAGTATACACGTGTTACATATTTTTTACAAGTATAACTTTTTTACATGTTTTTTGTTACATTTCTGTTAACTATCATTTTTTATTCTGTCACTCCAACCGCAAAGTCCAAAGTGCTGTATTGAGATTTAGTATTTAAATATGGTAAAATATATTTTATATGTTGACAGCACATATAACTTTGCAATAAGAATGACCAATATATATAGAAAGAAGGGCTATCGACGATGAGTGCGATTGTTACATTGAAAAAGGGTGAGGGCAGGCTTCTCAAATCCGGAGGCGCTTGGATATTTGACAACGAAATTGATTCCATAATGGGAAACTTTGAAAACGGCGATATTGTGATGGTAAACGATTTTGACGGATATCATCTTGGTAAGGGATTTATCAACACCTATTCCAAGATAACCGTGAGAATGCTCACCAGGGATGCCAGCACAGAGATTGATGAGGCATTTTTCACTAAACGTCTTCAGGATGCCTGGGATTACCGAAAGAAAACGGTGGACACCAGTAGCTGCAGGATCGTATTCGGAGAAGCAGATTTTCTCCCCGGCATAGTCATAGACAAGTTTGAAAATGTGCTTGTAGTAGAGTCTCTCGCTCTCGGAATCGACAAAGTTAAAAAAATTTGTTAATAAATAGTTTAAAAATATACTCAAAAATGATGGTATAATAATATCGGGTGTTTATGAGCGCAGCGATGCAAAGGTCAGAAAACACGAGGGGATGGAGACATACAAAGGGATTTATTGGTGATGAATTTGACACCAATGTTCACATAAATGAAAATGGCGTTCGATATATTGTTGATGTGAAGGATGGTCAGAAGACCGGATTCTTTCTGGATCAGAAGTATAATCGTCTTGCTATTCAGAAATTATGTAAGGGTGCAAAGGTACTTGATTGTTTTACTCACACAGGTTCATTTGCACTTAACGCAGGCATAGCAGGTGCTTCAAGCGTTTTGGGAGTAGACGCTTCCAGAGCTTGCTATAGCTCAGGCCAGAGAAAACGCAGTACTCAACGGACTTGAGGATACTGTTTCATTTGAATGCAGAGATGTATTTGATCTTCTTCCAGAGTTGGAATCAAAGGGTGAAAGGTTTGATGTGGTAATACTTGACCCACCCGCATTCACAAAGTCAAGAAATTCAATAAAGAACGCAGTAAAAGGGTATCGCGAGATTAATTTACGTGCAATGAAGCTCGTCAGGGATGGCGGTTTTTTAGCTACATGTTCATGTTCACATTTTATGGATTTCGAACTGTTTACAAAGACGATCAAGCAGGCTGCCATGAATTCTCATGTCAGACTCCTCCGCCAGGTTGAATTTCGTACACAGGCTCCTGACCACCCAATATTATGGGCTGCAGATGAATCTTACTATCTGAAGTTCTATATATTCCAAGTAATAAAGGAGAGATGACACAATGCAACTAATTCAGAGAAATAAGGATTCGGCATATTTACAATATGACAAATATGTAGATTATGACAATCCTATCGTCGCTGCCAAGGCAAAAGAACTTGCGGAAGGTTGCAAAAGCAGCGATGAGATCATACAGGCATGTTATTATTTTGTCCGGGATGAAATTTCTCACACTTACGACAGCAATTTTACGATTATAACGATAAGCGCTTCCAGATGTTCTGAAAGCACGAACCGGAATTAGTTATTCAAAAGCAAATCTTTTGGCAGCACTGCTCAGAGCAAATAATTTCTACACCGGTTTCTGTTATATAAGGATAAAGCACAAGGGTGGAAAACTAGCCATGCATGCACTGAACGCTGTATATCACCCGGATCTTAAAAAATGGATTAGGCTTGATGCCAGAGGCAACAAATACGGTGGATTTAATGCCGACTACACTCACAACGAAACACAGATGGGACACGAAATAGACTCCGCTGCAGGTGAGTATGTATTCAATGATCTCATAGCCGTACCGCTTCCTTCCACTATGAGGATTCTTGAGAACAGCACCAACTTCCTCAAGATGTATTTTAACGACATGCCAGATTACGACGCATAAATTAACAGACGAATCAGAGTCGCTTCGCGCCATTGTCTGAATGCAAAAACAAATGGAGAACCATACTCATGGCAAAAAACTAAGCAAAAGACTATATTGCGGATATCCTTTAATTCACCGGTCGTCTTAAGTTTCACACTCATATGCCTTGTCGCATATCTGCTAAACTGCCTGACAAACGGAAAAAGCAATCTTCTGCTGTTTGAGATTTACCGCTCACCGCTCACTAACCCACTCACCTATGTGAGAATGTTTACTCACGTGTTTGGGCACGCAAGCTGGAGCCATCTCATCAACAATATGACACTGCTTCTAGTGATAGGTCCGCTTCTCGAAGAAAAATACGGTTCAGCCGACTTGCTTATCGTGACAGTGACCACTGCTTTTGTGACGGGAATAGTTCATTTTATATTCTTCCCAGGCACAGCACTTCTCGGTGCGAGTGGTGTCGTATTTGCGTATATACTGCTATCATCCTTTGCATGTATAAAGGATGGCTCCATACCTCTCACTTTTATCCTTGTTGCAATCCTCTATATAGGTGGACAAATCGTGGATGGGGTATTTATCAAGGACAATGTATCCAACCTTACCCATATAATAGGCGGTATAATTGGCGCGTTCTTTGGCTACCTATCTAACGTCAGGAAATGACCATACTACATGGCACGTCACGCCTAATACATATAAAAATATTGAGCCTGTATGTATATGATCACTTTTTATCACTACCGATCACATACATATAGGCTCGTTTTCTGTCTTCTATAGATTCAATATTTCCTGTGGTTTTTCTACTATATGATCTGCTCCTGCAATTTCAAATTCTTCTCTGCTGCCATAGCCATAGAGTACGCCGATTGTCTGAAGCCCGCAGGCTTTTCCGCCCTCTATATCATAGCGTCTATCTCCAATCATAGCTGCCTGCCCGGACATCACCATCTCTTCCGTCAGGCCATGATCTTTCTTAAGGCTTTCAAGCACATGAGTTATAATAAATTTCTTATCTGATCCTGTTCCATCAGGATTACTTCCAACTACTACATCAAAATATTTCCTCACGCCAAACTTTTCAAGTATCCTAAGTGTAGGTTCTGTCGGTTTGCTGGTGGCAACAGAAAGTATACAGCCACTCTTTTTAAGCTTTCTCTAGAGTCTCAGCCACACCATCGTACACCTCAGCCTCAAATAGTCCGATCACATTATATCTCTCCCTGTATTTGGCAACCATCTCTTTTGCCTGCGCATCGTCCATGTGAAGTGTATTTGAAAATGAATCATACAGCGATGGTCCGATAAAGCTTCTAAATACCTCCGGCGCAGGATACGGAATACCCGCCCAGTCCATTGCATATTTCATACAATTGAATATTCCCTCCTCTGACTTCGTGATGGTGCCGTCAAGGTCAAATAATAAATATTTGTACATTTGTCCTCCTTACAAAAACGCCCCACAAATTCCGGGAATCTGTGGGGTATTCTTTTAATACATATAATATTACATGATATCTACATCTGCTGAATAATCCACACCATCGATTCTGAATCCGAACATGTTGTAGAAATCCTCCCAGTAGCCATCGATATCTGCTATATCCTTAACATTGTCGTTGTTTACGGTGTCCCAGTGCTCAGCAACAACTGACTGCACGTCATCTCTCATCTCCCAGTCATCCATACGGATAAATCCGTTGTCGTCAACCTGAGTGTCATCCAGGATCTTGTCCATAAACAGTCTCTGCATCTGCTCGATACATCCCTCATGGAGCCCCTTTTCCTTCATGACCTTATAGAGGAGTGTGATATAAAGCGGAACGATAGGTATAGCTGCACTAGACTGTGTCACAAGGGCCTTATTTATAGCGATCTTTGCCTTTATATTAGGGAACTTCTCATTTATGATATCTGCTGACTTGTAAAGATCTTTTTTCTTCGCCTGGCCGATCGATCCCTCTGCATATATAGGGAATGTGATCTTTGGTCCTATGTATGAATAAGCAACTGTGATGACATCATCAGCCAGAACTCCTGCGTCTGAGAGCGCCTGCATCCAATCGATCCAGTCCTCACCACCCATAACCTTGATGGTGGCGTTTATCTCATCTTCATTTGCTGCTGATATATGTGCCTCTGTAACAGTGTTGTCCTTGAGCACAAGAGTCTTGTTGCTGTACTCCTGTCCAACAGTCTTGAGCACTGATGTATACTTTGTTCCGTCTGCAGTTGTTCTTCTAGGTGCTGCCAGACTGTAAACTACCATATCTACCTTTCCCAGGTCTGCCTTGATGGTATCGATGACCTGATCCTTTATCTCCTGTGAAAAATGCATCTCCGTTTATAGACTTCGCATAGAGTCCGGCTGCGTGAGCCTCCTCCTCAAATGCACGTGTGTTGTAGAATCCAGCTGTGGCTGTACGGCGTCCATTCGACTCCTTCTCAAACATAACACCGAGTGTGTCTGCTCCATAGCCAAACGCAACCGCGATACGTGATGCAAGTCCATAGCCTGTTGAAGCTCCAATCACAAGAACCTTCTTAGGAGCATTGTCGTTCTTTACAACGCCCTTTGACTTCACATATGCGATCTGATTCTTAACATTCTGAGCGCAGCCTATCGGATGTGCTGTTGTACAAATATAATCTTTTACTCTTGGCTCTACTACCATTTCTGATCTCCTTTAAACTATTGATATTTTATATTAAGTTGTTAGTGCTCCTTGTTTGCAAACTTTGTGTATTCCTGCAGCCATACAAGATCCACAGATCCCGTGGCGCCTTTTCTCTGCTTAGCTATGATGATCTCTGAGATTCCCTTCTTATCCGTATCCGGATTGTAGTAATCATCTCTGTAAATAAACATAACAACATCGGCATCCTGCTCTATAGAACCAGACTCTCTCAGATCGGCAAGCACCGGCTTATGATCCGGTCTCCTGTCAACATCTCGGTTCAGCTGTGAAAGTGCTATGATCGGCACATCGAGCTCCCTGGCAAGCATCTTGAGGGATCTCGACATATCAGATACGAACTGTTGTCTCGACTCAACCTTTCCTGTTGTGCTCATCAACTGTAGGTAGTCGATGATTATGAGCCCCAGATTGTTCTTACTCTTAAGTCTACGGCACTTTGATCTAAGCTCCGAGATGGTGAGTGCCGATGTATCCTCTATAAACAAAGGTGCAGCAGCGATATTTTCTGAACTTGCAAGCACCTGATCCCAGTCGTCCTCCGCCAGCTGTCCGGTCTGGATCTTCTGCGAATCAACCAGTGAGTCCATTGCTATCATACGTGTCACAAGCTGCTCCTTGCTCATCTCAAGGTTGAATATAACTGTAGGTATCTTCTTTCTGACAGCCACATGATGTGCGATATTGAGTACAAATGCAGTCTTACCCATTGCAGGTCGCGCAGCCACCAGAATGAACTCTGAGCCGTGGAGACCGGTGAGCATATTGTCAAGATCTATAAATCCTGTCGGAACACCGGTGACCCTGGTGTTCTGTCTTGATGCAGCCTCGATCTGATCGATTACATTCATAACTACTCTATCTATAGGTACAAAACTATTTGAACCGTTTCTCTCTTTGATAAGGTTGAACACTCCGCTCTCTGCTCTCTCCAGAAGAGCATCCACGCCCTCTGAATCCAGATAGCAGTCTTTCTCCACCTCTTCGCAGAGCTTTATAGTCTTTCTGAGGACCGACTTATCTGCCACGATCTCTGCATAATGCTTGGCATTTACAGATGTAGGCACCGCATCCATGATATCCGCTATCGCACTGATACTTATGACCTCATCTGGCACATTGTTCTCCTCAAGCTTATTCTTGAGGGTTACGATATCCACGGCTTTGCCCTCTTTGAAGAGCTCCACCATGTTCTCAAACAGTATTCCATACTGTCCATAATAAAAAGTCTTCCTTTGTCAGCATATCCGATGCATCCACTATGGCATCCCTGTCCATGAGCATGGAACCGATAACCGACTTCTCAGCGTTCAGATTATATGGCAGTTTCTTCTTGGCATATGAATCTTCCATTCGGATTTCCCCTTTTATCTCTTCATAAATAATATCGCAGGAGAAATCATTCTATGCCTCTTCCACCTTCACCGAAAGCTCAGCCTGAACCTCTGGATGAAGCTTAACCTTTACTGTGAAGCTTCCTATCGCCTTTATCGAATCCTTCATAACAATCTTCTTCTTGTCTATATCCTTGCCGAGCTGGCTCTTTATGGCATCTGAAATCTCCTTTGTGGACACCGATCCAAATGATCTTCCGCCCTCGCCTACTTTTTTATCTTCACCGTTACTGACGACTTCTCCAGTTCTGCCGCAAGAGCCTTTGCGTCCGCAAGATTCTCAGCTGCAACCTTCTCATCATGAGCCTTCTTAAGCTTCCAGATCATTCAGATTCTTTGGAGTTGCCTCAAGTCCAAGCTTCTTAGGAATGATAAAATTCCTTGCATATCCCTCACTTACCTCTACCATTGCGCCTTTCTTTCCAAGGCTCTTTACATCCTGTAATAATATAACCTTCATATCTATATATCTCCTTCCTTATACATCTCATTTAACAGATCAACAAGCTTTTACCTTGATATCTTCTGCTTTCGCATTTTCAAACTGGGCTGCCGCTATGTTGGCATGTCCTCCGCCGCCCATTCTCTCCATGATTATCTGTACATTCACATCATCTATCGCTCTTGCACTTATCTTGACATCATCCCCAACCTGAGCTATGACAAATGAAGCCCTGACTCCCGCTATGTTGAGCATCTCATTTGCGATCTTCGCTGTCAGAACGAGAGGCGACTCCGGACCTTTCTCTGGGGTGATTATGGATATGGCAAACGCACCCAGAACCATCTCTGCGTGACTCACGCCCTCTGCCTTCTGTCGGTACGACTCGATATCCGTTCTAAACATCTTTCTCACTCGCATGACATCCGCACCGCTTCTCTTCAAGAACGCCGCAGCCTCAAATGTTCTGACTCCCGTCTTGGACAGGAAATTGTCCGTATCTATGAGGATACCTGCATACATAGCATCAGCCTCTGTAGGTCTGAGCTTAATCTTCTCATCCATATACTGAAGCATCTCAGCTATCATCTCACAGGCGGATGAGGCAAAAGGCTCAATATACGAGAGCGTTGCATTCGCTATGACATTCTTCGTCTGTCTGTGGTGGTCAAATACGACTATGCTCTTAGCATATGCCAGCAGCTCCTCACACTCTGTAAGAGCCGGATTGTTAACATCTGTTACGACCACAACTGTGTCATCATCAACAATGCTCAGGGCCTGATCGTTGTTAATGATCATATCCTCCGGATACACATTGCTCGATGCGAAGCTTCCATATATAGGACTGATCGCCGATGACACCTCATTTACAACTATATGGGCCTTCTTGCCCATAGCTGCCACCATCTTGTATATTCCTATTCCCGAGCCAAATGCATCCATGTCTGGATTCTTGTGAGCCATTATTATAACCTGTTCTTTGGTCTCAAGCAATTCCTTAAATGCAAGAGTTTTAACTCTCGCCTTTACTCTTGTCGACTTCTCTGTTCCCTGACTCTTACCTCCGAAGTACGTTATCCTATCTGCGGACTTGACAACAGCCTGATCTCCGCCTCGTCCAAGCGCAAGCTCCATGGCGGATCTTGCGGCCTCAAAATTCTCTATAAAGCTCTTGTAATCTGTTCCAAGGCTTATACTGAGTGTCAACGGCAGATCGTTACCGATGTTTATGGCCTTAACCTCATCTAACAGAGCAAATTTGTTCTCCTTGAGCTGGTCGAGATACTTCTGAGGCATCACGAACATGTATTTGTCCTTCTCAAGACTTTTGACTATGGCATCCACATTTGCCATGTATTTGTTGATCTTTCTGTCCACAAGTGCCACAAGGAGTGAATGCCTTACCTCCTCAAGGGACTCAAATATCTCATCATAATTGTCTATATATATGAGACCGGCAACCAGCTTCTGGTCGTGATTCTCTTGAGCTAGCTGATTTACCATTGTCACATCAAACATATAGAACGCAAGGAATGTGTCCGTCTTGCCATGCTTTTTTTTTTCGTTTCCGGCATGTGCTGTCTCTTTTTCATCCATATGTTCCGACGCGCCCTGTGCATTCACATCATCGCCGTCACCAGCCATCTGTTCATCATGCTCCTCGCTGATCGGCTCATATTTGTTGACCTGAACCCTCTTTATCTCGTATCTGTATTCTCTGCCATTAAATGCGATCTCTCCTCTGTCACATCCTCCTCATACGGCAGATTCTCCTCATTTACCTCCTCAAATACCTGAACGATATTGAGTTTCATAAGTTTTCTCTTGCTGCTCTCCGTGATCGCTGAAAACTTATCATTCACCCACACCACCTTGCCTGATTCATCAAGCAAGGCATATGGAACAGGAAATTCCTTGATAAGTTCCTTCTGCATCTTGCCATGTTCCATGGCAAATTCCACATATCTATCCCGTTCAAGCAGATTCATCCTAAGAAAAACGAATACGACTATCGTTCCATATGTCAGTGTGAATATCGTTGCAATCACACCTGCTCCTATACCAACAAAATACATAAGAACCGTCATCAGACAGAAAAGTCCTATAAGATACACAGGCACCTGTCTATACCGGTTATACACTCCATTTATATCTCTCTTTTCACTCATCGGTTCTATTCCTTAATCCTTCCGTCTCCATAATAAGTATCGCTATTCCTGTCATGCGTGTATAGCATTTCTAGTATAAACCGCTGCGCAATTTGCAGAAGCCTACACCCTTCATAAGTATAACATTGTACAAAACCGATTACAAGAAATATACATCAACAACGTGGGACGGAGGGACAGGCGCCTCCGTCCCCACGGCATCATCTGGCAAAACAAAAGGCGTATATGCAATTCCGGATTTGATGTTGAAATCAGGAATTACATATACGCCCGTATTGTTTGTATTTTTATTAGATCGGATTAGCCGTTGATTCTTGCAAGAAGCTCCTTGCCAAGCTCCTCGTTGCCCGGCTTGCCGAGAAGAGCAAACATATTCTTCTTGTAGCTCTCAACACCTGGCTGGTTGAAAGGATTTACACCGAGAGTATATCCACTCACACCACATGCAAACTCAAATGTGTAGAAGAGCTCACCGAGAGTAAACTCGTCGATCTTGTCGATGTTGATCTGGATGATAGGTATCCCGCCATCTGCATGTGCAAGGATAGTTCCGTTCATAGCACTCTTGTTTGCGAAATCAACTGTCTTGCCTGCGAGATAATTAAGTCCGTCAAGATCTGAGTCCTCAGCCTCCATAACGATCTCACACGTTGGATTTACAACATTGATAACTGTCTCGAAATGGTTCTGTGAACCCTGCTGGATGAACTGTCCAAGTGAGTGAAGATCTGTTGTAAAGTCTGTAGCTGTTGGGAAAAGTCCCTTGCCATCCTTGCCCTCGCTCTCGCCGTAGAGCTGCTTCCACCACTCTGATACATAGTGGAGTGCTGGCTCGAAGTTTGCAAGTATCTCGATAGACTTACCCTTATTGTACAATACATTTCTTACTGCTGCATACTTCATTGCATCTGAATCGTCGAAATCCTGTGCAAGACAATCCTTTCTTGCTGAAGCTGCACCTTCCATAAGTTTATCTATATCAGCACCGCTTACTGCTATTGGCAGAAGACCAACTGCTGTGAGAACTGAGAAACGTCCTCCTACATCATCAGGAACTACAAATGTCTCATAGCCTTCCTCTGTTGCAAGTGTCTTTAAAGCTCCCTTTGCCTTGTCTGTTGTGGCGTAGATTCTCTTTGCTGCGCCCTCCTTGCCATACTTCTCAACAAGCTTCTTCTTGAAGATTCTTGATGCGATACCTGGCTCTGTTGTTGTACCAGACTTGGAGATGATATTGATAGAGAAATCTCTATCGCCTATTACCTGAAGCAGATGAGCCATGTATGTACTGCTGATATTGCTTCCTGCATAATAAATCTCAGGTGTCTTGCGGATAGACTTGTCAACCGAATTATAAAAGCTGTGTCTTAAAGCTTCGATGGCTGCTCTTGCACCCAGGTAAGAACCACCGATACCGATAACAACAAGTACGTCTGAATCTGCCTGGATCTTGGCTGCTGCCTTCTTGATTCTGGCAAACTCTTCCTTGTCATAATCAACTGGAAGATCGATCCATCCGAGGAAATCATTTCCCTCACCGGTCTTGTTTACAAGTGTTGCCTTTGCAGCTACAACCTGATCTTTTATTGCTGCTATATCAGCGTCTGTAGCCATGGCTTTTGCATTCTTAAAATCGAAACTTACTGTCTGTGCCATTTGTTTTCTCTCCTTACTTGTATTAAATTTTTCACATTGTCTCAATTTTAGCAAATAGGTATACCATAATCAACCATAATCTAAAAATCTCCGCCGGACCGTTGACCAGTCCGGTGGAGATCTTCACATTTTATCCTCTTACTTTTACTTCACAGTAACCTTTATCTTGGCATATACACCATTATCCGCAAATGCGTATACATAACATGTTCCCTTGCCAACACCCTTGATAACACCTGCCGTTGAGACAGTAGCCACCTTACTGTTTGATGTTCTGTAGAGCTCATTCTTAAGAAGATGATTTAACTGCTTCTTCTTAGGATCTTCAAGCTTTACTTTCTTGACGATCTTGAAAGTCTTGCCCTTTGCAAGTGCAACCGCTTTCTTGTTGACAGTTATCGAAACCGCATTGGTCTTTGCCGCATTTACCATGGCAACATGGACAACATTCGTCTTTCCTAGATATACCTTCTTGCCCTTTACTATCTTGTATGCGACTGTGAAGTACTTGTACTCACGTCTGTTGTTGAGGTTATTGTCAGCGTACTTAAGATTCTTCGCATCATTTGCAAGCTTGTTGTATTCATCCTTTCCTGTACAATACGACCAGTATACATCATAACCTGTAGCTCCTCTGAACTTCTCCCATGACAGGTTGATCCTTGTTCCTGTCGCATTTCCCTTCGCCTTCATAACAAAGAATGGAAGACTCTTCTTAAAGAGTACTGATCCACTTGGTTCCACGCTAGGCGCCTTCTTTATAACCAGACGTCCAATGGCAAATGTTATCTTGTAGTTTGATTTGCACCCTTCTTCTGGCCCACTTTGATCGTGTATGTTCCGGACTTCTCACCGGCAGCTCTCTTGAGAACAATTCCTGTAAGCTTGTCCTTGCCAACAAGTCCCTCCGCTGTAAATGTAAACTTCGGATCCTTCTTGCCTTCATACTTAGATGCGTCATTTGCAGTTACTCTGATGGCTTTTGGATTTACCGTGATCGCAACCTTTGCTGCAGCTGCCTTATAGTTCTGATTTGCCGCAACGGATACTGTCACAACCGCCTTGCCTGCACCAACTATAGTTACCTTGCCTGTGCCATCCACCTTGACAACCTTTGTATTGCTGCTTGTAAATGTTTTCTTGTCATTTCTACTGCACTTCACATTGAGGGCAAACTTTGCACCTCCATATGTCTTAGCTCAACCTTTCCTACAGTAAGAGTTGTTCCCGCAGGAGCGATGTCAGCCTTTGCTGTCTGCTGCTGGGCATCTTCTGTAAGTACATAGTTTGAAGCGGTCTTTCCGCTGATCTTTATATCTGTGATGCTTACAGTTTTGCCTGTTCCCACATCTGCACTGTCAAATGTTCCTGTAGCTGTAACTGCAATCACATCTGTGCTGACCTTACCATTCAGAACAACGCCTGAATAGTCAAGCTTTGCCTCTGTCTGTCCATCGTAAGCCTTTGATGTAGCTTTGATTCCCGATACAGCAAGTGGTCTTCTGCTGATGGTGATAGCTGCATGTCCGGATATCGTGTCATATCCCCTTGCTGCAACCTTATAATATACAGTGTATGGTTCATCTGAAGCCTGACTGTACTTCGGACTTACAGTCTTATCGCAGGCATCCTCAGAAGTTCCATACGTCACAACCGCATCCTCTGGAATATCACCTGTAACTGTTATTCCATATACCTTGCCGTCATATGTCTTTACAATATCTGCCGCTGTTATGTCTGTCGGAGCTTCTCTCTTTGCAACTGTGAACTGAACCGGCTGTGTTACATACTCATTGTAATTGGTTGTAGCACAAACCTTGGCATACATATAATATGTGCCCGGATCTGCCGATCTGGAGTTCTCCCACAATGTTCCATCCGTGTTGCTGTTCTCTGTTGTGTAGTAATACTCTATAACAGGATCCTCTTGTGCTCCTGTAACCTCTGGAGCCTCTACACTGTCGCCAAATGTGTAATCGATTACATCAAATTCAACATTCTGATCAAGTCTCTGTATTTCAAATTCTGCATAAGCCGTAACATCAGCTATCTTCACAACAAACTTATAAGTACCTGCATTTACCGGCGCATTCTCATTTTCCGGATAATCGGTATCACCTGTTCCCTCATAATATGTAACAGCAGCCTCTCCGGTCTTCTCTGTTATCCAGTTATTAACAACTGCACCTGCATATTCTGTGCCGTCATACGCTCTGCTTTCTGCTGTCACAGTACAGCTGACCGCCTCGTTTCTGCCCTGATATGCGCAGTGTGCCGGATTCTCAGTTTCATTGCAGTATGCAATTATCTTGTTACTGCTTCCTTCTTTTACCTCATGCGTCCAGTCATGATGATGAACCATATCCCATGACTTGTTCTGAAGTATGTAATTGGCTGCATTACCCGTAGTTGCAAGCCCAAATCTGTATGTAGTTACAACCGTCTCTATTCCAGGTGTAACGTCCCACAGTACTACAGTATAATCCTCGTCATATACAAGTTCATCTCCATCCAGCAATCCTGAGAACTGGATTCCCTGTATATATGCATTTTCATCAACAATTACCTTATCCGCTGTGATCGTTTTCTTTTCGATAGTCACAGTCACATCGCCAAATACTGGTGAACACTCATCTGCTGTAACAAGGTAATACACCTTATATGTTCCGGCATTTTTAAGTTCTGGAACCGTCTGTGTGTACGGCTCATCTGCTGCCAATGAATAACTGATAGAAGCTCCATCCAGGTCATCTGCAATTGTAACAGATGGGCTATGTATCAATCCATCATAAGTGCAGGTTGTATCTTCCGCAGTTACTCCGGCGATCAGGTCACGTGAGACTACCTTGGCATCTGACCACAATGAAGCTGGTTTTGTCGTATTAGCCACGTATCTTGTGCGAACATATACCCTCTGATTCTCTTCAAGTCCTGAGATAACATAATTATCTGACACATTCAGATCATCGAGAACTGTCCAGACTGCTCCATCCGTCGAATACTGATACTGCTGTCCGCCAAGCGGGCTTACAGTCACAGAATCGCCAGTCACGCTTACTATCTCAACGCCTTCGCCCTCTGCAGCACTTTCCATATCGGCTGGTGTTGGATTCTGTATGTCTGCAAGAGTCTTCGGTGCAGATGGTGCCTCCGGTCTTGCTGCAACAGTTATATCAGCAGGTGTATCCTGACTGTCTTTCTTGCTGATACTTATATTTTTACCAAACAAACTATATGATACGTCGTTATCATCTGTTCCCTCAAGAGCTATATCACCATACATATCACTCACAATGTCATATGACTCGCCATCAACAGTGATGATATATGATGTATCGCCATCAAGCTCTGTCAGCTTTTCTGTTATATAATTAACCTGTCCTGTAACAGCGCCTACATCTGCTACTGCTCCAACGCTGAATTTGAAACCTATATGTCCGCCATCTTCAACATTTGTCCATGACATTGTCAATCCCGAATCTGTTCCTTCAACCAGGGAGGCAACACTCTGGCCATTTATTTCAGCAGTTTCCTTTATGTAGGTTGACGAGACAGTATTGTATGCAAAAATCTTTCTTTCTCTGTAATTGCCGATCCAGTAACAACTTGCCTGTGTTATCGGTGCAAGTACAAATGACGGAGTCTCATCTGCCGCATCCGCCGCTTTAGCAACTCCCATCATCGCCATCTGCTGTAATTCTCCGTTCTTAACAGTGGCAGCAAGCACCGCTTCATCTGCACTGTCAGAGCTTGTGATTTCATTTCCAATATTCGCGTCAGCTCCTATAGCGAATGCGTGCTGACCCTCCTTTAGTTCCGCATCGAAGATCAGGTCATGTGTATTCATCGGATCAAATGACAATCTTAAAGCTGTGAGATCTGCCACTGATGGTGATGATGATGATACGGTTTCACTCGAAGGTTCTGCATCACTTCTGCTATACATCGCCCAAGTTCTCGTATAGCTTGTTCCAAGCATATAGTTCTTTCCGTTCTTGGTATACAAGCCAACAATATCAAACCCATTACCATTGGCCATATAAGCCATAACGCCATTGCTTATATACCAACATTCATTCGCCTTTGTCCACGTATTGCCCTCGTCGCTGGAAGGAAAAACTGCCTTTACCGCTCTGCTGGCTGTGCCATCCACCACGCACCTGTACCAGTATCCATGAGTCGGGGTGAACGTATATGTACTCCCATTTGCACCTTCAATATCTGTAAATGGTCCACGCTTACTGGTTGCGCTCTGCCACTGATATGTTGCAGCTTCCCCTGTCACGTCCATAACGAGAGTGATCGAACTCTTTGTCATATTCTTGCCATATGGATATCCATTGTTCATGAATACAACTTCTTCCTCCGAAGGATCTGTATTGCCTCCGCCTGAAAAGCCACCGATCTGGAATGTTATTTCATTACCGCTGGCGTCCACGATCTTGCCCGCATTCAGATCAATACTTCCTATGTAAATATCAGGGAATACATAACCATTGTAATATGTCCATGTATATAGATAATACACACCGGTGGTACCCATATCTATTCCCTCTCCGGAAATGATATCCGTTCTGTCATATGTACCCGAACTCCTTGAGAACGAGTTCTCTGTTATCCAGCCTTTAAATCCGCAGCCTTCAGGTGACTCGGCACTCGCCCATCCACTGTACCTATGGCTGTTCAGATAATCACCAAAGTTTGTGAGATCGCCAGACAAGAACTTCTCAGACTGAATGCCAAGCTTACAGCTCGCACTGGCATAACCGCTGGTCGTCCACCCCCACTTGAGACCTCTCAGATGTCCATCTGTGCTGATATCCACGTCTGTTACCTTGATATTCTCCATAGCCGCTGCGTAGGCAGTATTCTTACCACCTATCGAAATCAAACACGTTATGACCATGAAAGCTGTCATGAGCCATGCCATAACTTTTCTACA
>VOFD01000067.1_pt1 | contig 43665 bp, 44 predicted proteins | sample 5384101 | NCBI WGS metagenome assembly VOFD01 (sample SAMN12384723, study PRJNA508395) | human gut metagenome | isolation source: healthy gut C | host: Homo sapiens
TATTGTCTGCCAAAATAGTCTCACGCTTTTTAAGTATCTCCGGACTAAAACTACTGTGCCGATCTTGGGGTGTCTCGATTTCAATCTCTCCGGCTATCGTTTTAACGCGTTTGCTACCACGGCCGTTACGCTTGTTGCCTTTAAGACGCTCTGAATCATCAAGGTGGGAGGACATCTCGCCATCCAAGGCTGCCTCTAGAAATTCTTTTAGCAACGGCCCAAACGCACCATCTTTGCCAGTGAGCGATTCGCCACTACGAAGTTGAGATAAGGCCTTTTCACGCATTAAAGCGTACTCTTCACTATTTCTATCCATTATGCAAAAGTAATTGTTTTTGGACAGAGTTCAGATTACAGCCTCAGCTGTTATCCAACCCTTAATTTCTATTAATTCTTTGTAAGCAGCCGTTTTTCTGAAATTGTCCCATATTCTTTGCCATTGATAGTAATACCTGTTGTATTCTCTATCTGTATCATCGAATCATCGGGAGTTTCTATATCCACATTCTCTATGCTAATCTTTTGCAACTTTATTAATTACGATACCTTGCTTCGCGCCCGTCACCACCATATTCTTTATGGATATGTTCTCAATCGGCATTTCGGGAAGTCCGTTCAGATACACCGCCCGTCCGGCTCCCTTGCAGAACACGTCCGAGATATGTATGTTCCTGAATGCCGGAGTTTCTTCGGTAACATCCGGCACAGGCCCGCCCGGAGCACCTTTGGTGGCATAATACAAGTCGGCAATCAAGGCATCATTCGGAATGTCTATCATATTGATATGGTTGATATAGATATTCTCCACAACACCGCCACGACCGCGGGACACTCTTGAACCGTAGCCCTACATCCGTACCGATAAACGAACATTCGGATACATACACATTCTTCACGCCGCCGGACATTTCGCTACCAATGACGAATCCGCCATGACCGTGCAACACAGTATTGTTTTTCACAATCACATTCTCGCAAGGCTCTCCACGCCTGCGCCCGTCTTTATCCTTTCCCGATTTCAGACAGATTGCATCGTCACCCGCGTCGAAGAAACAGTTCGTTATCAGTACATTCTTGCAGGATTCCACATCGAGCGCATCCCCATTCTGCGAGTACCACGGATTGAACACCTTTACATCATTCAACGTCAGGGATTCGCAAGACAAAGGATGAAGGCACCAATTCGGAGAATTTTTTAAAAGTCACGCCTTCCAGAAGCACCTTTCTGCTCTTCACAATGCTTAGCAGAACAGGGCGCAACCAGCTTTTCATTTTTTTCCCATTCTTTTATATCCATGTCCGGACGCTTATTTCCCCAGTCTGCCATAAGCACGGAAGCCTTTAAAGCACCTTCATCAGGATACCACACCTTGCCGCTTTCATCTACCTTACCGCCGGATTGAAGCAACTTTTTCCATTGTCTATCCGTCATCTTATCCTTTTGACGGGACGCCACCGGTCTCCCGCCCCATCGAAAACACCGTAGCCGGTGATGGCTATGTTTTCCGCATTTATTGCCGAGATAGGCGACTGGCAACGTCGCGTATCCAATCCTTCAAACGAAGTCGTGACGATTGGATATAAAGAAGTATCACTACTGAATACAATCAAAGCATTCTTTTCAGCGTGCAAATTGACGTTACTCTGCAAAACAATGGGACCTGTCAGCCATAAGCCTTCCGGAATGATCACTTTGCCCCCGCCTTTGTCGTGAACCGCTTTGATAGCCTTATTAATAGCCTCTGTATTCAGCGTCACACCATTGCTTTTTGCTCCAAAATCACAGATACTCACCTGATAATCGGGGAAAACGGGACGTTCCACTTTAGGCATGGAGAAAGGAAGGTCTTTATATAAATCTTCCATTTCTATCGTTTGATCCTCCGAGTTTGAATATGCCTGACAAGATGCCAATAACAAGAGTCCCATCAGCATTACTCTGAAATCCTTTTTCAAAATTCTATTCATACTTATCTTTATTATGTATCAAAACCTATTGAATTATACTATTTATTTTCAACGGGAAAGAATCGCCTTATTTCCCAAAGAACCATACTGATTCACGGCACAAACCTGCAATATCATCACCGGATATTCAGGAAGAGTCAGATACATTCCACGTGTCATACCTACTACCCTGTCTCCACTGAAAACAATATACCCCGTCGCATCCTTCACACTTTTCCACCCAGTTGCCGACCTTTTTCTTTTAAGCCCCTCCGGAGCAGGAAGTTTTTCCATCATCACGCGGGGATTCCACTGATCTGTTCCGGGAATTATATTCTCATAAGTATAAGTAGCAGCCTCTTCCGCCGTAATCACCGCACGACTGGTTCCTTTCGGAGCATTCTCACCACGTCCCTCATATTCCGTCTTACGCTGATCCAGTTGCAGGACATTACCCGCGGCATCCCGACTGTCATATTCGGCAAACAAAGCAGGGATCGCACCCATATTTGCCCAACCTTCAGGAGAAATGGGAATATTCATAGTAGTGTGAATATAAACCGTCTTTGGCGAATTATGCCACGGACGTCCCAGTTTCACCCCCCACTTCTTAACATTAGCCGCCGCTTCGTTACCATCTATCGTACAGTCTCTGAAAACATACCCCCATTTCGCATCCTTATGACAAGGAGCTACAATAATAGCACCGCTACGAGTCTTATAGAAAGTACAATTTTCCGCCAGTACATTTCCTCCGCCATAGAAATAATCTACCGCTCCTTCAATCCAACAACCTTTGACGTAATGTCGTGCAGTATCATTGCCTGAAGTCATCCATGTATCCTGAAAAGAACGGAAGTTACAATTATTAAATGCGATACGATCCGCCTGACTGCTCATTGCCAAAGCTTGCGGCCCTTTCTGGCTATCCACTCCCCAGTCGTTAACATAAGAGATGTTTTCCGAATAGAAATCAGGCGCTTCAATCTTCACTACACTGCCATCGTATTTATAGACATCCGATTCCGGATTATGAACAGAATGCCTCCAATAACCGGTATCTGTCGAAGTAGCCTCTGGTTTGCCACCCACATTCAGACTGTGGTGAATGATGGTTTTATCTTTGTCCTGTCCTATCAAATGGATAAATGTTTTTGTCTTTGGTATAAATAGGTACTCTCGATAAGACCCATTCTTCACAAATATGCACCAAGGCGTCTTTGAATTTTCGGGTGCGGCATCAATAGCCTCTTGCACCGTTCTGTAATCACCACTGCCATCTCTTGCCACTACAGCCTGAAAAGGAGAATTACTTTCACCGGAATGATTCCTATCTATAAGCCCCCTCCCATCAGCACCCCAGACTGGGGAACACAAGGAGAACAGCAAGATGACTCCCTGTAAAATGCATTGTATCTTCTTCATACTTCAATTGTGTAAATTTTATATAGAGGAAAAACAGCCCCCGGTTTCTTTTTCCCAAGGGCCATTTGTTTTCAGAAAAACGATTACCTGTTCATAACCAGTATGGTCCCGACAATGATCCGGTTATGGAATCCAACGAGTATCACCGGAACGATTAGTGACAATCGGAGAATTCGAATCCTTGATTGTCAGATCGCCCTTTTCCGGGTCAACAAACAGTTCGGCAGCAGTCATATCCAAATCGGTTGCATTGATCTTACTACCACCCAACGCATAATCTTTCGTTGTATAATTGTTAGAGAAGCTAGTGGTAGTATTGGCACCGATTGAATAAATTTCACCACACGGTGAAGCCAAGACTACTCCTTCCAACACCAATTCCGAACCAACAGCAGACTGTATATTAATCATACGCTGATTGCGACAGAAGCTGTAGAAGGTTACATTTTTATATTCCAGATGAATAGGTTTGTCCAGATTGGGCGCATAGAAGATATTCCCCCAGCCCCATCCGTCTGTGCTGTTGTTATCTCTACTAAATGTGCAGTTCCTGAAAATAACTCTTTCCAGATGATCATAAGAGTTACCTTCCTTGTCTGTCGATCCAAGATGGAACGTACCGTATGCACCTGTCTGCCAACCGCATTGTTCAAACTTGCAGCCTTCCATCTCGAAGTTCATCAGATGTTTATTGTTAGCTCCCTGATGACGCCAGAATCCACGTCCGAATCCATAGAAGTCGCAATTAACGAAACTGATATTCTCCAGCGTGTATGCATTACCACTATTAAAGAAATAACTGTTCAATATCTCCTGCCGGAATTCAACATTTACAAACTCTATACCGGAAATATAAGATCCGGCAACCACATTCCATGAAGATTCCATAGTGACAATAGGCTTAATGCCTTCCGTGCTACCGACCAGACGGAAACCTTTCTTTATTGCAAATGGACTCAAACGATAAGAAGAGCCAGCCGGCAAGAAATATTCGGTACCCTCCGGAATCTCCGCATTATCATTATTATCTGTCAGAAGTTTCGTCAAATCATCATCCCAACCTCCCGTAATAGATTCGGCAGCCGGTCCCGCTGTACGGAAAGTAGCCTGATTATAAGGTTTGTCATATTTCCTCGGCTTACTTGTATCGTAAATATTAACCGCATACAGTGTATTCTTATCCAGACCGGTCACTTCGGCACGTCCTTGTGCTTTTTCCTCTTCAGTCAGATAACGGGATACATTCGCTAAAGTTTTGTCCATCATCGGCATCACGCTGATACTGTCCACCGGATTCTGTACATCTACTTTCCAACGAATGATAGCAGAGTTTTCTGTTATCTCTGTTTTTGATACGTCTTCCAATAACTTCGCATATTCCGGTCTGGCCTCTGTAGAAGCATTCGTATAAGTCCATTGAGAATTATTGACTGCATTTGCCGCATTCGAACGCACACGAATATAGAACGTTGTTCCATAAGGGATATCGTCCAGAAAGACAAATGGTTCAGTTGTATCTACCGACATAAACAAACTTTTGTAATACGTATCCTGATGCAACTCTACCGTATAGGATGATGCATCATTTACTTTATACCACACCAAAGTAATAGAATTACTCTTCACCCTCCAATACGAATCTGGGCTGAAACAGATCGTCTATTTTGTTATATTGGTCGTCTTGGCAACTTGTGAAAAGCGCTCCCCCACAACAAAGCAGGCAATAAGACTGTTGTCAATCTATATAGTAACTTCATCATAACATTCATTTTTACTGGTTAATATCCATAATAGTTTTGAATAGCCCCTCTATGGTCTGTAATTACTTGTGAAGGATAAGGACACAAATATCTCAACGGATCAGAAGGTTTCACACTCTTGTCGTTATTCAGATTGATAAATCCTCTGAAACTCCAGGAAATCTCTTTCAAGGTCTCAAATTGCTGCGTTTCCGAGTTCAGGACTCTCCATCCAATAGCGTATGCCAACGTTTGATAACCGGCAGGTTTACCCGTTCGAATTCTTCTTTCTCAATGCCGACTATATCCAGAATGGTTCTGTCCGGATGTTCCGGATCAGGGACTGACTTATAATAAATATTTTCAGGTACTTTATCAATACCCGGTATATAGGTACCATTGGCAACCAACCCCCAATTAATCATTTCAAAATAGAGATTATAGATCACCTCACTGTACTTATTCCAACGGGCCAAGTCATATTTACGGGTACTTTCACCCCCAAATTCCCATTTTCGTTCGTCCATGATTGCTTTGAAGAAATCGTCTTCACTATTCACGCTTTCTACGTAAGATTCTACTTTCGAAGCCCACAAAGAAGAATCAAACGCACGCCGCCTTACCCTCTTCATCGCTTCCTTTGCATCATCACGCGGTCCGAACCGCTCGTTCACCGCTTCAGCATACATCAACAACACATCTGCAAACCTCATGCGTATGCTATTGATACCCGTTCCCGCACCACTGGAAGAGCCTAACGGAGACTTCATTTTAAGTTTCGACCATTTACCTACTCCCATGCCGGCGATTCCCATATCCATCTCCTGATTCAGGTTCTTATCGTATTTGTAAGGAGCACACGTAACGTCACGACGCAAATCATCCCCATCAAATGTAAACATATACGTACCACAATAATGCAGATAGTTGCTGGCACTTCCGTACTCGTGCTTGTCACCGGCAATCGTTACACCTACATTATACCCGTAACGGCTGGTCACACTTTTCAGCATAGGGATAGCAAAAATCACATCGTCATTATTCGCCGTCGTCCAATTGCATTCATTGTACCAAAGTTCTTCGTAACTCTGTTTCAAATCATGCTTGTTTTCCTTGATTACTTTACCCAGATAGGTGATAGCGATATCATAATAATGCTCGAAATTGTCACCACGTTCCATATATCCCACGTTGTCCGGATTCTCTTTATCGGGACGTAAAGACCATCCTCCACGATACAAAGCCAGTTGTCCGATAAGTGCTGGCAATATTCGCGGGAAGCACGCTCTACCCCGTAATCCAGATCGGCGGCATATTTCATCATCGGCTCTACATCAATCAACTCGTCAATCAGGTATTCCAGTATCTTGTTCCGTTCCGTCACACCGACTGAAAAGAAATCATCTGTGGATTTCGAAGGTTCGGTCACAAAGACGACATCTCCCCATGTACGAATCAAATCCAGATAAAGCATCGCACGAAGTGTTTTCACCTCTCCGTACATCTGTTGAATTTCAGTCGGTCCCTCCTCTTTTTATCTGTAAGGAGAACAAAGAGGAATTTTCCATTTCATGCAGGAAGTCGTTCGCATAATTGATCACGGAATACATATTGTTCCATGTACTATTCAACGTATTCCAGTAGGGTTTGGAATCGAAACAACCGATATCCGCACCGGTGGCCGCTACGGTATTATTCTTAAAGGAAGACATTTCTACATCCGTATTCGTATTCAGGCTGTTGGCAAGCGTACTGCCATACATACCGTCTTCTGTCATTGCAGAATACATTTTAGTCATCAAGGCTTTGGCTTCCTCTTCTGAAGTAAAAACGTATCCGGGGTAAATCCTGAAGGAGGCTCCACATCCAGAAAGTCATTACAAGATGTGAAAGAGAGCATCGCGCAGGCTATGGTTGAATATAATAACTTCTTATTCATTGTTCTTTCATTTTAGTTAGTTTATTAAAAGGTCAATTGCACACCGAACGTGTATGTGCGGCTTCTCGGATATCTGTTATTATCGATATTCGGCGTTAATCCGGTAGCAATATCTACCTCCGGATCATAACCGCTATATCCGGTAATCGTAAAGAGGTTGTAACCTGACGCATAGAAACGTACTCTGCTCAAACCCACTTTATTGGTCCATACACGTGGCAGTGTATAGCCGATAGTAGCCGTATTGAGACGCAGGAAAGAACCGTCTTCCACTGCATATGACATTGCAATGGGACGTCCGATAGAAGTCGGATTCCACATCGTCGCATTCTTATTAAACTCTGCAAGAATTTCCGGACTGTAACGAATTTCATTACCCATATCGTCAAAATTACGCCAACGCTTCGCAGCAGAAATATCCATGCTGAAATTGTTGTAATTATTGCTTGCCCATGTAGTCATCATTACTTTATTGGCATTGAACACATCGAAATCATACATGAAATTAAAGAACGCACTTACATCAAAACCTTTAAAAGTTGCATTTAATCCAAATCCTCCCGAAAACTTCGGAGTAGTATTACCGATCACAGTACGGTCGTCATCCGTCAACGTATACGGGTTGGCACTATTTTCATCCACCGGAGTGAGTTTTTTAAATTTGGCATTACCCGGACGCGGGTCACCGGACAACGGGCTGGAGTTTACGACTCCGTCTTTCAATGTCCATGTTCTGGATTTTTGAATCAAATGGCTTGAAATCATCCACTGTATAGAAACCGTCATTCACAAATCCATAGATCAAACCGGTAGTACCTCCTACGTAGGCACGATAATCATCTGAATTCAAGAGTTGAGAGCCAGCCCAGCCAGAAGAAAGCACCATTTCCTTTTCACCACTTGCCAGTTTGTCGATCTTGTTTTTATTACGACCGATATTAAACGTCGCGTTCAATGTAAAGTCCGGACGGTCGATGATATAACCGGTCAGAGACAACTCCACCCCTCGGTTTGAAGTCTGCCCCACATTCTCCATAAGATGCGTGTAGCCTGTATAGCCGGGAATAGTAGAAGAAAGCAGTAAGTCTTTCACCGTGTTCCAATAGAATTCCAATGATCCGCTTAACCGTTCTCTGAAAAAGCCGAAGTCAACGGCAAGGTTACGGGTAATGGTAGTCTCCCATTTTACATGGGGATTATACAGTTCTTTCGTGTTATAAAATTGATAATAGTACCGGCTCGTTTCTTCCCAACCCGCAGGCCGGCTGCTGCTGATACCATACAATTTCTGATAAATATCGGAAGAGATACGGTCATTTCCAGAAGCACCATAACTTACTCTCAATTTAAGATTCGACACCACTTCACTCTCTTTCAAAAAGTCCTCATTAGACATACGCCATGCAACAGCCGCTGCCGGGAAAAATCCCCAACGATTGCCTGAAGCAAACTTCGATGAACAATCGGCACGCAAGGTCACAGTAGCGAGATATTTATCCTTATATCCATAGTAAGCACGACCGAAAAAAAAGAAGAAATGCGTGTGGGCGAACCGGCAGAAGACTTATTTTCGTAAGGAGTACCCAAAGACAGGTTATCAAATGCCTTTTTCCGCAGTTGTATTCACCGGAAAATAGCGGGTAGTATAGGTCTTACGGCTGGATTGGGAACTCTTCATTTCTTGTCCGACCATCAATTGAATATCATGCGCGTCATCCAACATAAAGTTGTAGTTAAACACATTGGATAATTGCCATTTGGAACCTTGAGACATACTCCACTCAGCCATTGGCTGGTTATTATTATTCTTGGCGTTAGATGTATCAGTGCCCCAAAAAACGTCGAGACTCCTCTGTATTATTTTCAAAGCCGAATTCCGTACGGAAAGTCATGCCTTTCATTATATTCCAAGTCAGAGCACCTATCGTATTGAGAGACTTATTAATTCTTTTCTTATAATTCTTTTTTCAGATTCTTCTTTCGGGTTAAAGCGGGTTATCTCATCCAATAAATCAGGGTCATAATAAGTATCATCTTCCGGCAATTTCATATATTCATCCAATCCTTCAGTAGGCGCTTGGCGAAGTGCATCCAAAAGACTCACCCCATCCGTACCGGAGCCGTTCACTTCTTTATGCAACAAACGGGTGCGGTATTCAAAAGTCAGGAATTTAAAGAGCTGGGTATTCAGACTCACATTCAGGTTGTTCTGTTTCAACCCCGTTCCCCACCATCACACTAGGACGGTCTTGATGGATAAATGCCACTTTATACTTCGTTTTCTCTGTACCGCCATTGATACTAAGGTCTACATATTTAGATACCGGATTCGTTCCGAAAATTTCATCCTGCCAGTCCGTTCCTTTATCTCCCTGATAAATATAGAATTCATATGCTTGTCCATACTTATTAAAGAAATCGTCGGGTATGGAATTCTTTTGACGGGCATTCTCATATTGCATCAAAACATATTCGTAGGGATCCATCACGTCCAGCTTGTTTGATAATGTGCTTGTCTGCAAGTAAGTATTCAAATTGATAGATACGCGTCCTTCCTTTGCTTGTTTGGTAGTCACCAGAATGACACCATTAGCACCGCGAGCTCCATAAACTGCCGTAGAAGCAGCATCTTTCAAGACATCGATGGACTCTACATCTGTCGGTGGAATATCATTTAAACTCCCCACTTCAAATCCGTCTACCAAAATCAGCGGACTGTTGTCCTGCGTGATCGAACCTCCACCACGCACCAATATTTTAATTTCCGCATCCGGTGAACCATCCACTGCTGTCACCTGCACACCCGGCATTTTACCGACAATAGCCTCTGCAACGGAAGCAGTCGGAACTTTTTCGAGAACCTTGCCCGATACACTCGATACCGAACCAGTCAGATTTCCTCTTTTCTGTGTACCATAACCGATTACGACCACATCATCCAGTTGTCCGACGGCTTCCGTCATCTGAATATGAATTCCGGAAGTACGTCCTTTCAACGGTTCTTTTTCACTTCATTCATTCCGACATAACGGATAGTCAACACAGCTTTATTCACATCAGGAACATTGGTCAGTGTAAAGTTTCCGTCCATATCGGTAGTAGTACCTATTTTTGTGCCTTGCACCATTACTGCGGCACCTATTACCGGCCCGTAGTTATCTGTCACCGTACCGGTTACGGTCTGTGCAAAACCACTGACCGCCACCAATAACAGGGTGAATATACTTATAATTAGTTTATTCATTATACTAAAGTTTTTTGTTACAAAATATACGGTTTACTATTTCTTCTCGATAACCTGACCGCCCAGATTCTGATTGTAAACAATATGCTGAACCGGGTTATGAAAATAAACTTCCAGATTGGAATAACGCCCGTTGGGATCTACTGACGTACTTATCTGTGCAGCATCATCCGGATTATTCGGATCAAGTCCGTAAGCTTCTTCCCAAATATCAGGAATTCCATCGCCATCCGTATCAGGCCAGGCTTTCAACGATTTAACTTCAGGATATCCTTCTGTATCTCCTACCGTATCAATAATTCCAGGACGCGGTTTTTCATCCTTCGAACCAGTCCATGTAGAAGTACCTTCTCTGACCTCTTTCACGATACGTTGATCAATAATATCTCTGCGCAAAGAGGCGCCGGCATATTGCAATACTTTTTCATAGGCTTGCTCGGGTGTATGGCTGGTCACCTTACTAAATGGCTGCGGTTCCGCCATTCTCATTGCATGCATTTCTTCTTCTGTAGGATGCAAATCGCGCCAAAATTGACTCCAGATTCCATTCGTCCAGTTATCTGCCGTAACTTCTGCACTGGCAGTTACATGGTTGCCCTCGATATATGCTCTGGCGGTAGGATCACTTGACAGAACTCTCCACGACATACTTCCTGTTCCGGTAGCCGGTCCTGCTTTATAATAGCAGTTGACAATATTGAACGTTCCATATTTTCCACCATAACAGCCAAATCCGGCTTCACTCCAGTTATAATAGACATTGTTTCGTACATCAAAATATCCGATATGGTCACCGGCTCCTTGGGTTCCGGGTTCCGGCATATCAGAAATTCGGGGAGCACGGCTACTATGATGTGCCATCAGAATATGATGGTAAGAAGCATTATCACCACTAAACATCGCTCCATACCCATGAGCTCCTTTGGCATGATTGGAATTATTCAAGCTCTCTGTTGACATACACCACTGCGCAGTAAAATTCTGACAACCATAGAAAGACAGAGTTTCATCAACTCCCCAACTGGCAGTAACATGATCGACAATCGCATTCGTGAAATATCTTCCTCCAATAGCATCTTCGGCATAATCCTCGTATTTGTCACCGGGACGGCAACGTAAGAAACGAATAATTGCATTCATTTCTTTGCTGTCTGCCGACAGATTAAAAGAGAAATTATAGTTCTTCAACGTGATACCATCGCCCGGAGCTGTCTGTCCCAAGATACTTACATTGGGATGATCTACTAAAAACAATCCACGCTTCAGTTCTATGATACCCGAAACATCAAAGATGATATTCCGAGGCTGGTCGGACTTCTCGATTCCATAACGCAGACTTCCTTTGATGGGAGTTTCATTTTTGCCATAATCTTCCAGATTAGTAACCCGATAGATTTCACCGCCACGGCCTCCGGTTGTAAAACGTCCACCTCCCTCCGCACCGGGGAAAGCCAAAAGTTGTCCGGCCGATGGGTCGTCACCAATACTCGTATCAGGTTTACCATACTGAAAAATCTCTATCTTCTGTTCCAACACGCTGTTCTTTATGATCACAGAAGAAGTGCGTGGAAAACGATCTGTATTATCTTGTATTTTCAGTACGATTGCATCTTCTGTCGAAGCTTCCTTATCCAAAGTAATCCAGGGTTCGGTTGAAGTCATCGTATATTCTATTGCATATTCTTGAGTGACGGGAATAGTTAGTGCCTTACACTTATAAGGAATAATATATTCATCCTGCTCTACTTCCAGAGTCGTTTTGACTCCTTCCTGAACAATCTCTACAGTCTTACTCATGATGTAATCACCCACTGTCTTAAATACGATATTCCCTCTTCTCTCCGCTGCCACGTTCAATGCAATAGCAAAGTGAACATTATCTGTCACAAAACTACGGCTCTCCTGTGCAGACTGATCGACTTCCTTGATCCAGTCGGTTTGATCGTCAATCTCTATTTTCCATGCCACATTGGATACAACCTGACAAATCAGAGTAGTTCTAAAAATGGAATCACTTCTTTTGAATAATCCAGCAAAATATCCGGATCAGTACCCAGTTGTTCTACAGAGATTTCCTGTTCAATCGTCGTATTAACATTCGTCAAAGTAACCTTAATCTTACTTTCACGCTTCGCGTCATCTGTGTTTTCAGTGAAGAATAAACGAAGATCGCCGTTTCCATTTCCACTTTCTTTCGAAAGAGTCAGCCAGCTACCATTACTTTCTGTGACTTTAGCTGTCCAATCGCCGGTTGCAGTCACATTGATAGTAAAAAGAACCTCCTACATTGGTGAGTTTCACCTCATTCTTTGATACTTCAAGTTATTAGCTAATGCTGCTTCGTTCTTTTCGTCATCCGAACTACAAGCCCCAAGCAATCCTGCCAATAATATGATTAGAAATGATCTCATATCCTATATAATTTATTCGTTTATACTTTAACTATTTTCTAATCCAATGCGGATCACCGATTCCTTTGGTATATACTTTCGAACTCTTGTCCTTAATAGTCAGATCCCTTCCCTCAACATCCGTAAAGAGTGCACTCATTGAAGTTGTTTCAGCCGGAAGTTCATTATCGTTTACTCCCCAAGTATTCATGACGAAACCTTGCGTATGATAATTGTCTGCAAATGTTCTGTCTGTTACATTTCTCAAATTAAACCAAGTACCACTGCCTTCTCCTGATATGCCACTGAACAGATTATTCTTAACTGTCAATGTGAAACTGCTGGTATTCTTCGGCGACAAGTCAAAGAATGTCATACCTACAGGTGCCATTCCGATGAATGTACAATTCTCTATGGTTATACTCAAATCACCGGTCATGGAACTCAGGCCTGTTATCAATGCTTTAGTCAGATTATTTGCATGGAATGTAGAATTTCTGAACACAATATTGTAAATAGGAGCATCCTGTTTAGTAGACAACCCGAACAATCCGCTGCTACCAGAATTTAATCCGAAGAAACGGCAATCTTCAATAATAAGGTTATCAACAGTTTGCGCCAGTTTGGCATTTACTTCCTGATACCACATCGTGCGTCCCAAATCATTAATATCACATCCTTTCAGCGAAATCTCTTTCACATGGAAATGTTGATTCTTCAACTTGAAGAAATCCGAGTCTGTCGTTTTTATACTCAGGTTTTCAAAATGAACAGCATCAATTTTGTTATCACCGGTAGATATGCTCATATTACCCATTTCCATATAGGCCAGTTTTTGTCCATTTGTCGGTTTCTGCCCTACAATATAGAGGCTCTTTCCGAAATCAGTCTGTCTTCCCAACTTATACTCTCCCCTGCTTTCAAGAACAGCTTCACTTCAGTTACAGTCACATCCGCCATCAACGCTTTGCATATCTGTTCCAGATTCTCTTCCGGATTCACATATCTATATCCATCCGGTATTCTCATCGGAGCTTCCGGATTTATTTCTTCTTCATCCCATCCTTCCGACGCTATCGTCACTTTATAATCCTGAATCATCGGTTCGTCGGCGTTATTAAGAGCAAAAAGCCACCTGTGTAGTGTCATCGGGCAATATAGGGAATGTACCATCAATAGTTTTCGACTGCACCACATTATTATGCTGATCCAAATAATCAATGCGAATACCTATCTCTTTTCCTATCGTCCGCGTCTCAAACAACACCATATCATCTGTATAATTCACACCACCACTGCTGGTAGCTTTATCGCGGATTATTTCTATCGGTGTTTCTATGAATCTGGCATCCGACACTTTATAACCGGAAATCGGACATGAAAGCACAGCGCGTACCGTAGAATATCTCTTATCCGCTTTTTTATCCGTAGCTTTCAGACGGATCACTCCTGTCCGGTTATACATACGAATACTCAACGGATCCTTGAACGGAGAACTGTATTCCACAGGTGCTGAAATAGCATACTTCGTTTTTGCCGCCAGATCTTGCCGAATAATAATATCATTCAAATTACTCGGACAAGGAATCGAATCTGTCTGTGTTGTTGACAGAATCCTATATTTTCCATTAGGTAACTGGAAACGATAATGTGAGGTATAATTAGCAAAATACTCTCCGTTATCTTTATATATAAAAAAGAGGTTTGGTTGATAATCCCGTATTCACTGCCCACGGTTCATCATCCAAGAATAATTCGATTTGATTTACTACTGAAGTCGAATACTTATCATCATCAGAGCAAGCATACGTACCCAGTAGAAGTGCCAATCCCACTAAAGAATAAATTATATTTTTTTCTCATAAGACTCCTGTTTTAAAATTCAGATTCTTCTATTGTAAATGGTTGGGGTAACATATCAGTTTTACTCATGACCAGACTACGAGTCCACGAATTTTGTAAATACGCTTCCTCTAATATAGGCATATAGACTATAGAATGTTTGGACGGTTCAAAGGCAATGCCTGTATCAAGCGGACTATTTGTGCGGTTTACTTCTTCTCCGCCTTTCAAATATACCACATCTACCGACGTTCTTAAGTCTGCATTGATTGTTGGAAATGAATAAACAGATGCACTAAAGCCTGCAGCCCGATCCACACTAATCGTTATATCCTGTTGAACACATGCTCCGGTTTTTACTTTATAGGCAACACCTACATTCGTAAAAGTGACATTCAACTGGTCAAACCGAGTAATAGCATTGAGTTCATCTGCAGTTTCTCTAGGTTGGAATGTAGCTTGTCCAACCAAACGTTTCAGTTCCAGACTTAGATTACTGACAGAATAGTCTGAAGTCAGATCTACAACATTGGAAATATACACCTGTTTTTGTGCATAGATATCTTGATACACTACCACTTTAGAGAGGCTGTCTACATCGGTCAGATGATCCGCATTCGCTACAGCGAAAGTTTGCAGATTTTCTCCGAGAGGAAGATCTATTTGCAAATTCCCATCGTTTAAAGGTAGATTCTTTCCGTATACCATAGAATCTTTCAGATACGCATAAATGCCAATCTCCGTTATGCCTTGTTCGGTAAAAGTTTCAAGACTTGCCCGGCTAAAACTAACGCTTACAGGATGCGTTTCGGGCTCTTGAGGTAACTCGCCAGATTCCCATCCATCCTCTATCTGCTGTGAGCAAGAGAAGAAAGTGAGAAATAGTAAAATTGAAAATTTCGTTAGATGTCTCATAAATATTAGTTTATACAGTTTTAAAATACAACAACCATTATAGTGTTCTTTCCCCAAGGGACAGGGGGGCTTTTTAAGGAGAATTCATACTCCGGAATAATAGATTCATGTTTCTCATTTGTTTAGATTTTCATTATACATTAAGATGTTTTTCGCTAAAGTGAATTCTTTGTTCTTTCACCAGTGCAAATTTGAAGATTAAACAAGAGAAGATAGAGTAAGATTTAGTAGAAAAGGAGTAAAAAACGGACTAGGGCAAAAGTGCCCCTCAAGTATAGCTATGCACAAAAAAGATATGCCCTTCAAGTGTTATCATAAAACACCTGAAAGGCATATCATCTAAATTCACCGCATTGAACGGAGAATTACTGATTACCTATTTGTTCTGTGCATCGACTATATTTTGCACCAAACTATTCAAATATACCTCAAGATTCGTATATTGTCCATTCGGATCTTTCGTTTTTGTATTTCCATCTGCGGGATTATTCGGATCAAGTCCGTTTTTTATTTCCCACTCATCAGGTATGCCATCACCGTCTGAATCCACCGGTGCCGAAAGACCTGCTATTGACAATTCCGGCCAGGGAGAATCGCCTGTGTCTTTGGGGCTATTGATAAATCCGGGTTTATTTCCTTCTCCGGTGAAAGTTGCCGTTCCTTTCCGGGTGTCGGAAATGATACGTTTGTCTACTTCATCACGATAATTACAACAACCCGCATAGTTCATTACCTGTTCATAAGCCTTATCAGCCGAATAGGTAGTGATTACTCCAAAATCAAGAGGTTCTTTCAGACGGATAGATTCTTTGGCATCTTCTGTCCAGAGGAAATCTACTTTTTCATCATTCTTCAACTGGGCATAGACTCCGTCCGTCCAGTTATCGGCAGTAACTTTGTTGTTACCTTCTATCTTATTTCCATCAATATAGAAAGTTCCCCATTTCTGCAGGTAAGGTTGAAAAGCTAAGTTCTTTTTGGGTTCTCCATCAACGTAAACATAAGCCTGCGGATAAACTCCGACTTTGGCGATACGATATTGCACCTGTTTGGAGGCCTGTTTGGTTGCCGGTCCCGGTTTATAATAGTTATTGACGATATTGACATGCTGATCTTCTCCGCCATAGCAACCGTTTCCAGCCCAGTTGTAGAAAACATTATTCCGAATATCAACACATTCGCCAAGAGCTAATGTAGAAGGACGAGGGCCCAGACGCGGCACGCGACTTTCACAGTGAGCGATCAAGTTATGATGATAGGAAGCTTTATGACCTCCCCAATTACCGCCATATCCGTGTGCCCCTTTTACATGAGTCGCTTTTCTTAATGCTTCAGAGCCAATACACCATTGTACCGTGGAGTTTTCCATACCATAAACGGAAGGACATTCATCCACACTCCAACTAACGGAGCAATGGTCTACCATAATATCTTTTTTATCACAGCCGCCCAATCCATCGGGTTCTTTTTCCACTGGCTTCTCCGGGGCGGAAACGAAGAAAACGGATAATTACATTATTAGAATTAATAGAAAAGCCATAATCAGCCAGACAGATTCCTCCGGGAGAAGTCTGCCCCGCAATGGTGAGATGATCTTTCCCTGTTCGTAATTCCGATTTCAGATGAATCGTGCCAGCCACATCAAAGACAATCGTTTTAGGTCCATTTTGTTTCAAAGCCCATCGTAAAGTACCTTGCGAACCATCGTCTTCCAAAGAAGTCACATGATACACTTTACCACCACGGCCGCCCGTCGTGTATCTACCGTGTCCTTCAGCTCCGGGAAAAGAGATCACTCGATCTTCCCGGACGCCTGTCTCCTGTTTTTTTCGGGTATGTCATAGGAAAAAGACATCGTTCCTCCCACGACCATTGCCAGCAGACAGACATTAACTAATATTCTTCTCATTTCCATATTCACATTATTAGATGATGGAAACAAAAGTAGTGGAAGCTTTTCATTCTGACATTCATTTTTTGACCGATATGGGGAAAAATCAGTTTTTATGATAAGATTGAACCAATTTTAGATCCCCAGTCGCTCTTTTAATAACCGGTAACCGGAAAGACTCACTTTTAGTTTCACGCCAGTTTTCAATAACAACTGATAAGTTTCTTTTTCCAAAAAGCTCCACCCGCGAAATTTGTGTTACGTTGACAATCGTAGAACGATGTACACGCACAAATGTATCAGGAGACAGATGGGTCTCAAAATACTTCATTGTTTGTTCTTTCAGATATTCTCCGGTAGGAGTTATCAGCATCACATAATCTCCACACGCTTGTATGTAGATCAGTTCATCTGCCTTTACCAGATGAATTCGGGAACCGTCTTTCACTGTAATGCGATCTATTAATTCTGTCTGTGGTTTTCCTTGTTGTTCGGTCACAGTTAGCTGATGTGCAGCCAATTCTTTATCCAGTTCCTGATTCTGTACTTCTTCCTTAGTTACGATCAGGCGATACCATAAAGTAATGGCAATCAAGGTTGGTAGTCCGAATAATAACCGGAAAGGTATGGTCTGCACAAAAGGAATATAGGATACGCCTACAATCCTCACCATGATATCACAGATCATAAAACTACCCGCCAGCCATAACAGGCTTCCAACGATTATCATGATTATATCCGTCTGGAACAACGAAACAAGACCGACCACAAACCAGGCTAAATAGGCTATGGCTGCCAGCCAACCAATTGTTGCGACTCCATCTACCAGAGCAGGAAGATAGTCGGTTCCGGTATATCCACAAACTAAAGCCACCTGTGTTGCAACCAGAATCAACGCTACCACCAGCATCGGCACCCAGCGATAAGGATAATCTATAATCGGATGTGCTTTCATACGTTAGTCTTTAACTTCCAGTCCCCCGAAAGAAAGCCTTCCCCGAATGACCAATATGCTCTCCTTGTTTACATTCCCATTTTGCCAGCGTTTGTCATCACATCCTCCAAAAAAGCATTGCATTTGAACACGACTGTCCAATCCGACGGGACATAAATTTCGACTCCCCCCAACTGCAATCCAAATCAATATAGGTTTCTCCCGGTGCAATATGGGTATGGCGAAGATCAATAGTTGTCCCCCCGAAAGAGGTACGAATGATGGCTCCTTTAAACAACTCATCAAGTACTACGTGGCGTGCAGCTCCCCAGACATTCTCCGAACGCAAAAAGCCATCTACTGATTCCGACTGTTGTTGTTCACTCTCAAAGTTCATGCCGGGTCTACCCTGATGCATCTTCATCCATTGCCGACGATGTTCCATTGTATGCTGACGAGCCCATTGCGCCCTCTTATTTCTGCCGGGTTTGAAGATAAATAAAACGCCTGCTATTATCAGGGCGAGGGGCCACACCATTGCCTGTGAATTCTCCGGCAACCAGGAAAGTCCTCCTGTCAAAAAATAGGCACCCGCCAGAAAAAAGGATGATTCCACCGATGAAATGGCGGCGAATCATAGCATATATACCTAATAATATAAGGAGTGAATGCCAGGATACGATTATATCAAATACTTCTGATGTAATGCATCCCATATTACGGGCAAACAGTAGAATCCCGGAAAGGATAAAAAGTGAAGCTATCAGTATTTTACCGGAAAAGCCTGTAGCACGGGGAAAATTTTTGTTTCTCTTCCATTGTCTCTATTATTAATTGATTAATGGTTCAAAGATACATCATTTCCCTATGCTTCCACAGGCTTTTCTGTTGATTTACGGTATAAATTCCGATGAATGCCGGATAAAAACCGGTGAATACGATTATGATAAACGACCTCGCCCGACAAAGACAAATCTTATCTGTTTATAAATTATTTCTTTCCACCGTTATTCTGTTTTTTCAACAATATCATGTACTAAACTATTCATATACATTTCTAGATTGGTATACTGACCATATTTATCTATCGTTTTTCCATTACCATCAGAAGCATCATTCGGATTTAATCCAAATTTTCTCTCCCATACATCAGGCATACCATCATTATCGGAATCAACCAAGACAGTTCCTTGTGGAAGAACAGGCCATGGAGAAACATTCTCCGGAGCATTTGAAGAAAGCAAATCATCCTGACTATCTATCAATCCGGGTTTCGGATATCCTTCACTTTTCCACATGCCTCCTTCTCCATTATGAATATTCAAACCTTTATATCCGGCTGTCCCTGGTACGTGTTTCCTCCACAATACGTATATCAACATCATCTCGATGTAATGAACATCCCGCATAATCCAATACTCGTTTATAAGCATTGAAAGCTGTATGTGTCGTTACCGATGCAAACCCGTGAGGTTCATTCAGACGAATAGAATCTTTAGTCTTTTCTGTAATTACTTTTTTATAATTACTTGAGAATTGATTGTAAACTCCATATTCCCAATTATCAGCTGTAGCCTTCTGGCTGTTTTTATCATCTGCCCCTCCGTCTACAACATTACCATCAATATAATACTTTTCCCCACAAATAACCTCCATTTCCATCTTCTGTTGCATCTATAGCAAAAAAATCCGCCCACGTTTAGATCCCGTCACTGTAGCAGGACCCGGTTTATAATAATTATTCACTAGATTAATATTCATCCTTTCCCCACCATACGAACTATTCATTCCCCAATTATAAATAACATTATTACGAAAATCGACATTATCACCATCACATTCTCCATGCTTACGAGCCTTGGCTCCTAAACCAAAACGAGGGTTACGACTATCATGATGGGCTAACAGATTATGATGATAAGAAGAGTGTTCACCTCCCCAGATTCCTCCATAACCATGAGGTCCTTTTGTATGTCCTCCCAATCTAAGGCTCTCGAAATAATGCACCATTGCATAGTAAAATCATCATTTTCATAAAACGAAGCACATTCATCGGTACACCAACTTACAGAACAATGATCTATAATCACATTCTTCGCTCCTTTCTCTCCTAAAGCATCCGCGCCGTCAGGATGTACACACTCTTTATTACCCATACGAAAACGTAAAAAACGAAGAATTACATTACTTGCATAGTTTGTTACCGGATAACCCGCTATACAAATTCCTCCTCCTGGGGCAGTTTGTCCCGCAATGGTTAAATCCCTTTCCGTATTTTCAAGTCTTTAAGCAGAAATATCGTACCAGATACTTGGAAAATGATAGTACGAGGACCATCCAACTTTTCTATACCATATCGTAAAGTACCAGGTAATCCATTATCAGCCAATGAAGTAACTATATACACCTTACCACCACGTCCACCTGTAGTCATGCTCCCATATCCCTCTGCACCGGGGAAAAGCAGCCAGCTCTCCAAAATCAAGAGTATTACCAACACCTGAAGAGGCAAAAAAATAACTTCACTCCCCATCATAGTTAAAAATACAACCAAACAACGAAAGATTAAATTCATATTCTTTTTATTTATCAAAATAATATCCCAATATAGCAGATTTGTCTATTGTATCCCTCCTTTATTCTGTCCTTCAACAATTTTTTGAACCAAACTATTCATATACATTTCCAAATTCGTATATTTCCCTTCTTCATCTACCGTTCTACCATTTCGATCTGAAGCATCATCCGGATTTAAACCATGCTTTCTTTCCCATTCATCAGGTATACCATCATTATCGGAATCTTTCAGCACAGTATCTTGTAACAATTCAGGCCATGCAGACAATGCTCCAATAGGAATCACGTCATCCTGGCTATCAATGATACCTTTCTTTGGATATCCCACACTTTTCCAGTCAATACCTTCAACAACTCCCTGACCATTGTGCTCATTCTTTCCCTGATAATTTGCAGTTCCAGTTCGAGTCTCTTGAACAATGCGTGCATCTATTTCATCTCTATTCAATGAACAACCCACATAATCCATTACACGCTCAAAGGCCGTACGGGCATCATGAGTTGTAACAGTACCTGTCTCTACAGGAATTGTCCGTCTAAGAGCTTTTTTTGTATCTTCATCCAAAGTTCCATACTTTTTATCAAACTGATTATAAACACCATACTCCCAATTATCCTCCGTGGCTTTCACACAACGGTCATAATCAGCCGCACCGTTAATTTTTCCATCATCCACTACATTTCCTTGAATGAAGAAATCTCCCCAAGTATCAAAAATAGCCGGATATGATTTCTTATCCGAATCACTCACTTTTTATCAATAGCAATAATACGTCCACGCTTTGAAGTGCCGGTAGGGGTAGCAGGACCGGGTTTATAGAAATTATTTACAATATTTACATGCATGGCTTCTCCACCATAGCAAGAGTTCCCGCACCAGTTATAAATAACATTATTACGCATATCTACAATTTCATTCTCCTTTGTCGAATTAACTCCGGGACCTAAACGAGGATTACGGCTATCGTGATGCGCCAATAGATTATGATGAAAAGAAGCTTTCATTCCTCCCCAAATACCACCATAACCATGTGGACCTTTCGTATGACCACCTAAACGTAGACTTTCAGAAATGAGACACCATTGCAATGTGAAATTTTCATTTTGATAGAAAGAAACACATTCATCGGTACACCAACTCATGGAACAATGATCAATCATTATATTTTTATGATACCGACCACCAAAAGCATCTGCCCCATCTGCACTTACATCTTCTTTATTTCCCATTCGGAAACGTAGAAAACGGACAATTACGTTATCTGCCTCCAAAAAAGACCGGATAGCCAGCTAAGCAAATACCATCACCCGGAGCTGTCTGACCTGCAATGGTTAAATCTCCATTTTTTATTTTTAAATCACTATTTAAATGTATAGTTCCTGATACTTGGAAAACAATCGTACGTTTTCCGCTTAATTTCTCTATACCATAACGTAAGGTTCCGTTTTGCTGTTTGTCTTCCAATGAAGTAACAATATATACATCGCCATCACGTCCTCCGGTCGTGTAGCGTCCATGTCCCTCCGCCCCAGGAAAAGCCGGTATCTTTTCATCTTGAACATCTCCAGTTCCTTCGGGTTCTTTCGGATTTTCATTGGTATCAACACTATCAGTACATGCCATGATTCCAAAAACAAACAAAACGGCCCAATACCATCTACTTAGAATTATATCCATTTTCATACATTATTAGATTAATGGGAGCAAAAGTAAGCAGGAAAAAGAATAGTCATGTTCAAATTTTGTTTTTCCCAAGTACTAAAATCGACAAAACAAGGCATTTCAAGCTATCATGTGTATTTTTTGTTTCAAAACTATCATAAAAATGCCTGTCAGCAATTAAAAAACAAAAAATACTAGGTGAAAAACAAATATTGCACATACCTATATTCACATTCCTATACTTTTGTACCGAGGAATTAACCCTAAATGTGAGTACAGAATCAAAAACAATAACCATTAATTAATAAACATGCAAAGAATGTCTAACAAAGTGAAAAACATGCGCAGTTGGCTGCTAATGCTATTTGCAGCGATATCGCTTGGCGTATCAGCGCAAACAATTACCGTAAAAGGTAATGTGAAAGACACAACAGGAGAACCGATCATCGGAGCTTCTATAGTTGAGAAAGGCAATACCACCAACGGTACAATTACCGATTTAGATGGTAACTATTCTATTAAAGTTCCTGCAAAAGCAACCCTTACATTTTCTTATATTGGAATGAAGACGCAGGATATTGCTATAAAAAGGACAAGGCCCTATTAATGTCACCCTTTCTGATGACACACAAGCACTAGATGAGGTGGTAGTAATTGGTTATGGCACTGTTGCCAAAAAGGATTTGACTGGTTCAGTGTCTTCTGTTAGTGCAAAACAGATTGCTGCCATTCCAGTATCTTCCGCATCAGAAGCACTACAAGGAAAAATGGCCGGTGTATCTATTACGACTACTGAAGGATCTCCTGATGCAGACGTAAAAATCCGCGTACGTGGTGGTGGCTCTCTATCCCAAGATAACTCACCGCTTTATATTGTAGACGGATTTCCCGTATCAAGTATTTCTGATATTGCTCCAACAGATATTCAATCAGTAGATGTATTGAAAGATGCTTCTTCTACTGCTATTTATGGGGCCCGCGGTGCAAATGGTGTTATCATCATCACTACTAAATCCGGTCAGGAAGGTAAAATCCGGGTAAACTTGGGTGCCTCGTTCGGTGTTCGTAAAGTTACCAAAATGGTAGATGTATTAAACCCGTACGAATATGTATTATGGCAACAAGAAATAGATCAGGAAGGTATGAAATATGGTATCTTTGATGATTTGGATATTTACAAATCGATGAAAGGTACTGACTATCAGGATGAAATTTTTGGTCGCACAGGAAATCAGCAACAATACAATGTGAGTGTAAGTGGAGGCAATAAAGATACTAAGTTCAGCGTCAGCTACGCCCATAACGAAGAAAAAAGTATCATGCTTGGTTCAGGCTTCTCTAAAGAGAACATTAATGCTAAACTTAATACCAATATCAGCAAATGGTTAACGATGGACTTTAACGCCCGTTTTAGTTACCAAACGATTGATGGTATCAGTGGTGGAGCAGATGCAAATGAATCAAGCGCAGCCAATTCATTGATAGCACGTTCCGTTATCTATAAGCCAGTAGAAGAAATAAATACAACAAGTTCTGACAGCGATGATGATGAGAATGTGAATAATGCACAATATAATCCGTTAGAACGTTTAAATGCAACTTACAAAAAACAGACTCGGCTACAACAAAACTATAATGTAGGACTTAATTGGAAACCAATCAAAGGATTGACTTTCAGAAGTGAGTTCGGTTATGGCTGGAGATATAACAATACGGACCAAGTATGGGGAGTGGAAGCTACAAGTAATTCTAAATATGGTTATTATGGACAACCACAAGCTCTATTAAACAAGGTTATTAACAAGAACTGGCGTAATGCAAATACAGTAACATATGATACCAAATTCTTGAATAACACGCACAAGTTAAATGTAATGTTGGGACATGAAGTTTCAAGCAGTTATGATCACGAGACAATCAACACTTCTGTTGCATTTTCCAAATATATGACCATTGATGATGTTCTTTCCGGTATGAGTAACGGAACAGCATTGCCAACCTCTACTTACATTGGCTTTAAAGATAATCTGCTATCGTTCTTCGGACGTGTCAACTACACAATACAAGACAAATATCTGATGACTTTCACCATGCGCGCTGACGGATCCAGTAAATTCTCCAAAGGAAACCAATGGGGATATTTCCTTCATTAGCTCTGGCATGGAGAATATCTGACGAAGCATGGATGGAAAGAAGCAAGGAATGGTTATCCAACCTAAAACTACGTTTAAGTGTGGGTACTGCCGGTAATAACCGTATCAAATCTGGTGCCATCAATTCTACTTTCTCATTAGCGGAAACAAGTGATAAGAACATTTATTTCAATGAAATGAGTGCTGTTGTGCTACAACATGCTTCCAATCTTTCCAATCCTGATCTAAAATGGGAAACAACGCTTACCCGTAACTTAGGTATTGATTTCGGATTTTGGAATAACCGTTTATCAGGTAGCATTGATGCATATTGGAATACAACTAAAGACCTATTAATGAATGCAACAATTCCTTCAAGTACAGGTTTTTCCACCCAATATAAGAATTTTGGACAGACATCGAACAAAGGTATAGAATTAGCATTAGACGCAGTCATAGTAGATACTAAGGACTTCGGTTTAAATGCGAACTTCAACATTTCTTATAATAAAGCCAAAATTGACAAACTAGCCGGAGGACAAACTTGGCAAAGTAGTAACTGGGGAGGTAAGCCAGCCGGACAAAACGACTTCTTTATTGAAGAAGGAGGACGTCTGGGAGAAGTATATGGATATGAATTGGATGGTTTTTACACTACTGACGATTTCTCATGGGACGGTAGTAAATGGGTACTTAACGAAAACCTTACTGATCCAACGGAGCTGATTAAATATAACAATTTCGGTCCGGGTGCATTGAAACTGAAAGCTGACGAAGATGGTAAATTTACTAAAAAGCGTTTGGGCAATACAGTTCCAACTGTTACTGGTGGTTTCGGTATAAACATGCGCTACAAGAATTTTGATCTATCAGCCTTCTTTAACTACTCTCTTGGTAACAAGATCGTTAATGCGACCAAATTAGGTTCAGGCTACTATAATGATACTAAAAAGGGATGGAATTTAAATGACAACTTCACTTTAGCCAAACGTTATTCTTGGATTGATCCCACAACAGGAGAAAATATGTTAAAGAGTTCATATATCAAAAGTAATGGACTTGATTATACTATTAATCGTTTAAATGAAGTGAATGCCGGAGCTTCCATGTATAATCCGGGCTCAATTACAGAGATGCCATTGCTTGACTGGGCAGTAGAAGATGGTTCTTTCCTCCGCGTCAACAATATCTCAATTGGATACACATTGCCTAAAGCTTTTGTAAACAAAATATTTATGCAAAACGTACGTATCTATGTAACTGGTTACAACTTATACTGCTTTTACCAAATATTCAGGAGCAGATCCGGAAGTAGATACACGCCGCAGTACTCCTATGACTCAGGTGTAGATTACTCCGCATATCCCAAAAGCCGCTCATTTGTAGGGGGTATTAATGTTACATTCTAACCCATAAATAGAAAGGAAATACATATATGAAAACTTATATAAAATCAATATTATTAGGAACCGGACTGCTGGGATTGTTTTCATGCAGTGATTTTCTCGATCAGTCTTCCCCTTCGGAATTAAAAGGAGAAAACGTCTTTAACTCTGTTGTATATACAGAACAGGCGTTAAACAAGGTATATGCCGATTTGACATACGACCATACTTATGGTTCTCGTATCCCTATTAATTTTGGTAATAATACAGATATCGAACTGGCAAATGCAACCAAGCAATCTGAAGTTCATCAGAATTCAGAAAGAGGATTAGGAAACTACTATCTAAGCAAAGGATGGGATAAACTCGATACAAACTGGGAAAGATGCTTTGCTATTATTGAAAATGCCAACATCGTTATTGATGGTATTCGTAATAGTGATCTGTTAGCAGAAGGGACTACCACTCGTAAACCAATGCTTCGCTATTTAGGAGAAGCATTGACCATGCGTGCAATGGTATATTATGATATTGTTAAAAATTACGGAGATGTCCCTATGCGTTTTGAACCTACTCAAGCTGACGGTTCTAACATGTATGCAGCAAAAACAGACCGTGACGTTATCTTAGATCAACTATTAGATGATCTGGATGAAGCTGCAAATTATCTTCCTTGGGCAGGTGAAGACGGATACACAACAGAACATGCCACTGCAGGTTTTGCACATGGTCTATTTGCCCGTATTGCTTTATCACGTGCCGGATATAGCATCCGCGAACAGGCAAAAACAGGTTATAGAAATCATCCGACTTGCAGTGACGGACAATTCCCCACTCAACGCCCGTCAGAAGCAGAAGTTCAAAAACTACACGAACGTGCATTGGCACATTTGGATATTGTAGTTAGTAAACAAGTTCATAAATTGAATCCGTCTTTTGAGAACCAATGGGATTTAATCAACAAGCGGACATTAGATACTAAATATTACGAAAATCTATACGAGGTAGCTCACGGATTAGGAAGATCAGGTGAAATGGGATACAGTACCGGAGTTCGTATTAATGGTGCCAGCAATAAATATGGCGCAAAAAGGCAACAGTAGTGGTAACATCAGACTCACAGCTTCTTATATCTTGTCTTTTGACAATAACGACAGCCGTAGAGACATTACATGCGCCTATTATGAATTAAAACAGACTACAGTAGACAATAAAGCAGTCATAAAAGAGACATTGCTTTCCAACTCTCCTTTCAGTGCTTACGTAGCAAAATGGGATATCCGTAGAATGGACGATGCAATCATCTCTTTGGCACAAAATACAGACCAGAAATGGGCTCCGGGTATTAACTGGGTAGTGATGCGTTATTCTGATATTTTATTAATGTATGCTGAAGTTATGTATAACTTGTATGGATTAGAAAGTAGCAATCCAAACGGCACCACTACTAAAACCGCACTTGAAGCTTTGACAGAAGTACACATTCGTGCTTTCGATACTGCTGCCCAGACTGCTGCCAAAACAGCAATTGAAGCATCTGCCCGAAACAACTTCATGGAAGCACTTGACCCAGGAACGCGCATGGGAATTTGCAGGAGAATGTGTTCGAAAATACGATCTGATACGTTGGGGAACACTCTCTGAAAAACTGGATCAGTTCAGGACAGACTATAAAGCCATGATTGAAACAGCTCCTAAATTTATCTTCTACAAAATGAAAAGTGATGATCCATATTCAATTGATATGAACAGTATCACTTGGCGTACTGAACAAATTCCTCCCGACCTTAGAGACCTTGAGGATCCTGATAAAGTGAAGGAAGCTGCAAAGACTGCAGGTTATGAGTATGTTACTGGTTGGGGAACTAACTATGAATGGAAGAAAGGAGTAGCAGATACTAGCAAAACAACCAATGATTTAAATCTTGAGTATGTAGATGATATCAGCAGTGGTTTAAATACTACAATCAAAAATAGACATCTATTACCAATAGGCTCCAAAACAGTTTCGGATGCCAATGGATACATAGAAAACTCCTATAACTTCTAAATAAATGTATGAATATCATTCAATAATTGATCTCATGAACATGAATATTATCAAATCAACAAAATATACGGTTTTATCAGGACTTTTTATAGTCCTGACCGTACTGCTTTCATCGTGTGAGAAAGCAAATGATTGGGAAACAGACAGTGCCTACAATCGTCTGTTCCGTAGTACTAAACTAGCAGTCAGCCCTAGCATCAACGATGCTGAAGTTATATGGAATAATACAATCAATACCGATTATTATATCATTGAAGTGAATACTTCTGAACTCACCGCTGAAAATTATCAGGAAGGCTCTGTTATTTTCGGAGAGGATAAGAGTATAAAAAAGCTCTCCATACACTATTGAGGGATTGGATGCAAATACCAATTACTATATTCGTATTCGCTCATGCTCAGAAATAGCATCACCTTCCAAATGGGTATATCCGGAAAATACAAGCTTTAAGACTAAAACAGAACAGTTAATTGAAGATATCTCAACCATCACCGGTTCTACTGCCATTATCACATGGAAAAAGAATCAGAGTGTAACTCATTTCCTACTGACGAACACAGAAACTTCAGCAGTTACAAACATTCCAATCACTTCGGAAATGAATGCTAAAGGTAGTTACCAACTTACAGAACTGGCTGCTTCTACCGCATATACTATTGGTATATACAATACTGTCAGTGGTGAAGAAATTTTGAGAGGTGAGAAATCATTCCAAACTACAGAAAACTTCCCGGACGGTTATACACCTGTATATCTTACAGCTGATGATGATCCTAATGAGGTGCTTGCTGCTCAAAGTGGAAATATCGTTCTGGTTGTGCCTCACTCTACAACGATCACATTCAATAAAGCTGTCATTGTACCTGAAACTATTACATCAATAGTATTTTTGGGGAGCAAGTGGAGGAGCTGAACAAGCAACGATGACAACTAAAACTATTTTGACTTTAGGAAATAAGGATGTGGTACGTTTCTATAACTTAAATGCCGATGCGCAGGGAGATTATTTCTTTAATCTTCAGAAGAGTACAGAAATGACAGATGATATAGCAACTAGTATCAACACTCTATTAATAGAGAATTGTACGATAAACAATTCTAAATCGTTAGTAAGAGCTAAAGAAGGTACTAGTATTCAAATCAATAAAGTTAGTGTAAGTAAATCTATTATCAACGGTTGTAGCGGAGATATGTTTGCTTATAAAGAATCAACAGTTGCCCAAATCCCTGTTACTGAAATAACTAATAGTACCTTGATTAAACCACAAGGACGAATCTTCTATGCAGGAAATGCAGCTTCTTTCTCCATCGATTATTGTACGATGTATGGCTGGGGAGGTTCAAAAGCATTATTAGAATTAGGAGATAAAAATACGACAGGAATGTCCTTAGCTATCAAAAATACAATCTTGGCTAATGGTGGAAGCAGTAGAAAAGCTCATAATGCAAATGCAGCTGCAAATCTTAGTCTGACTATCGAGAAAGTTTATGGTACTAATGATATGACATTCCATAGTACTCTTGGTGATGTAACCAAATATGATAAATCATCTGCGGAAGTGTTCGAAAATCCGGAAGAAGGAAACTTCAAAATCATAGATGCCCTATTCCCAAGTGGCATTGGTGATCCTCGCTGGACAGAATAAGAAAATAATGGAATGTCTGAAAAGACATACTAAAATTGAAAGGCTATCATTTTATCTGATAGCCTTTCTTGTTATCTCCCACTCTATCCCGATACTCCGTAGGCGTCATTCCAACCTGTGCTTTAAAACATTTACTGAAATAACGCGGGTCATTGATACCGACCATATAAGAAATCTGAGTCATATTAAACTCTCCCGTTTCAATCAATTGTGCGGCACGCTTGATACGCATTTCTTTTATGAACTCGATAGGGGCCAATCCCGTAAGCGTTTTTAGTTTCTTGAAGAACACCGAACGACTGACAGCCAGTTCCCGAACCAGATCATCTACCACCAGTTCTCCATTATCCATGTTCTGCTCCATCAACTCTACCAATTTATCCATAAACTTACGGTCGTTGGGAGACATTTCGAGAGTTGCAGGTACAGTTTCGGAGGCATCTTCTTCAGCAGACGGCATATCCGTAGCCACAGGCACTTCCTCTGGCCGGTAGAAATATTGATATGCATCAGACTATCCCGGTAGAAACTTTGCAGTTTCTTACGCTGCATCAACAGATTCTCCACACGGGCTTGCAAATAGGTAGCACTGAAAGGCTTCGTTATATAATCGTCCGCACCATATTCCAGTCCCTCCAGTTTGCTTTCAATCGTCGTCTTGGCAGTAAGCAGGATAATAGGAATATGACTGGTCGTCATATCCGCACGAAGTTCACGCGTCATTTCGATACCGTCTTTTCTCCGGCATCATGACGTCGCTGATAATAATATCCGGCAGATACTTCAAAGCCTTGTTTGCCCCCTCCTTACCGTCAGCAGCTTCCACCACCCGGTACATCGGAGAAAATATACTGCGCAAGAATTCACGTAACTCCTGATTATCTTCGACTAACAACATCAATTCTTTAGAGTTTTCTTCTTTCGCAAATTCTTCCCCATACACATCTTCAATCTTCTCCGAATCATCGCTTACCAACGTTTCAGACTGAATGGAAGAATTGGCTATATCCACTACTTGTCCCATTCTTGCCGGAGCAACCGCATCTTCCAGAATAAACTCGGCTTCCTTATCATAATGTTCTTTTCCCTTTAGGAAATCTACTTTGAAGCAACTCCCTTCTCCCAAATGACTATCAACGGAAATAGTCGCTTTATGCATTTCCACCAACTCTTTCACCAATGAAAGTCCGATACCCGTACTAGCCTGATTGAAAAGATTCTTATCTACCAGATTCTCAAAACGGACAAACAGTGACTTCTTTTTTGTTTTCCGCGATACCGATACCCTGATCTTGCACACCGATAGAAACCGTCTTTTCATCTTCCCGGATAAACACAGTAATCATCTTACCATTCGGCGTATATTTAAAAGCATTGGAAAGCAAGTTAAACACAATTTTTTCCAGCTTATCCGCATCCACCCAAAGATAAAGATGTTCCTTTTCCGTCTCAAACAAGAAATCAATCCGGTGCTCTTCGGCGACAGCTTCAAAATTATCCATCACCTTACGGACGAAAGGTACAATATCCAGCCGCTGCACCTGCATCTTCATCTTCTTATTCTGAATCTTGCGGAAGTCCAATATCTGATTGACGAGACGAAGCATCCGACTGGTGTTCCTTTCTACCACCACCAACTGCTCCCGTGCGTCGGCCGGCAATTTATCATTCTTCAGCACCTGCTCCACCGGACCTGCTATCAACGTAAGCGGGGTACGCAACTCATGCGATATATTAGTAAAGAAACGTAGTTTTATATCCGAAATCTGCTGTTCGACCGAAACCTCATGCTTCAACCGATAAATAGTAAACAGGATATAAACGGCTACGAGGATAATAATCAAAATAAAAAGAACATAAAGCACATAAGCTACCGGCGTCTCCCAGAAAAGAAGGCAGAATAACAATGTTTAGTAGACGTTCATTATCCACCCACACACCATCACTATTCGTTGAACGAACACGGAGCACATACTCTCCTTTCGGAAGATTCGTATAAGTCACACTACGCTGTTTGTCGGCAAAAGTCCACTGTTTCTCAAATCCGTCGAGAATATAAGCATACTGTATATTCTGCGGATTGGTATAATCAAGTGCCGCAAAGTGAACGGAGAAAATATTCTCTTTGTGTGAGAGCACCAATGGGTCGGTATCGTCAATATCCACCTTCCGCAAGGAGTCATCTCCGGGTGTAATATCCTCATTAGTCACCATCAGCTTGGAGAATACGATAGGTGGGATATAGCTACTCTTACGAATAGAGTCGGGATTAAATATAAAGACTCCGCCACTGGCACCGAAAAGCATACTTCCTTTAGCCGTCAATGTGGAAGCCGCTTCACTAAAGCGCACCGGGAAAGTAATACTACGTTCATCGTAACTTTCAAAACGTTCTTCTGACGGAATAAACTTACACATCCCATTCTCCGTACTAATCCATAAATTCTCCTTACTATCTTCGCGGACAGAAAGCAAGACGTCAGAAGGAAGACCGTCCAGTACGGAATATGATTTGAACTCTCCATGACCGTCTTTACTGATAGATACCACTTTGTTGAGTCCCCCCGCCGAAAGTAGCCAGATAAAGTTCCTTTTTCTTAGTGGAAATAATCCAATGGACGTCATTATTGCTCAAACTTTGCGTGTCGTTCGGCACACGGGGGAAATGATAGAACTGCACATCCTCCGGTTTCTTAAAGTTCTCATCAAAAGCAACAGCTCCCGTAGTTGTGCCTACCCACAGACGTCCATTATGATCGGAAGTAATGAAACGCGCTTTGTAGCAAGGATCAATCGGATATCCCTTCAGATTGTTCCGGTGATTGATAAACAACGTCTTTCCTGCTTCATTCTCCGTGATATAATTGATACCTCCGCCAAAAGTCGCTACCCAGATACGACCATAATGATCTTCATAGATACAATACACATTGTTATCGCTCAAACTGTACATATCTTCTTCACGATGAAGATAACGGGTCAGTTTATAAGACATTCCGTTGGAAGAAGTCGGTTCGGCACGGATCAGTCCGTCACCTTTCGTCGCAATCCAAATGATACCTTTTGAATCCTGAATAACAAAATAAACAGTTCCCAACATGGGAGTACCAGTAGTAGAAACGATGCCGCTTTCGGTCAGATATCCCTTATAATTTTTGTCGGCATCATACATACGAAGCATACCGTCTTTCAAACCGACCCACAGATTACCCAGTTTGTCTTCACACAGGGCACGCACCTCATTATGCAATGATTCATGTTCATGCGGCATAGGAGTCATCATCGCGAAAGGCACATTCCGATAAGTCACTTTCTCCAATCCCTTAGAGTGGGTGCAAAGCCATAAATTACCTTGTTTGTCGGAGAAAGCCGAATGAATCTTATTGGAAAAACGCCAGTCACGGCTACCCAATTCATTATAGAAAGGAACCAACCGCTTTTTTTGAGGATCAAAATAAGAAAAACCTCCTCCGTAAGGATGTACCCAAAGATATCCGTTTACATCTTCATGGATATGGAAGGCCGGACGGGAACGTTCGGGATTACTGTATTCAATAAGAATCTGTTCAGGGGTCACCACTCCGGTCGAAGGATTAAAATGGGCTACAACACCCGGTTCTTCCTGCTCGAACCACACTTCCGAAGCACGGTCTACATAAGCAGAAAGGATCGGTTTTGCGGGTAAAGCCTTGCAAGTCAGGAATGAATAATGCACATTTGTTTTAGTCCGCAAATTGTAAGTAAAGAAACCATCCGAATCAGTAGTGATCACAGAGATGTCCGGTGCAACCGGATGAATAGAAGTGATCCGTCCTTTCGTGGGGAGCTCGATCAACGTAAATTCTCCGCTTTCTTTCTGATAAGACCAGATGCGTCCATGATCGGAGGCAAAGCAAATGTCCTTATCCCGCTCCTGTACTGCATAAAAAGCTTGGTTCATTCCGCCAAACTTTCCCTTTGTCTCCGTAAAGTAAGAGTCCGGTTCTTTCTTTTCGGGGCGGATCATGCCGAGACCGTTATCTGTCAACAGCCAGTCATTGCCTGCTTTATCTTGATGTACTTTGAGTATATGTAGAGAGGGAAATAACTCCGTCTTACTGGAATAAATATCCCATGTCAGGCGATTATTCTCATCCGGATGAGTCTGGATTCGGATAGCTCCGTCATTTTCTGTCAGCAGCCAGACGGTTCCATTCGGCATCACCTCAATGGTATGTACATTGAACGCGCTTCCCTCTTCTCCGGCAGCAGGCACCTGTTCAAAAGTCTCCGTCTTCGGATCGAAGCGATGGACACGATTATCATAGGTCAGTAGCCACAGAAAACCGTAACGGTCTTCATAGATACGATCTACACGGTTATTGGTCAAACTGATATAGTTTCCCTGACGGGCCTTGTATGTTTTAAAGGTATAACCGTTGAAACGGTTAATGCCATCCCAAGTGGCAAACCAAAGATTGTCTTTGTGATCCTGCAAGATGTTCATCACCGTATTTTGGGATAATCCATCTTCAGTAGAATAGTGGGTGAAAAAAACAGTGCTGCTGTGCATGTGTCAAGAACACAATAGCTAGCAAAAAAGATTACTGAAATTAAGGTTTTCTTCATCATATCACTCGGTTCTGTGCCGTAAAGATAGAAAAATACTTGTAGTTTAATGCAATCTTTAGCGGCTATTTAACAGAATCGGACCATTCTATAGAACAAGTCATCAATTTTAGACATAAGAATAAAAAGAACAAAATATCTTGTCGGATTCTGTTTTTCGCTCTTTTGTTCATACTTCTGCTTTGTTGTTCTGCTGCTTCCAGCTAATTTGTTTCTTTACCTGTTCATCAAATCAGCGCTTTACCGTTATCAGTTTGTTTCCGTTCTCTACCGGATTCCAACCATCTTCTCCTGCCAAAACAGTTGTTATCTCATATCCTTTCTGATTTTTCAATTGTCGGGAGAAAGCAGCACGTGCTTTCGGGTTGGCCCCTTCACCCCGATTTTCGTATTCGGCATAAAAGACTGTCTTTTCATTTTCTTTCTTGCCCCAATTATTCCAACCGACAGGAAGGATATGTTTCCCCAGTTCACAACGGATAAATACAGCCTGTGCATACGGACGCCAAGGACGGGACAGATATACTTTCTTGGCTTCCGGCTCTGCTGTCAACCGGCAATCATAGAATACATAGCCATATTTCTTTCCTTTATCTGTAGAGGGAGCGGTGACATAACCATCCCGTTTGCTATGAATGTGACAACGATTGAATACAGCTACAGACCATCCGAAGATAAAGTCAACCGTTCCTTCAATATAGCAATCTTCGTAATATTGACGGCTGTGCTTCCCATATGTGTAGAGCGTATCTTGGAGGCCGAGGAAACGGCAGTTCTTAAACTAGACACGGTCGGCAGATACAAAGCAGGCAACTGCCTGTCCTACGGGACCTGATGAGTTCTCGAATGTGATATTCTCCGCATAAAAATCGGGGGCATAGATGTAACAGCTGGACGAACCGGAAGTTCCCATGTTCTCGCCGAATACATTTTTCTTGTTTGCAAAACCGTCATAAGTCAATATCGCACCGTCTTCTCCAATCAAAGAGATATTAATCTTGGATTCAGGGATGATGAGCTTCTCTTTATAAGTTCCTTTACGAATCAGGATAGTGGTACGAACGTCTTTGCGAAAATCGGGAACAGCATTGATAGCTTCCTGCACGGTAAAGAAATCACCGCTACCATCTTGAGCCACTACATAATCGGATTGACGGATATATTTCGCCAATTCCGGAATTTCCTTGCCGATGGCATCCACAGCCAGCCCTGCAATAGTTCGCGCCCGTATACATTCAAGTGAGTATTGTCTTCACGGCCTTTCGGAAAAGCAGGCACTTGATTGGGCTCAACAAACACAAATAATTTCTTTGATTCTACAGGTCCAAGTCCCTGCACCAGGTCATGAGTAATCTTGTTCATGTCGATGAAAGTCACTCCCTAGTTCTTTTTTTTGCCACATTGCGGGGAGCATCCAGATAGGCGCCATGCGTATCGAATAAAACAGTTCCCTCTTTCGGTTGTTCCTTTTCCCCCGGTGTGCGGCGGACATCTTTTGCGATGGCATCATCCTTCGGTTGCACGAAGTTTCGACGGACGATAGAGTTGAACAATACCGGAATTCCACCTTTGGCGCGGGTTTCATTCACATACCGACGAAGAATTTCATCAAAAGTACTACCCGGATCGGTGTGACGGGTAGAGTCTGCTTTCTCATCATTATGGCCGAACTGGATAAAGACATAATCTCCTTTCTTCACCTTAGAAATTACTTTTTCCCAGCGTCCTTCACTGATAAAGCTCTTGGAACTGCGTCCGTTAGCAGCATGATTGTCTATCCGTATATCTTCAGAAAAGAATCCGGGAAGCACCATTCCCCAACCACGTTCAGGGTTTCCTCCATCTATTTTCTTGTTAGCCATGGTCGAATCGCCTATCATGAAGATAGTGATAACCGGTTTGTCCGCACGAAATGCAGTAAAAAAAAAGAATGAAAACTGCGGCCAGCAGCCCCCACATTTTATGTCTTTGTGTCTTCATATTTATCTATAATTATAATACTAACTTGCAGCTTATCGTAAACCGATTTATTTCGGTTGAACCAATGTGTTCACCGTATTGAAGCAAAGTGTTTCAAGCGTTGAAACTAATAATCACAAGCGGGCTGGCAACCATTCGCCTTGCTTCTCTCATTTATAAGGATACCAGTTACTACTTTCTTTAAAGATGTTTTCCGGAGTATACTTCGTTATTTCCTTCTTCGTCAGTTGTTTGGCCCACGTTACACGTCCTGTCGTATCAGCACCTGCACCCGTATTTCCGAATTCCGCATAACGGGCTGTCCTCTCATTCTCCGGATTCCTCCAATTATGCCAACCTTCGGGACGGATATGTCCGCCAAACTCACAATTGATAAAAGCCGTAACCGCATAAGGACGCCACGGACGACCCAAATATACTTTTTTCACTCCCGGAGCGGCTGTCAGCTTACAGTTTTTGAAAACATAACCGAATTCTTCACTTTGTGGGGTTGAAGCCGTGATATATGAATCACGTTTGCTATGAAGCTCACAATATTCAAATAGAGCAGTTGAGGGACCAAAAATAAAATCGGTAGTCCCCTCGATATAACAATTGGTAAATAAGAGCCGTGTTCTTTCAGAACCGGTATAAATAGTATCCTGATTTCCCAGAAACGGCAGTTGACAAACATGAGCCTGTCACCTTCGGTATGAAGAGCTACCGCCTGTCCCAATGGAGCCGCATTATTCTCAATCGTCAAATCCTTAAAAGTAATGTCATTTCCCTCTACTTTTTACTGTATAGGTACGAAATGTCCCCATCTTATTGATGTTGGCATGATCGTCATAAGTAATAATCGTTTTCTCTGCACTTTCGCCCACCAGTTGAACATTCTTTACCCAAGAAGGGATGACCAGTTTTTCTTTATATATACCATTCTTTATAAATATAGTCACCGTATAATCCATAAAAGCACGTACCGCTTCCACGGCTTCCTGAATATTACGATAGCCTCCTGTCCCGTCACGTGCCACAACTAACGTGTCTTTGCGTTGCTGTGAATAAACAGATGTTGCTCCCACGCCAAGCAGAAGCAAACACATCATTCCTTTAAAAATAGTCCTTTTCATCGCCGGAAATTACTTTTGTAAACGTTCATATTCCAAGCTAGCCATAATAAAAGGTCCTACGGCTTTAGGATCGTTATTGCGAATCGTTTCATTGATATAATAGTCATAATCGCCTGAACGGTATACTTTTCCTCCCAATCCTGCCACCGCGCAAGCCTTCGTGACAGTTACCACTCCATTCTTGTCCACTTCGATAAAATTATTCAGGAAACCTTTATAGCCTTTCAGCGCCACATTCAAATATGATTTATCAATATATCCCAGCCGTACCGCCTTGAACAAGGAATAAATAAACATAGCAGAGCAGGAAGATTCCACATAATTACCCTTATCACCGCTTCGATCCATCACCTGATACCATCCTCCGGTCTTCGGGTCTTGAAGTTTCCTCACTTGTACGGCAACATTATTCAAAATATCCAGCAGAGAATCTCTTCCGGCTTCATGCTTCGGAATAAACTCCAGCGCATCAACCAAAGCCATCGCATACCATCCCATCGCACGTCCCCAAGTGTGCTTGGACTGTCCCGTGACCGGATCTGCCCAACGTTCGGTACGACTTACATCACAGCATGGCGATAAAGACCGTTCTTAGGGTCATACGTATGCCGCGCACAGGTGATAAATTGGTTGATAACATCTGCATAGTCCTGCGGAAGATTATTGCGGAACGCATATTCCGCATAGAAAGGAGCTCCCATATAAATGCCGTCCAACCACATCTGATGCGGGTAAATCTTTTTGTGCCAGAAGCCGCCATCCGCATTGCGAGGCTGCCCTTCAAACTGGCTGTAAAGCAAGTCGAGCGCTTTTTCTTATACTTAGGATTCTTCGTCTGCTCATAAATACGGAAAAGAATTTTTCCGGAGTTGATACGGTCGAGACTATAATCAGTTAATTTGTAAGCGGTAATGCTGCCGTTCCCATGCACCATTGTATCTGCATACGCGATGGCGTAATCGCGAATCTTCTCATCGCCATACGCGTCGTATACATCGAGCATGGCCCCCAGTTCAAGTCCGTGACAATAGTCCCACTTCAGCTTCGGCTGAAAGTCAAGCTGCCAGGATTCGGGGTAACGGATCATCTCCGATTCAGTCAGCCGCACAGACCAGGGCAACTTGCCGTCTACCTGTTGCGCCGATACCGGAACGGTCATTGCAATCAGCAGAGCCAATATAAAAAAATCAGAAAAAAGAGTTCGTCTCATGGTTTGTTATTTTAAGGATTAAACATGCAAGTCTTTCATGCTACGAAAGTAGTGTTTTTCCTCCAAACCCGATAGGATTTTTTAGTTAAGAAGGTGTATTTTTTGTTTTTCGTGCACGGAAACGACTAATTTTGTGCACGTAAACGTCAAAAATGTCCATTTTTGATGCAATATCTGATAAATTAAGAGTTTCGTTTTGGAAGAAAGCGGAAAAGGTCGTACTTTTGGCACGGTTTACAACTAATACCCTCTGGGGAAACACAGGTAATTTATCATTAAAACAGAGAAAAAATAGAACAGAATGGAAGAAGTATTCAAGTACATTATCGGTCTGGGAGCGGCAGTAATGATGCCGGTCATTTTCACAATCTTAGGAGTATGTATCGGTATTAAATTCTCTAAAGCGCTGAAAAGCGGTTTATTGGTAGGTGTCGGTTTCGTCGGTTTATCGGTAGTCACAGCGTTGCTTACCAGCAGTCTGGGTCCGGCACTGAGTAAAATGGTAGAAATCTACGGATTGGAATTGGGTATTTTCGACATGGGTTGGCCTTCTGCGGCAGCAGTAGCCTATAATACATCTGTCGGTGCTTTTATTATTCCGGTTTGTTTGGGGGTCAACTTGCTGATGCTGCTTACCAAAACGACACGCACTGTCAACATTGACCTTTGGAACTACTGGCATTTCGCTTTTATCGGAGCGATCGTTTATTTTGCTTCCGACAGTATTCTTTGGGGATTCTTCGCCGCTATCATCTGCTACATCATCACGCTTGTAATGGCGGATATGACTGCTCCCGCTTTCCAGAAGTTTTATGATAAGATGGACGGTATCTCTATCCCGCAGCCTTTCTGCCAGAGCTTCGTTCCGTTCGCGATTGTAATCAATAAGCTTTTAGATAAAATCCCGGGATTCGACAAACTGAATATCGACTCGGAAGGCATGAAGAAGAAATTCGGTCTGATGGGCGAACCGTTATTCCTGGGTATCGTGATCGGTTGCGGTATCGGAGCGTTGGGCTGCGCAAGCTGGCAAGAAGTAGTGGACAGCATTCCCGGCATTTTAGGATTGGGAATCAAGATGGGAGCCGTAATGGAATTGATTCCGCGTATCACCAGCCTCTTTATTGAAGGTTTGAAACCAATCTCCGATGCAACCCGCGAATTGATTGCCAAGAAATATAAGAGCAGTACAGGCCTAAGCATTGGTATGAGTCCTGCTTTGGTGATCGGACATCCTACTACACTGGTGGTATCTCTGCTTTTGATTCCTGTCACTATCTTCCTGGCTGTTATCCTTCCGGGCAACCGTTTCTTACCGCTAGCTTCTCTGGCAGGTATGTTCTACCTGTTCCCGATGATTCTGCCTATCACAAAAGGCAATGTGGTGAAATCATTCATCATCGGTCTGGTAGCATTGATAGTAGGTCTGTACTTCGTAACAGAACTGGCAGGATTCTTCACGCTGGCTGCCAAAGACGTATATGCAGCTACGGGTGACCCGACAGTAAATATTCCCGCAGGCTTTGAAGGCGGTGCGCTCGACTTCGCTTCCAGTCTCTTCTGCTGGGGTATCTTCCACCTGACTTACAGCCTGAAGATTGTCGGCCCGGCTATCCTTGTGATACTTGCGCTCGGAATGGCTGTTTACAACCGTATCCGCATGACCCGGAATGACGCGAAAAATGCATCAACCAATAAAGAATAATATAAATCCTATAAAAAAAGATGATGAAAAAATTAGCAATTGCAATGATGTTGGGTATCGCAGCCATGTCTGCTTCAGCCCAGGTAAATTACAAGATGCAAGTGGCTTGCAATCCGCAAGACGTGAAAACGTATGATACAAACCGCCTGCGTAGTAGCTTCCTGATGGAAAAAGTAATGGTTCCGAACGAAATCAACGTTACATATTCCATGTACGACCGCTTCATCTTCGGTGGAGCCGTTCCTGCAACAAAAGAGCTGGTATTTGAAACTATCGACCCGTTGAAATCTAAATTCTTCCTCGAACGCCGCGAACTGGGTGTCATCAACATTGGTGGCGAAGGTATCGTAACCGTTGACGGCAAGGAATATACGCTGAACTTCAAAGATGCTTTATATGTAGGCAGAGGCAAGCAGAAAGTTACTTTCAAGAGTAAAGATTCCAGCAATCCTGCTAAGTTCTACATCAACTCGGCTACTGCTCACAAGGAATACAAGACTCAGTTGATTACAATCGACGGACGCAAAGGTCCTCTGAAAGCAAACTCTTTTGCGGCAGGAAAGATGGAAGAAAGCAACGACCGCGTTATCAACCAGCTGATTGTTAACAACGTGCTTGAAGAAGGTCCTTGCCAACTGCAGATGGGACTGACAGAATTGAAACCGGGCAGCGTATGGAACACAATGCCTGCACATACTCACAGTCGCCGTATCGAAGCATATTTCTATTTCAACGTACCGGAGGGCAATGCTATCTGCCACTTCATGGGCGAACCTCAGGAAGAACGTATCGTCTGGATGCAGAACGAACAGGCTATCATGTCACCGGAATGGTCTATCCACGCAGCTGCCGGAACCAGCAACTATATGTTCATCTGGGGTATGGCTGGTGAAAATCTTGACTATGGCGACATGGATAAGATTAAATATACAGAAATGCGCTAATCTTTGCGTATTCCTATTCATACATATAATCAATGATCCGAAAAACTTCATTCTTTTCTCTCGCAGGAGAAAGGGGTGAAGGTTTTTCCGGACGGCATATTCTTCCCCCAAAGAACAAACACTTCGTTACCTATTATATAATAAGATGTAACAAAATCCATATATAATGTAACGGATAATACATGAATTCGACCAATTTTTACAATAAAATTCAGTCGAAATACCGACCTTTGTCAGCAAATCAAAATCTATTTAAATCCATTATCATGAATGCATTTCAAAAAACAGGCGAAAAAATGACCAACTACAGGTGGACGATCTGCGCCATGCTATTTTTTGCGACAACAGTAAACTACCTTGACCGCCAGGTGCTGTCATTGACGTGGGATGAATTTATCAAACCCGAATTCCATTGGGACGAATCTCACTACGGAACAATTACTTCTGTTTTCTCCATTGTTTATGCAGTCTGCATGTTCTTCGCCGGTCGCTTTATGGACTGGATGGGTACAAAGAAAGGTTTCCTTTGGGCTATCGGTGTATGGTCGGCAGGTGCTTGTCTCCACGCTCTTTGTGGTATCGTAACCGAGCATTTCAGGTAGGTCTGCATAGCGCAGCAGAACTGGCAGGTGCCACAGGAGATGTGGTAGTCACCATCGCTACTATTAGTATGTACTGCTTCCTGGCAGCCCGTTGTATACTCGCACTTGGTGAGGCTGGTAACTTCCCTGCCGCTATCAAAGTAACTGCCGAGTATTTCCCTAAGAAAGACCGCGCGTATGCTACTTCAATCTTTAATGCCGGTGCTTCTATCGGTGCTCTGGTTGCTCCGCTCACAATTCCTTTCCTGGCCAAAGCATTCGGTTGGGAAATGGCGTTCATCGTAATTGGTGGTCTTGGATTCATCTGGATGGGATTCTGGGTATTCATGTACTCTGCTCCGTCTGAAAGCAAACATGTTAACCAGGCAGAGCTTGACTACATTGAGCAAGACAAGCACGAAGAAGGTGCTGCTCCTGTCGTAGAAGAAAAAGACGAGAAGAAGATGAAATTCTGGCAATGCTTCAGCTACAAACAGACTTGGGCATTTGCTTTCGGTAAGTTTATGACCGACGGTGTTTGGTGGTTCTTCCTGTTCTGGACTCCATCTTACCTGAACACCCAATTCGGTATCAAGACTTCCGATGGATTGGGTATCGCATTGATCTTTACTCTGTATGCAGTAACAATGCTGTCTATTTACGGTGGTAAACTGCCTACTATCATTATCAACAAAACAGGTATGAATCCGTATGCAGCCCGTATGCGTGCGATGTTGATCTTGCCTTCTTCCCGCTGGTTGTATTGTTGGCACAGCCTTTAGGCACGGTCTCTCCATGGTTACCGGTTATCATGATCGGTATCGGTGGCGCAGCTCACCAGTCCTGGTCGGCTAATATCTTCTCTACCGTAAGTGACATGTTCCCGAGAGCAGCTATTGCAAGTATCACTGGTATCGGTGGTATGGCAGGTGGTTTCGGCTCCATGATTCTTCAGAAAGTGGCAGGTAACTTATTTGTATATGCTTCCGGAACAACGATGGTTGACGGCAAAGAGGTGGAAATGACAAAAGAACTGCTCGAACAAGGAGCACAATTTGTACATCCTGCGATGACATTCATGGGCTTTCGAAGGTAAACCTGCGGGATACTTCATAATTTTCTGCGTGTGTGCAGTGGCTTACCTGCTCGGTTGGGTTGTCATGAAAGCATCTAGTTCCTAAATACAAGCCTATTGTATTGGAATAATACCATGGAATAGTATATATAGATAATAAAAAAGGTAATGCTCACTGCTGAGCACCTTTTTGTTTTTAACCAATAAAATTCAGAAAAATGAAAAACAAAAAAGCCTCTTCTCACGAAGAAGGCTTTTTTAGGTTTACTTATTCTGCACCATCTTCCTGAAAAATATTTGAACCAAAAACACTTTAAAAAAGTTTTTTTGCATTCCATATAATGAAGGATAGTAAACGTTAAGATGAAAAAAGGGAAGTCTCACGACTTCCACAATTCTTCTAACCTTAAATCTAAATCTCTATGAAAAAAACGTTCGACAAAGATAAGGGTTTTACATTCAAAAACGATGTTATTAAAAAGATATAAAGAAAAGAAAATATTTAAGATTTATTAAATGAAGAACATTTTTATGAAAAACTTTTCAACAGTTGCGCATAGATTGGATTCTGCCCAACAATTGTCGGACTCCTGATTATAAACATCTGCTTGCGCGCTCTGGTTAAAGCCACATTCAGCTTACGGTCTATCCGTATTCCGTTCTCCTCTGTCAGATTGGCAAGAAATCTCAGCTGAGACAACCTGTTCACACAGAAAGAGTAAATGATGAC
>VOFD01001199.1_pt1 | contig 43611 bp, 62 predicted proteins | sample 5384101 | NCBI WGS metagenome assembly VOFD01 (sample SAMN12384723, study PRJNA508395) | human gut metagenome | isolation source: healthy gut C | host: Homo sapiens
TGCAAATAGGTATAATAGAAGTATCTGTTACATCGAGAGATGACAAGGGGGTCATTTTCTACAACGATCTGTCACAATGGGGGTGACGGATTTCGGCAGAGGGAACAAGGCTATCACATACCGAGCGTTGGGCGTCGATATGAAGATAGTCTTTTTTCGTGGGCTGGGGACGGCTGTGTATTTTTCGGGAACAAGTAATCATCTGCTATATATGTGGTATCACGCTCTACTACCCTCACTTCGGTTTGCCTCTTATCCCAGGGGTGTTTGGGATTGGGTATAGGGAAAATATTGTAGTAAATAAAGCTGAATTCTGAGTGAAATAGAAAAACGGTGCGTTACAAAACACAGTTGCGTATAGATTTAATGCTGTTGCTTAGAGTGGTTTGAATGGAATTGACAGAAGTTTGCTGATTATAAACTAAATGTTAAAATTATTAAAAAAGTATAAACTGGTGATACGCTAGGTTTTATGCGGGTTTCTTGCGAAAACTGTAACAAAAACAAGTTTTTGTTATAAAAAACAATACAAATATAAAAAATGATTAAAATATGACTATAAGGGCAAATAAATGACTTTAAATTTGTTTTGAATGGTGCTAAAAATACGCAAGCAAGGAGCGAGAGAGCTCGTAAATAAAAAAAATAGGGGATTATGACCGTATGAATGTAGTATTTTTTGATGTAGACGGCGTACTGAATTCAGAAAAATTCCTGTGTGATAAACAAGGGGAGTTTATAAATCCAAAGAATGTGGCGAATCTTAAAATGATAGTTGATGCCACACAGGCTAAGCTGGTTATGACCAGTGACTGGAGAAAACAGGTGATTGATAAGGATGTCAGTAAAGCACATGTAAGAGAACTGATAGGCAGACTTGCTGATGCTGGATTGGAAGTTTATGGGGCAACTCCTTTAGGGGATGAACTTAGAAACAAGTATGGCAATTATACCAGAGCATGTGCGGTCAAGGAGTATGTGACCGCCAATTCCGTGGAAGGATATGTCATATTGGATGACATGGATATGGACTGGGAGATTCATGGCCTTGATTCTCATTGGATCAATACGGAGAATGTACTTGTGGGGTTGACTGAGGCAGATGCCAGGAATGCTGTTTCCATAATAAATGGATAACGGCATCATGACATATAATAAACAGTGCGAAAAGGAAGTGATGTCTTACGGATCTGGCAGAAGAGTTATCCAATGAACTCCAATGCAAAACAGTATTTACAATACCAATATTTGGTGGGATACCGGTAACAGAGTCCGTGGTGGTAACATGGATCATTATGGCGGTACTTGTGTTGTTATCTATCATACTTGTAAGGAATCTCAAGGTTGAGAACCCTGGCAAGAAACAGCTTGTGCTGGAGACCATAATAACGACCTTTAACAATCTGTTCAAAGGTGTTATCGGAGAGGCTGGAATGAAGTATGTTCCATATCTGATAACGGTTATTCTGTACATTGGTATGGCCAACATCATGGGTGTGTTTGGATTTAAACCACCGACAAAGGATTTGAATGTGACAGCCTCGCTTGCCATCATGAGTATAGTTCTCGTGCAGGTGGCAGGAATAAGAGGAAAGGGAACAAAGGGCTGGGTCAAGAGCTTTTGCAGAGCCGGTAGCAATAGTTGCACCGCTTAATGTGCTTGAGCTTGTCATCAAGCCGCTGTCGCTGTGTATGCGACTATTTGGTAATGTTCTCGGAGCATTCGTCATTATGAAACTGATAGAGGCAGTAGTTCCACTCATTGTCCCTATCCCACTCAGCCTGTATTTTGATTTCTTTGATGGATTCTTGCAGGCATTTGTATTTACTTTCCTGACTACGCTTTACATGCAGGAAGCGATGGAGTAAAGATTATTTGAAGTTTAAAATGAAAATAAGAAGGAGAAAATGATATGAACGGATTATTAGCAATTGGAGCAGGTATAGCAGCATTAGTAGGACTTGGAGCAGGACTTGAATCGGCCTTGCAACATCAAAGGCAGTTGAGGCTGTAGCAAGACAGCCGGAGGCAGACGGAAAGATCACAAAGCTTCTTATCATCGGTTGTGCCCTTGCAGAGGCAACAGCTATCTACGGTTTCGTTATCGGACTTCTTGCAATCATTCTTCTTAAATAATCAGATTTTAGGTCAGATGGATATTTTGATATAAATATCTAATAGAAATCTGGAGTTGCAGAAGAGATGCAGATTCATCTGTATATGCAGATAACAGAAACAGAAAGATAGGAGTGGCTATATGATTGATATAGAATTTTCTACAATAGCATTCACCATTATCAACTTAATAGTTCTGTTTCTTCTTTTGAAGAAGTTCTTGATTGGACCGATCAACGATGTCATCAAGAAGAGAGAAGATATGATCGCTGGCAATATATCGGATGCCAACAATCAGAAGGCTGAAGCGATGAAGCTCAAGGCACAGTATGAGGATACCCTTGCAGGGGTTGATGCAGAGTGCAGAGAACTTCGAGAGAAATCCCGTGTGGAGGCCAAGAATGAGTATAGCCGTATTATAGATCAGGCTGATGCAAAGTCAGTCAAGATGATAAAGGATGCGGAGAAGACCATAGAGATCAAGCAGAACAAGGCACTTTCTGATATGCAGTCACAGATCGCAGAGCTTGCAATGGCAGCAGCCGGCAAGATAGTGGGCGGTGAAGGTGATGCGGCATCAGCAGGTTCAGCCATGTATGATGACTTTTTAAATGAAGTGAATAAAGCAGGTGATTCAGGTGACGCAGAAGGCAATTAATTACGGAATTGTCCTCTATCAGCTTGGAATCAGTCAGGACATGGTGGAGGAGATAAAAGCGCTGGTGGATGAAAATCTGGAGTTGGCAGATGCGCTGGCAAGTCCGGTGGTAGAGCATGCAGAAAAGCGCAAAGTCATTGACAGAGTATTTGACAGATTTGGCAGTAAGGAACTTGTCAATTTTATGAAAACTCTGTGCGACAATGATGGATTTGACATGATAAATGATATATTTGACGAGTATGAGAAGTATGCCAGAGAGCAGCAGGATATCCTTTCGGCAACTCTCTATTATGTCACACCGCCAACTGATAAGCAGAAAGCAGGTATCAAGGACTTCCTTATGAAAGAGTATGGAAGCAAGGCGGTACAGCTTTCCATGGTGGAGAAAAAAGAATTGATAGGTGGATTTGTCATAAGAACGGGAGACCGTGAGTACGACAGAAGCATTCTGGGCAGGTACAAATCCCTTAGACAGAAACTGGTTATGAGGTGATAAATTGAGTTCAATTAGTTCAGAGGATATTATTTCTATACTCAAAGAAGAGATAGAGAATTATGATTTTGACTCCAGGGACAAAGAAGTCGGCAAGGTCATCTATGTAGGTGATGGAATTGTAACCGTATACGGTATAGACAATGCCATGTACGGAGAGATCGTCGTCTTTGAGAATGGCGTCAAAGGTATGGTTCAGGATATCAGAAGAACAGAGATAGGATGTATTCTGTTCGGTCGTGATACAGGAATCAAGGAAGGAACAAAGGTCAGCAGAACAGGCAAGCGTGCAGGTATCCCTGTAGGCGATGCATTTGTCGGACGTATAGTTGATGCTCTTGGAGCACCTATAGATGGAAAGGGCAGCATAGAGACAACTGATTATCGCCCTATTGAGAATCCGGCACCAAGCATAGTTGATCGTAAGTCGGTCAACCAGCCACTTCAGACAGGAATCCTCTCAATAGATGCCATGTTCCCTATAGGTAGAGGACAGAGAGAGCTGATCATAGGCGACAGACAGACCGGCAAGACGGCCATAGCCATAGATACCATACTCAACCAGAAGGGTAAGGATGTGATCTGTGTATATGTGGCTATAGGCCAGAAGGCTTCAACAATAGCCAAGGTTGTAAATAACCTGAACAAATATGATGCCATGGACTACACGATAGTCGTTGCATCTACAGCAAGTGATTCAGCACCACTTCAGTATATTGCGCCTTATTCAGGTACAGCGATCGCTGAGTATTTCATGCATAAGGGCAAGGATGTGCTGATCGTGTACGATGATCTGTCAAAGCACGCAGTTGCTTACAGAACATTGTCACTGCTTCTCGGACGTTCACCAGGACGTGAAGCATATCCTGGAGATGTATTCTATCTCCATTCAAGACTTCTTGAGAGATCAAGTAAGCTTAAGGATGAGCTGGGCGGAGGTTCCATCACAGCACTTCCTATTATCGAGACACAGGCAGGTGATGTATCTGCTTATATACCTACAAATGTCATATCTATCACAGATGGACAGATATTCCTCGAGAGCGATCTGTTCTTCTCAGGTATGAGACCTGCTGTCAACGTTGGTCTGTCGGTATCACGAGTTGGTGGTGCAGCGCAGACGAAAGCGATGAAGAAGGCCGCAGGAAGTATCCGTATCGATCTGGCACAGTACAGAGAGATGGAGGTGTTCACACAGTTCAGTTCAGATCTGGATGAGAACACCAAGGAACAGCTGCAGTACGGCAAGGGACTTATGGAGCTTTTAAAGCAGCCTCTGTGCAATCCGCTGTCAATGGCAGAGGAGGTTATCATCCTGGTAGCAGCTACAAATAAAGTATTCCTTCCAGTAGAGGTTTCGGAGATCAAGAAGAAGAAACTTGAGATGCTTGAGTTCTTCCACAGTGCCCACAAGGATATCGTGGATGAGATCGAGGAGAAGCAGGTGCTTACTGATGAGCTGAAGGACAAGATAGTCGCAGCTGCTAAGGAGTTTATCGAGAGATAGATTTCAGAAGAAATTAGAAGATTCGTTGAGAGGTGATTTGATTGGCAAATACCAAAGAAATCCAGAATAGAATAAAGAGTATCAAGGATACTCAGAAGATCACCAATGCAATGTATATGATCTCATCTTCCAAGCTGAAAAAGGCCAGGACAGATCTTGAGAATACGGAGCCGTATTTCTACACACTTCAGGTTGCCCTTGCCAGAATGCTCAGACATGTTCCTGAGATGGAGCACTTGTACTTCGACAGTAGAGAGGGAATCAAGGAAGAGGACAGAAGACGTGGATATCTTGTGATCACCGCCGATAAAGGTATGGCAGGAGCTTACAACCACAATGTAATCAAAATAGCTGAGCAGGAGCTTGCAGCCCACCCGAACAGTGAGCTGTATGTAGTCGGCCAGGTTGGAAGACACTACTTCGCCAAGAAGGGAGTGCCTATAGATATACATTTCCAGTATACAGCGCAGAATCTAGTCTTCACAGAGCCAGAGTCATAGCGGACAAGATGCTTGAAAACTATGAGAACGGCGATATAGATGAAGTATACATCATATATACCAACATGAAGAGCAGTGTGGTCGTGGAGCCACAGATGATACAGCTTCTCCCTATGAAGAGAACTGACTTCGCAGGCGTTCCTGCGGATGTGTTCCACGAGGAGATCACCATGGAGCCTTCACCTAAGGCGGTGCTTGACCGAATCGTGCCAAACTGCGTCATGGGATATATATACGGTGCTTTGGTAGAGTCCTTCTGCAGTGAGCAGAACAGCCGAATGATGGCGATGGACTCAGCCACAAAGAGTGCCAAGGAGATGCTAGATGATCTCAATATCAAATACAACAGAGCAAGGCAGGCCGCCATCACCCAGGAGATCACCGAGATCGCCGGTGGCGCCAGAGCTCAAAAAGATAGAAGTTAATTTATATATGTAGATAGGTGGATGCGAAACTCGTAAACTTGAGTGCGGATGAGGTGTTTGTGTTGCCAAGCAGGGGAATTTGAGGTCGCCGGTCCAGGGGTGGCGCGCGTTATGCGGCACCTGGGCGACCGTTGCAGACCGAAATGAGCGGGAGCGACCCCGGATTGGCAATACAAATACCTCAGGAACAGTGATGCTTAAAGATTTCGCATACACCTTCAAAGAGAAAAAATTAAGAAGGAGGTCTGATGTTTTGAAAAATGGTAAGATAGTACAGGTCATGGGACCTGTCGTAGATGTAGAATTTCCAGACAACGATCTGCCATACATCAAGGATGCTCTTGAAGTAGATAATCATGGGAAAAAAAAATGTGTTATGGAAGTAGCACAGCATGTAGGCAACAATACAGTAAGATGTATCATGTTGTCCGCCAGCGAGGGACTTTCAAGAGATATGGAAGTCGTTGCAACCGGATCTGGAATCAAGGTTCCTGTAGGAAATCAGACACTTGGACGTCTGTTCAATGTGCTTGGTGAGACAATAGATGGCAAGGAGGATCTCTCGGATACAGAACACTGGGTAATCCACAGAGAGCCGACAACATTCGAGAATCAGAGCCCGGTCATCGAGATACTTGAGACAGGTATCAAGGTTATAGATCTTCTTGCACCTTACTCAAAGGGTGGTAAGATCGGTCTGTTCGGTGGTGCCGGAGTTGGTAAGACAGTCCTTATTCAGGAGCTTATACAGAACATAGCATCTGTACATGGTGGATATTCCATATTCACCGGAGTTGGAGAGCGTTCAAGAGAGGGTAATGATCTGTGGACAGAGATGAGCGAGTCAGGCGTTATAGACAAGACCGCCCTGGTGTTCGGACAGATGAATGAACCACCTGGAGCCAGAATGAGAGTTGCAGAGACAGGACTTACTATGGCAGAGTATTTCCGTGATGTAAATCATCAGGATGTGCTGTTGTTCATTGACAATATATTCAGATTTTACACAGGCAGGTTCAGAGGTTTCATCACTTCTCGGACGTATGCCATCAGCTGAGAACTTTACGGGTATACCTGGAAAGTATGTAAGTCTTAAAGATACTATCAAGGGCTTTAAGATGATAGTTGACGGTGAGATGGATGAGTATCCAGAGTGGGCATTCTTCAATGTGGGTACTATAGAGGAAGTAAAGGAAAAGGCCGAGAAGGGCCAGTAAATATCAGAGGATATCAGCAGACATCAACAGATATCAGAAAAGGAAGTGCATAGATGAATACATTTTATCTGAGAGTTATTTCCAGCAATAAGATATTCTTCGACGGCCGGGCAGAGAAAATAGTTCTTCCACTTGAAGATGGAGAGAAAGCGGTTCTTGCACATCATGAGAATATGGTCATAGCTACCAGCATAGGAGAGATCAGGATCACCACCAGTAAAGGTGAGCAGGTCATAGGTGTTGTGGGCGAAGGCTTTGTTCAGATAGTAAATAACCGAGTTGTCCTTATCGTGGATTCCGCAGAGAAACCGGAGGATATCGACAGAGTCAGAGCCAATGAGGCGAAGATCAGAGCGGAAGAGAGACTCAGACAGAAAGAGAGTCTGAAAGAATACAAGCAGAGCGAGGCATCCCTTGCGCGTGCTCTCACGAGGCTCAAGGTAACAGAAAAAGGTGTAGTGCGCAAAAGGGAAAACAAGCGGTTATGCGAAGTGAAACGAGCATGACCATTTGATTTTCCCCTTGCGCCTACAACGAGAAGTCGTTCGGCGGAAGCCGAACACAGAGCGCGTCAGTGGGACGAAGGCAGAGCGCGTCAGCGCGGGACTTCGCCACCCTAAAAAGGCAGTGTCCACATTGGTGTGATCCAGTGAGACACTGTCTTTTATATGTGGTAGATTATTGATAAAAGCTCATCATTTACCTAAAAGTTCAATCTGACACAATGAAAAAAAATGTTACTTGACAACTTTTATCTTTGTTGAGAAAATATTAAGATAGTATATGGTAAATTTATGAAAAAGAGTACGTGTGCATGTATGTGCACACATTTTTGAGTTAAAAGGTATTTGAGGTATTTATGTTAAGATTTATTTGGGTAATAGTTTCGTGCATTTTTCTGATCATGTACTATGTGCCAAAGATGTCGTATTATGCAAGACACCCGGAGAAATATAGTGAGGACATATGCTATCAGATGGCCCAGGTTATGTGTAATCATGTGAGACATCGCGCATTTATCAAGACGGTGGCAACGGGTATGGAGAACCTTCCGAAGGAGGGCGGGTACATAATGTATGCCAACCATCAGGGTAAGTATGATGTTCTGGGAGTCATAGTTTCCCATGACAAGCCGATCACGTATGTTATGGATGCCAAGAGATCTAAGCTGTTCATAGCGAATCAGCTCACAGAACTACTCAAGGCACAGAGACTTGACAAGGAGGACATCAAGCAGCAGGTAAAGGTCATAAATGATGTGTCAACGGAGATAAAGGCAGGTAGGAGATATATACTGTTTCCAGAGGGCGGTTACGATCACAGCCATAACGAGTTAAAGGAGTTTATGCCGGGAAGCTTCAAGATAGCTAAGAAGGCAAAGTGCCCGATAGTTCCCGTTGTGCTCTATGACTCGTTTAAGCCATTTGAGGGATGGTCGCTCAGAAAGGTGACGACCCAGCTGGCATTTCTCGAGCCTATTCCCTATGAGGCGATAGCGGACAAGACCACAACAGAGATAAGGGATATGGTCGTGGACAGGATCCAAAAGAAGCTTGATACCATGGAGACCATGAACTGTTGGTAAACAGATAGCCGGAATGAAGGACAGATATACGATGGTGACGGAAGAGATTTGATATTTTGATATATTGAATATAACGAGAGAAGACAGATCATATAATTGCTATGGTCTGTCTTTTTTTGTAGGATTTTTATGTAGGTAACTTCACTTGACTATATCAAATCAGGTGAATACAATATAGAAAGACATTTTATGATTAAAAAGGATTGGAATTGGAGATATGGGACAAAGTAATAAAAGAGAAGATTAAAGATGCCGACAGACAGGGGCGTCAGAGAAAGAACAGGAAAAGAGAAACAGATTTTTAAAGAAGCTGATAGTTGTGCTTGCCGTGGCAATCGTGGTGACGTTCACGGTGTTTTATGTGATATATTACAGATTTTCTTATCAGGCGGACAAGCTCACAAAGGAAACTGCCAGAATATACGCATTTGGCGATGGCAGCGAAATGGCAGATCATATCGCGCCGGGTTACATTGAGAAGTATGAGAGTAAGTCCAAGGTGCTCTCTGTCAGCGACATCCAGGATATATATATAGGCAAGTTCAGAACCTATGTGGATGAGAAGATCGGAGAGATCGACAAGATAGAGTGCAAAGGTAACCGATATGCAGGCGGTAAGCAATGTTGAGGATCTTCAGCAGGCATTTGAGGATAATGGAGTCAGGAAGGTATCGCAGTACAGGACTGTTGATGCCGACTGGATAGTGACAAATGAAAATGGCGATGAGGTGACGATCCACATTCAGGAGGCCATACTTAAGTGTGATGAGCTGGTTTGTAGATTATGTGCTGCTTCCAGACGAGATAAGTGGAATCGGCTCGCCGGAGGCTGTGGGAGAAGAACAGACATCGGAGTCGGATGGTGTGGATACAGCAGAAGATACAGCACAGCCGGATGAAGGGGACACAGAATAGTCATATGATGCGGATGAGACCGTGGATACGGAATAGACAGAATGAGGACTTTTACTAGTTTAGATATATGTACAGTGTGCATTTGATTGGAAGAGCATACAGTATATGAGAAAGAAGGCAGAAGGAATGTATGATGTGAGATCCATGAAGGCGGAGGACTTCATAGATGACGCAGAGATCAGGGAGACTCTTGATTATGCGGACAGGAACAAGGACAATGTGGAGCTCATAGACTCTATAATAGAGAAGGCAAAGCTCAGGAAGGGGCTGACACACAGGGAGGCATCGGTGCTCCTCGCATGTGAGATGCCAGACAAAACAGCAGAGATCTGTGATCTGGCTGAACAGATAAAGAAGGATTTCTATGGCAACAGGATAGTCATGTTTGCGCCGCTATATCTGTCGAATTACTGTGTAAATGGCTGTGTATATTGTCCGTATCACATTAAGAACAAGCATATTGCCAGAAAGAAGCTCTCACAGGATGAGGTGAGACGAGAGGTAATTGCATTACAGGATATGGGACACAAGAGACTTGCCATAGAGGCAGGTGAGGATCCTCAGATGAATCCAATAGAGTACATTCTTGAGTGTATAGACACCATTTACAGCATCAGACACAAGAACGGTGCCATAAGGCGAGTAAATGTGAATATAGCTGCCACCACAGTGGAGAATTACAGAAAACTCCATGAGGCAGGCATAGGAACATATATATTGTTCCAGGAGACATACGATAAGGATGCTTATGAAAAAGCTTCATCCGTACGGACCGAAGCATGACTATGCTTATCATACAGAGGCTATGGACCGTGCCATGGAGGGCGGAATAGACGATGTTGGATTGGGTGTGCTCTTTGGTCTGGACAAGTACAGATATGAATTTGCCGGACTTCTCATGCATGCAGAGCATCTTGAGGCAGTTCACGGCGTCGGACCACACACCATAAGTGTTCCAAGAGTAAAGAAGGCGGATGACATTGATCCGGATGCGTTTGACAATGGAATAAGTGATGATATTTTCTGTAAGATCGCGGCGTGCATCAGGATAGCAGTTCCGTATACGGGCATGATCATTTCTACGAGAGAGAATCCAAAGGTGAGGGATGAGATCATAAGACTTGGCGTGTCACAGATAAGCGGAGGCTCCAAGACCAGCGTGGGTGGCTATTATGAGCCGGAGCCGGAGGATGAGAAGTCGGAGCAGTTTGATGTCAGCGATACAAGAACCTTGGATCAGGTCGTGAACTGGCTTATGACGAAGGGGTATATCCCATCGTTTTGTACGGCATGCTACAGGGAGGGAAGAACCGGAGACAGGTTCATGAGCCTTTGCAAGAGTGGTCAGATACAGAACTGCTGCCATCCAAATGCTCTTATGACGTTGGAGGAATATCTGGTGGATTACGCATCACCTGAGACTGCGGAGCTTGGACGGAGGCTTATACAGGACGAGCTTAAGAACATTCCAAATGAAAAGGTCAGACAGATAGTGGTTGAGAGACTTGACAGGATAAAGCATGGGGACAGAGATTTCAGATTCTAACATGGATGTGGACACCCACATATGTGTGTGATGTACGTGATGTTCAGACAAACCAGAAAACAGGAGGCTCGGAAATGGGACTTAACGATACGCCATCGGCGAACAGAGTGCATATAGGATTCTTCGGCTGCAGGAATGCGGGCAAATCAAAGCCTTGTGAATGCGGTCACGGGACAGAGTCTGGCGGTGGTGTCCGATGTGGCTGGAACGACCACGGATCCAGTGTATAAGTCAATGGAGCTTCTGCCCCTTGGGCCGGTAGTCATAGTGGACACGCCAGGAATAGACGATGCCGGAAGTCTTGGAGAACTCAGGGTGGCAAAAGACCAGACAGGTGCTGTCAAAGGTTGATGTGGCGGTACTGGTGGTAGATGCCACGAAGGGGATGAGCACAGCAGACAGGGAGCTTGTTGATCTGTTCCATGAGAAGAATATAAATCATATAATTGCATACAATAAGAGCGATGCCTCACACAGGAGCTGATGGCAAAATGTGGCTTGACCGACGAGACGGGCAGCTCAATTTGGGTTAGTGCGGAAAAGGGATATGGAATACATGAGCTTAAGGAACTGATAGGAAAGCTGACTACAACGGATACCATGACAAAAAGGCTTGTGGGAGATCTGCTTAGCCCTGGTGATGTGGTTGTGCTTGTTATACCGATAGATTCCGCGGCTCCAAAGGGAAGACTTATTCTGCCGCAGCAGCAGGTGATCAGGGATGTACTTGAGGCAGGAGCGATATCAGTTGTGTGCCGTGACATGGAGCTTGCTGACACGTTGGAGAGATTTGGCAGTCAGGTATCGATGGTCATAACGGATTCCCAGGCATTTGGAAAGGTGATGAAGATAGTGCCTGAAGACATCTATATGACGTCATTTTCAATACTTATGGCGAGGTTTAAGGGCCAGCTTCAAATGGCGGTTTTGGGGCACATGTTCTGGATGAGCTGAGAGATGAAGGTGGCATAGACATTATGGCAAAGATCGGGGGCTACGGAGAATGATCGGTCTGAGAAAGAGTCATCAAAGAGCGAGTCATCAAAGAGCGAGTCTGTCGGCAGTGTGACAGGGAAAGAAGCTGTAGACACAAAAAGAAATATTCCGAGAGTCTTGATAGCCGAGGGCTGCACCCATCATAGACAATGTGATGACATAGGGACGGTCAAGCTTCCGGGATGGATAAGAAACTACACGGGGCTTGAGCCTGAGTTTACATTTGTCAGTGGAACGGAGTTCCCGGATGATCTGACAGGATATGACCTGATCATCCACTGCGGAGGGTGCATGCTAAATGAGAGAGATGAAGAACAGGCAGCAAATGGCGCAGCAGCAGGGAGTTCCTATGACAAATTATGGAACGGCTATAGCGCATATGAATGGTATACTGGAGCGGAGTCTCAGGGTATTTAATGGCATATACGATAATTGATGCAGAAAACAAAAGGGCAGTTCAGTTGATGTTAATACCGCCGGGCGGCGGAAGAATGGAGATCATATGGCTAAGACAGGATTGGTACTTGAAGGCGGAGGACAGAGAGGTATATATACCGCAGGTGTTCTGGACGTTTTTATGGATAATGATATAGAAGTGGACGGTGTGATCGGTGTGTCTGCCGGAGCGATACATGGGCTCTCCTATGTGGCAAGACAGCGAGGCCGAAATATGAGATACAATATGAAGTATAGGAATAACAAGCATTACATGAGTATGTATTCGCTCATAACAACGGGAGATATATGTGACGAGCAGTTCTGCTACCATGATATCCCAGAGAGATTGGATCCTCTGGATTATGACGCATTTGTGGCAAATCCAACCAGATTCTATGTCGGCTGTTCCAATCTTGAGACAGGCGAGGCCGAGTATCTCGAGTGCACAGATATGCGTAACCCCGCGGATGTGAATAAGGTCAGGGCATCGGCATCGCTGCCACTTATATCTAATACGGTAGAGGTCGATGGGATGAAGCTGCTTGACGGCGGAGTGTCGGACAGCAGCCCGATATTTGCGTTCAGAAGAATGGGCTATAGAAGAAATATAGTGATCCTCACAAGACCTAAGGGTTACAGAAAAGGTCCGGACAGGATGCTCAGGCTGGAAGCAGGGAGATACAGGGAATATCCGGAATTTGTCAGAAGGTGCCATATGAGGCATTTGTACTATAATAAGACTCTTGATAAGCTGGAGGAGCTTGAAAAGCAGGGAGACACTCTGATAATCAGACCGAGTCAGACTATAGAGATATCAAGACTTGAGAAGAAACCGGAGATGATTGAGGCTATGTATGAGCTGGGTGTGTATGATGCAAAGAGAAATTACAACAGGTGAAAGAATTTCTCAGGGAAAGCAGGGAAGATGCACATGGACAGGCAGAGAAACAGACAGCTGTCACAGAGGAAGAACGATAAATATAACACACTTATACTCTCTGGGATGGAGATCCCAGATAGCGTATATACACAAAAAGAAGGCACAGGAGAATCAGAGCAAAATGGCGGAGACTCCGGTGCCTTCTCTTTATTTTATCGCTCTCGGTGTCAACGGTCATCACTATGCTCGTGGCGACCACGTACAATATCGTAGCCACTTATTTTGTGGCGGATCTCGGCGAGTCTGCTGTTGCGGCGGTGGGGCTCATGTTCTCAGTCATGGCACTTATCCAGGCTGTAGGTTATACCTGGGGGATGGGTGCGGGCAGCGAGATCGCAAAGGCTCCTCGGGCAGCAGAATAAAAGGGCGGCAGAGCAGACTCTGGCGACGGCGCTTGTGGGTGGTGTGGTGTCAGGGGTAGTCTTGGCTGTGGTATTTGGCATATTCAGATCAGAAATTGTAAGTCTGCTTGGAGCAACGGACACGAGTCAGGAATTGGCGGAGCAGTATGGAATATATATTATGATGGGTGCGCCGGTGATGTGCGGAGCATATGTGCTCAACAATGCTCTGAGAGCGGAGGGGCAGCCGTACCTTGCACTTATGGGAATAGTTGCCGGAGGCGCGACAAATGCTGTACTGGACTATGTTCTTATAAAGGTGCTGGGATTTGGGATAGGAGCTGCGGGGATCGCCACATTTGCCGGGCAGGCGGTGAGTCTGGTTATCATGTATGCGTGCGTCAGGGCCAGATTCAGCATGGTCAGGCTGCACATAGGTGATCTGTGGAAATTCAAGGGGTGCAGTGCAGGTCGTCAGGATCGGTATGCCTTCTTTCCTGAGACAAGGACTTATGTGCGTTGCGGCTGTTTTGCTGAGCCGGAGCTGTCGGCGGTATGGGGACACAGTGCTTGCCAATATAACTGTGGCAAATAAGATATTTGCGGTCGTATTTGCCGTTCTTGTGGGATACGGGCAGGGATTTGCACCTGTGTGCGGATTCGCGTATGGAGCTAAGATGTACAGAAGAGTCAAAAGATCTCTGAATTTCACCATGGCGACTTCGGTGGTGTTCATGGTGATGGTGGGAGGAATGTCATATCTGTGGGCAGACAGGCTGTGCGGAGTGTTTATGGAAGATGCCGGTCTTGCGGCTTTTTCCCTGAGGGCGCATGCTGTATCTATGCCGTTTTCGGCGGTATGTCTTGTGATGGGAATGTACTATCAGGCTCTGGGAGCATATGGAAGGCCACACTCATATCCGCCCTGAGACAGGGGGTTTTCTTTATCCCCCTCATATGGCTGCTGCCAGTCTGGTATGGCGAACATGGTGTGGCTGTAGTTCAGGCTGCCGCGGATATTTTGTCCGGCATCACAGCCTTGGTGTTCTGGTTTATCTGTCAGAGGACTTTCCGTACACAAATGAAAAATAGTCAGTGCCGATGACTTCATCCGATATGTACAGTCTGTTTTCGACCTCGGCTATCATGGAGTCTAGATAGTCATCCGGTACTTGCGATTCCGGTACCAGATATATGGTCTCTCCGTTGAGGCGTCATATTTTATCTTGTCGGTTATAAAGCTTTGGTCGGCAAATATCACAAGTTCATCTGAGTTTGAAAGTATGTTGCGCCCGGCAAGCAGTCTTGAATCGAAGTCTGCTCCGAGAAGGTTCAGGACGGTTGGAAGGATATCTATGCTGGCGCAGAGCTTATCTACGACAACAGGCTTTCCCATGGATGAACACCATATTCGAACTGGTTTCGGTGCAGTTCAAAGTCGTCATCCTCTATGTCCTTGCCGGCAAGCTCATTGTACACGCCGTCACTCAGTCCATAAGGGTAGTGATCAGGTGCGACTATGAACAGGGTGTTGTCGAGTTTTCCTGCCTCCTCAAGCTTGTTCATGAGGTATTCCAGTGCCTTGTCAAGCTCCATCTGGGCTGCGACATAGGCGACCGCCTCATCCGAGTAGCCTTTGCCGGAGAGAAGTGATTCGGCTTCCTCACGATTCTTCTGACATATGTACTGATTGTCATAGTTGTATGGCAGATGTCCTGAAAAAAACTCATGAGGTACATATTGAAATGGTCGTCATCTATGAAATCATTGTACACAGCCTCGATGCATTCCAAATCTGAGTACATGACGTGATCCGGGATGTCCAGTCCCGCCCCGATGGCCTTGAAGGTGGTGTATCCCATATTCGGATGGGTGCTGGTTCTGTCGTAATATGTGGCGTCAAAGTCGTGATAGCCGTAGCTCTTGTATCCCTGACTGTTCAAAATATTGCCCAGAGCATAAGGCTGATATGTGTCTGCGGATTCCTCAAAGCTCCATTTGGAGGATGCCGGGTACTGACTGAGACAGTTGGCAAATTCGCCGTCTATTGTGCTGTGATACCAGAGTGGATTGTAGAAGTTGGTAAATTCAAATCCTTCATGGTATATCTTGTACAGGGTAGGGGTTGCCTCCTTGGATATTCCGTAGGTGCTGAGGCTTTCAGCCGTGACAAATACCACATTGTAGTCCTTGAACATGCCGGTGTATTCGTCTGTGTAGGTCGGCTGCACTCCTGAGAAATATGCTGTTATGCTCTTTAACTCATCGTCATCGGTGGAGTTATAGAGCTGGGTGAAGTTGATATTCTCATCTATCTGAGGCACATACTGAGGCTCTGACGATTCGGTGCTGTTTGAGCCGGATGCACTGTTCGAAGACTCGTTGTCTGATGACTTGCTGTTTTGGTTTTCTTTATCGCTTGATAGTGATGACATACTGTTTGACCTGCCCTGTATGTCCAGAGCAGATTCTGCAAGCTCAAATGTCTTGTCAGAGTTGCTCTTGGTTATCATAACTGTGCAGTCCCTGCCGGTGGTCATGATGACTCCCAGTTTGTTCATAGACAGCTCAAGCACGTAGCGGCCGTGGAAAAGGGAGTAAGGAGTGTATGCTCCGGTTCCGTGAACCGCCAGAAGACATATGGCTGCGATCCACATGACTGCGGACGATGCGGTCTGTACAATGACGCCCTTAAGTACACCGTTGCTCTCGCCGATACGGCCTCTGTCAAAAGTAAACTTTAATCTGTTTAGCAATATGAGACAGATAAGTGGGAGCAGGAAGAGCAGTATCACGTACCAGTTGGCCCTCAAAGTGGCGAACAGGACAGACTTAAAATTCATGGCATCGTGGGCACCTCCGATGGAGACCAGACTAAGGAAAGTCCTGAAGATCTTATAGTACACAAACTGGGCTATATAGTAGACGGTGAAAATTCCCCATATGGTATACGCCGTGATGGCATTTGCAATTCTGTGCCAAAATGATGTCAGCGCGGACAGAGTGAGACCGCATGCAATGGCAAATGTCAGCGGATGCATTATATTGCTGTCTATACCATGGTAAATGGCTATGTGAAACAGCAGCTCCATGTATATAAAAGCAGCGGAAAAAGAATACCGGGCGCCAGAGAATTCCCCGTTTTACAGTACTTTTTGCTGCGGAGTGTTTTATCGCTACTTCGCATGTTATCTGTTGGTTCGTTTCGACTCATATATTCTCCTTATCAAGGATGCTCTCGAGTTTTGTTCTGACAGCTATAGGGTCAGTGACGAGGAGAGTGTTGAAATCAAGCTTTGATGCTGCATCAAGATTTGCCAGTCTGTCATCGAGGAATATACATTCCTCCGGGATGAGTTGTATTTGCTGCACAGACGCTGGTAAATTCTCTCGTCTGGTTTGGTTATGTGGCACTCGTATGACACGACTCTTCCGTCTGTATAAGGAAGAAAGTGGAATCGTGGAGTGTGAAGTGCGAACAGTCTTCTCGGATAGTTGGACAGCAGGTATACGTGATATCCTCTGTCTTTCAGTGATTTGAGCCATTTGTCCGCATCCGGGAACATGTCGACCACGTCATCCAGATTGTTCATGAACAGATCTATATATTCACTGCATTCGGGCTCAGTTCCTTGAATTTTTGTATGAGCTCTGATTCCGGGATGTCATCGAGATCAAAATGGTTCCATAGTGGATGATTTACCATGTTGCGATCAGAGTATCTATAACGTTTTTCGGGTATTCCAAGTTTCTGCATTGTTGTTCTCCAGTGGAAATCAACGAGAACCATGCCTATATCAAATATGATGTTTTTCATTTGTCTAATCCTTTCTGCTTGATAAAGTCTGCGTCTGTAAGTCGTTTAACCACTAAAATTCTAACCCATATCCGATCAAAAATATATACTAAAATAAATCAGAAATAAGTTTATTTACAGTTTTTTGTTTTTGGTGTAATTGTTATAATGAATGTATATCACATAATGATGATACATTCAGAATGCCTGATGAATGGGGATTATGTATGAGATACGTTTTTGTGGATTTTGAGATGAATCTTATAGATTCAGAACACAAACAGGAAAAGAAGATTTGCAAGAGTGAGATAATTGAGATCGGTGCGGTAAAACTGGATGATGAATATAACGAGATAGATTCGTTTAAGAGTTATGTCAAACCGGCATATGGAAACATGGCATCGCGTATAATAAAACTCACGGGAATAACAGATGAGATGCTCGAGACTGCCCCATCATACGAGGATGCTGTGGGCAGATTTATAGAGTGGTGTGCAGATGCGGATGTTATCTATGCGTGGAGCGAGAACGACCTGAGACAGCTGCGAGGTGAGACCAGACTGAAACAGTACACTCATCCGGAACTTGAGAGGGTATTTGCAAAATGGCAGGACTTCCAGAAGGAATATGCCAGGATGATAGGCACCTCCAGAAGGATATCACTGTCGGATGCTGTATTTTATCTGGGAGAGAATTTTCAGGGGCAGAGCATGATGCGCTGTGGGATGCCAGAAACACGGCTGAGGTATTCAAGCTGTCGAAGGATGAGGAGAATTTCTTCAGGATAATGGCTCCGGTCATTGATGTGTATAAGCCAAAGAAAAAGCTGACATATTCATTGTCGGATACATTTGGCAATATTCATTTGGATGATCCGGGGACTAATCATGGATCTGAACTGAGTGGACAATGGCTGTATGTGTCGAAGTCAAGAGAGAAGCGTTGTATGATTTATTAGGAGAGACAGAGGTAATATAATGAATTGGAATAAGAAAGATACGATAAGGATACTGCTCATTTTGTGCGGTGTTGTATTGTTTGCATATGTGTTGTTCAACTTTGATAAGGTGTCCAGCCTTTTCAGCTGGCTGGTAAATATCCTTATGCCGTTTGTGATAGGGTTTGCCATAGCATTTGTGGTGAATGTTCCGATGAAGGGGCTTGAGAAGGTTCTTTTCAAAAATGAGAATAGCCGCCTGTACAGATTTAAGCGTCCGGCCTGTCTGATATTGTCGTTTCTGTGCATCATAGCGGTATTTACATTTGCAATAACAATGATCATACCGGAGATGTCCAAGACCATAACTGCATTTGCAGATAAGCTGCCAGATGCTATGGATGACATCCAGAGGAAGGCGATCAAGCTTATGAAGGATCAGCCGGAGATAGTAGACAAGATAAAGAGTATCGATATCAACTGGGATTCAGTTATATCCAATGTGGTTGGTATTGTGAAGAACGGCGGCAGCAGTGTGTTGTCTTCCACGTTCTCCATTGCCAGCAGTGTGGTAGGTGGATTTGTGGATGTCCTCGTGGGTATTTTCTTTGCCTGTTATATATTGGCACAGAAGGAGACTCTGGAGAAACAGGTCAAGGGAATCCTATATGCAGTGTTCAAGGAGGACAAAGCTGACAGATTTATACAGACTTGTGTGCTGGCTGACAGAACTTTTTCCAAATTCATATCGGGACAGTGCCTTGAAGCATGTATTCTTGGCTTGATGTTCTTTATCACCATGACCATATTCAGGATTCCGTATGCACTTACGGTGAGCATAATAATCGCGGTATTTGCGTTGATACCGGTGATCGGTGCTTTTGTGGGATGCTTTGCGGGCGCGATCATGATACTTGTGGAGAATCCGAAACAGGCCATAATATTCCTTATCATATTTATCGTGCTGCAGCAGATAGAGGGCAACTTTATATATCCTCACGTGGTTGGCGGCTCTGTGGGACTTCCATCCATATGGGTGCTTGTGGCAGTCATGTTGGGTGGCGACTTGATGGGAATCCTCGGAATGCTTATATTTGTGCCTCTTTTTCTCAGTGCTCTACGCAATGTCTGAGGAGTATGTGGTGAAGAACCTCAGGGAAAAGGGTATATCGTGGAAGAAGTACAATCTGGCGTGCAATATACCGGAGGGACGGTGGAATGGCAGGCTGGACGAGGAATGCGCCTCGGAGGTGAAAACTAGATCAAAGCATAAAAATGAGAGTGATAAGCAGACCGGTGCGGATAAGGCTCAGATGTCTGGCAGTACAGCCGGAGATGGCTGCACTAAGGACAATACCAATAAAAATTCTAACTGTAATATCGACAGAAATGCCAATAGACAAAACAATGTAAATAACGATAAGAGCAACAGTAGAAATAACAGAAAGAGAAAATAATATCGGCGGGAGTGCGTGATGTGCCGCAGGTGGTGATCCGAATTCAGAGCCGTTTAGAAAGAAGGATATACAAATGTACAGAGACATAGCGAAACTTGTTTTATACAGAGATCTTGGAGAGGACAGCATACTAATGAAGCTGTCTGGAATATTTGAGGACTTTGATCTTAAGAGGTGCGAGAACGCGGAGCTGTGTGCCCGCATATACGACCAGATTAAGAGACTCCTGGATCTTGCAACCAGCTATGGATTTGATAAGAATCTGTGGCATAACTACCTCGCATTTATACTTATCACAAATGAAAACTCATTCAGTATAACCAGCGAGAAGGTTGGGGCAAATGACGGAACAGTCAACTATTTTGCAAAGAACGACTTTAAGATATTCAAGAAGCTGTTTGATTTTGATTTCTCCGAGATAGAGAGCGCACTTGGAATAGATTGTTTCTCAACTATCAACAACTATAAGTCCATAGGTAAGAAGGAGAGAATGTACAACAAGAATGTCAGCGAGAAGGTTCAGGCTGTCAGCAATGCGATAGAGGAGGCTGAGAACGAGGATCAGATATTCGACATCGTGACGGAGTTCTATAAAGCATATGGCGTTGGAATGTTCGGACTTAACAAGGCGTTCAGAATCACCCGTGAGCACGGAGATCTTGAGTTTGTGCCTATCAACAACACAGAGGATGTAATGCTGGATGATCTCATCGGCTATGAGATACAGAAGAAAAGATCGTGGACAACACAGAGGCATTTGTGGAGGGACGCAAGGCGAACAATGCACTTCTCTTTGGAGACAGCGGAACAGGAAAGTCCACAACTATCAAGGCGATAATCAATGAGTACTATGACAGGGGTCTTCGTATGATCGAGATATATAAGCACCAGTTCCAGGATCTGTCACAGGTTATCTCACTTATCAAGAACAGAAATTACAGATTTATCATATACATGGATGACCTTTCATTTGAAGAGTTTGAGATCGAGTACAAGTATCTCAAGGCTGTCATCGAGGGCGGACTTGAGATCAGACCTGACAATGTACTCATCTATGCCACATCGAACCGCCGTCATCTCATCAAGGAGACATGGAACGACAGGAATGATATGGAGAATAACAATGGTATTCACAGAAGTGATACTATTCAGGAGAAACTGTCACTTGTCAACAGATTCGGAGTCACGATCAGCTACAGCGCACCGTCACAGAAGGAGTACTTTGAGATCGTCAAGGGACTTGCTGAGAAGGAGCATATCACTATGGATGAGAAGGAACTCTGCGCAGAGGCCAACAAGTGGGAGCTTGCTCATGGCGGAATAAGCGGACGTACTGCACAGCAGTTTATCAACTACCTTAAGGGGCAGGGATTGTAAAATAATTGCTGTTGAACTACGGTTTATATTTTGTTATTATTAAGTTAATTTTGAAGTTGCATTTACGATGATAAGGAGTGTGGGAAAATGATAGATCTCAGCAGCAAAAAGGGTAAGACACTGGTATCGAGAATAATTGTTGTGGTTCTGTGTATCGCTATGGTTGTTACACTTTTAGTTTCAGCATTCTAATTTAGGAAAACAGGTCGAATTGGAGAGTAGATATGAGAGGAAAGTTTGGAGAGCATCAGACGGTGCGATCAATACTTAAGAGTTTGCCACATACTGTCCATGATGACGTAACGAGAGCCGGAATAGGAGAAGACTATGCCCGGCTCTTGTTGCGTGATGGGGATGGCGGAGAAAATACAGGTAAGACAGGAGATGCAGATTGCAAAAATGCGGGTGCGGCAAAAAGCAAAAGCGTGAATGTTGCCACTGGAGTGTGTATCGACAGCGGATATATGGGACTGAGGCTTGATATAGCCCGTCTTTACAACAGTGTAAGGATCGGTGGCTATATGCCGTGGGTGGCAACGGATACCATCATCATGCCAGATGATGATGAACGCCGAATGAAGAAATTGCTCGGAAAGCTTGCGGGCATATGTGCAGAATGTGGGGTGGACATCATCACAGGACATACCGAGGTGAATACCGCTGTGTCTGAGCCGATCATCAGTGTGACTATGATGGGAAAACAGTCAGGACATAGTGATGATGCAGACCTGTGCAGACTAAAACGACCAGTCGGTATGGATATAGTTATGTGTGGGCAGACAGGTGTGGGTGGCACCTTACAACTCTATTATGATAATCAGAAAGAGCTTTTCGAGAGGTATTCAGAGAGCTATCTGAGACCTGTAGAGAGAATGGAAGAATTGATACTGCTAGGCAGACAGGTGGATATAGCACTGGAGCATGGCAGTGTGTATGCCCATGATATATCGAGGGGCGGCGTATTTGCTGCTCTCTGGGAGATGGGGGATGCGCTGAAGTGTGGGCTTGAGGTGTGCCATGATGACATACCGATACTGCAGGAGACGATAGAGATATGTGAGCACACAGGGGATAATCCATATATGATAGACGGCTGCGGCGCGGCACTTTTTGTGGTTCCGGATGGAGAACATCTGGCTGATAAGCTCTATGAGGCAGGATATGAAGCATCAGTCATAGGTCACCTTACGGAAAACAGCGACAGAGTAGTGGTTCATGACGAGGAGAGGAGGTTCCTTACCCCACCAAGATATCTATAAATTTGAGTAGAAGCTACGTACGATTTGCATGGAGTAACTGCTGACTGCCATGGATGATCGTACTATATTGATTGCGCGTATCAGTGTGAAATCTATATAGATCACATATAGGTGATTCCGTTGATAACTCGTATTTGAGTATAGGAGGAGTAGTTATGTTAAATATTGTATTACATGAGCCGGAGATACCGGCAAATACAGGAAACATTGGAAGAACATGTGTGGCAGCAGGTGCAAGACTGCATCTCATAGAACCTCTGGGTTTTCAGATAAATGAGAAGCAGCTAAAACGTGCCGGACTTGACTATTGGGACAAGCTGGATGTGACAACATATGTGAACTTCGAGGATTTTCTTGCAAAGAATCCCGGAGCAAAGATATACATGGCGACGACCAAGGCTAGAAAGAAGTATACAGACGTAAGGTTTGAGGATGATGCATACATAATGTTTGGCAAGGAGAGTGCCGGTATACCAGAGGAGATACTGGTTGACTATAAGGATACAGCAATCAGAATCCCCATGTTCCCGGACATCCGTTCATTAAACCTTGGCAACTCTGTGGCAATAGTGCTCTACGAGGCACTCAGACAGAACGACTTCCCAGGTCTTGAAGAAGCAGGCAACCTACACCGCCTAAATTGGGACTTGTCATAAAGCGAAGCTTTTATGATATTGCACGCATCAGCGTGCTACCGCTTGACATGCAATAGAGGGGGACCCGCTTGCGGGGAGTAGGCTGTTGCGTCATGTCTGGTGCAAGCAAGCCAGACATGTCACATTGCACGCATCAAAATAATACAAAGGGGAAGAAACATGGCATATCCTACCAGTGGAAAGAAAATGCTCAACATCTGTATTCTGGACATATTGAAGAAATATACGGATTGTGATCACACGATGGATCAGAAGGATATCATGAGGAAGCTGACTGAAGATTATGATATCACAGTTGACAGAAAATCCATAAAGGCAAATCTTGACTGTCTGTTCGACTATGGATATGAGATAGAATGTACAAAAGACAGAGCGTATTAAAAAGGACGGAACAAAGGAGATCATTACATCAAACTGGTACTACAATCATGAATTTGATGATTCCGAACTAAGAATGATGATAGACAGTATTCTGTTCTCAAAGACTATTCCTGCCGGACAGGCCAGTGAACTCATCAAGAAGATAGCAGGACTTTCGAATATATATTTCACAAATAAGATGACCCATGTCAGCAGTCTGCCAGGTCTGGAGCATACAAGCAATCAGCAGACACTGTACAATGTCGGCTTGATAGATGACGCTATTTCAGAAAAGAAACAGATATCATTTGTGTATAACAACTATTGGGAGGACAAGCTCCATCCGCGACGTGAGGAACCGTATATAGTCAATCCGTATCAGATGGTCGCAAATGATGGAAAGTATTATCTCGTATGTAATTATGATAAGTATGACACTCTATCGAATTATCGTGTGGACAAAATGACACAGGTTAAGATAATCAACAAGCCGGCTAAAAAACGTGATAAAGTCAAGGGCATGGAGCATGGCCTCAACCTGCCGAAGCATATGGCAGAACATATATATATGTTTGCCGACGAACCGGTTACGATAATACTCCGAGTGAAGAAGTCAGCTATATCAGATATAGTGGACTGGTTTGGAAGCAACTTTGATGTGGTGGATGAGAGTATTGCCAGACAGTATGAAGGATTTCGTGAAACCACGGATGCCGTGACGTATGTAAGACTTGTGTGCAGCCGTCAGGCCATGTCACACTGGGCGATGCAGTACGGAACATCGGTGGAGGTTATATATCCTACGGAGCTTCGAACCCAGATCGGCGAGGCTGTGAAGGAAATGAATAATAGATATAATGATTAACAAGACAGCTGTCAGTATGATAAAACTGACAGCTTTTTTGTGATATATATTTTTGAGAAACTTTTCACCAAAAAAATCACTTTTACTGCAAGAAATCGAAGATTTTGATCGGAATATATATTAGAAACACACAGGGAGGTGAAAGAGATAGTAACCAGAAACAATTATATTTCGAAACTAAAACGGCATAATGAAAAAAGCCTTGGAGTTTGTGGTTCAGGAGTATGGCGGGCAGGTGAAAGCCGCTGTGTGCAAGAACCTTTCAGGGGATGCCTGAGGAAATTGAAGAGTGCATGGATGATGTGTTTATGGATGTGTGGAACAATATAGACAGATTTGACGAGAGTAAAGGTTCTTTCAGAAACTGGATAACGGCAATTGCAAGATTCAGATCCATAGATTATCTGAGGAGATATAGCAGAAGATGCTCTGAGGAGGACATCACAGACTATGAGAACAAGCTTGCAAATGATAATCTGGTTGACATACTCAATGAGGAGATATCGGACGGTATGGAAAAGTTGCTTTCTGGTCTGTCGGATGAAGACAGGGACATCATTCTGAGATACTACTGGGATGACCAGGCTGTGGATAAGATAGCGAAAGATTATGGGGTATCTTCATCATCTATTTACAGCAGAATGTCCAGAGCAAGAAGTCGATTGAAAAAAATGTAAAGGCGGTGAATTATCATAAAAAACATGAAAGACAGAAATGCATTTGATGTTATGAACAATGTGAATGTGAACGTAGAAACCATGGACATGTCGGACGAAGAGAAAGATGCCTGTGTGAAGAGGCTCAGACGAAAGATAAAGACAGGTGGAAGCGGACGAAGCCACGGATGGAAGACTGCAGCGGCAGTAGTGGCAGCTGTCCTGATCTTGTCGGGCGGTGGATTGACATATGCGGCGGAAACAGGTTCGTTGGCGTGGTTCTTTGACAGTCTGAGCAGGGAGACAGGAAGTGTTATTCCGTCAAAATATGTGAACAAGAGCTACATAAATAACGAGTATAAGGGCAGTGTAAAGGTGATAACTGATTCTGATGCCAAAGTAAGCTTTGATCTTAAGAAGGCTGCAGTGGATGGCGATCAGGTCGATATTGCGATGGTCGTCACATATGATGACTTTGACACTGAAAAATATGAAAGCTTTGATGCACAGATGCAGATAATAGAAGGTGGCGTGAACATTGTCAGTGAATATGCGGGCAGCACAGCATTTGGAGATGGAATCTCGCTCACGGATAAGCAGACAATGTCTGATATTGTATATAAGTTAAAAAAGAAAAATGCATATAAGGTTGGTGATACCATCACCATGAAGTGTGATAGCATTGTCCTATTCAACAAAACCAAACAGAACGACAGCAGTGTTGGCTATGAAGCGGATGAGGTGACCGGTCCATGGACTTTGCAGTTTAAGATCCAGGATGATATGCAGGGCCATAGTGTAGATGTATCCGGCATAGGCGACATTGATAAATGTACGATAAATACAAAATGTATAACTATCGACATTGCAGAAGATTCAGATGTTGATAGCGATTTGTTGGAGAATATAGTTCTTGAGATGACGGACGATAAAAAACTTAAAGATGTAATATATGGAAATGGCAAGACTGGTGATGGTGATGGAATACAGAGAATGGAACTGGATTTCACAAAACCTATAGACATTACACAGGTGAAAGCTGTGTGGATAAATGGAGAGAGATGTAAGGTGAATTAAAAAAAACCCGGGTACTACAACAGAGCGAAGCTCTGTTGTAGTACCTGGGTTTTGGTTTTTTTCTTAGAGTTTATGAGTCCTTGATCCTGAACTTGCCGTTACTCTTAATGCTTGGAGAGGAAGTATCTGCTTCGAGTATCCCTCATTGCGTGATTCAATGTGAACCGGTTTGATAGGAACCAGCATATCCTTCTCTTTCGGAAGAGAGAAGATAAACTCGCTTCCCTTGCCTTCCTCGGATGTTAAGGTGATCTGCTCACCGTGGGCTTTGATGATCTCTTTGGTTATGGCCAGTCCAAGTCCGGTTCCGGTTTTGTCCTTGCCTCGGCTTGGGTCTGTCTTATAGAACCTTTCGAATACCTTCTTCTGGGCATCCTTTGGAATTCCAATTCCCTCGTCCTTGACACTTGTAAAGATTTTGTTGTCCTTTTCTGTCACCTGAACTCTTATCTGTCGACCTTCCGGTGTGAATTTGATTGCATTGTCTACCAGATTGTATATTACCTGCTGTATCTTGGTTCTGTCTGCGTACACAATGGTGTTGTCGGTCAAAAATATGCTTTCAAGAAATATTCCTCTGTCCTGACATCTCTTTTCAAATGTATTCACGGTAGGTGTTATTATATCCCTTATATCAAAATTTGATTTGTCAAGCTGCAGGTCGAACGAGTCGAAGTTGTTCAGCTCTAGAAGTCCTTGTGTCAGCTTGGTAAGTCGCTGCGCTTCATTAAGCACTATTCCTAGATATTTTTCGTGCCGCTCGAGCGGAATGGTTCCATCCAGCATGGCTTCGATGTATCCCTTTATGGACGTCAAAGGAGAACGGAAATCATGGGATATATTGGATATAAATGACTTTCGGTATTCGTTTGAGCGGCTGAGCTCGTCAGCCATCTCCTCCATGTATCTGGCAAGTTCCCCAAATTCGTTGTTGGCTGTCACATTTACACGGGCATTGAAATTTCCCTGCGCATATGACTTTGAGGTTTTGATGATCTCACGTATAGGTTTTAACAGGCTGTTGGACATGAGCATCAATGCTATCATGGCAATCAACATGAGGATCAGAAACGGCACAAATGTCGTGGAAAGCATTCGATTCTTGATATCCTGCTTGAATGTCATAGGTGATGCCAGTATGATAGTTCCAACATAATTATTCCATGAGTAAAGTGGTTGTCCCATGATGAGTGTTTCACTAGGAAAATAGCCATTGAATGTATTCTCATAGCAGAATGCGGATTGTAGGTCGTCGTTGTCAACGTATTTTTTTAGTGAATCTGTTTTGCTGCCTGATGAGTCGGAAGAGCCTGATTTCTCTGACTCGTAAGTTTTAGATTTAAATACTATATTGCTTTTTATCATCGGTGAGCCATATTTCTGTGTCCAGTGTATTTGCCACATTCTGAAGATCGTTGTATAAAGTTTTACTGTCTATGGTTCCGTTATTGTATTCTGTGATGGAGCCGTCGGCAAGCATCGAGATTTCATTTTTCATGGAGGCTTTGCGCTCCGAAAGTACAGATTTCTGTGCGATTGATATACTGTATATCATGAGCAGTGAAAATATCAGTACAACCAGAATGACAAATCCTACAACAATTTTATCAAATGCAGTTTTCTTCATTATGATGCTCTCCATTCGAACTTGTGCCGATGCCCCATACGGTGGCAATGCTCCAGTTGTGATTGTTATTTAGTTTCTCGCGAAGTCTCTTTATATGTACATCTACTGTTCTGGTGTCACCTACGTACTCGTATCCCCACAGCTTGTCAAGCAGCTGCTCTCTGGTAAATACTTGGTTTGGTCTGCTCGCAAGGAAGTATAGGATCTCCAGTTCCTTTGGCGGCATCTCGAGATTGTGTCCCTCGAAGGTCACGGTGTAATTGGATATATTGACAACCAATCCATCATACTCAACAAATGTTCCCACGTGGTCTGCACTTGTGACATCATAGGTAGAATTCTGTGTCTGCTTCTGTGTACTCTCTGTCATTGCTGATCTTCTGAGAAGTGCTCCGACTCTGGCGACAAGCTCATTTGAGTCAAATGGCTTAACAATATAATCGTCAGCGCCGATCTTAAGTCCCAGCACCTTGTCAAATACCTCTCCCTTGGCTGAGAGCATGATGATAGGTGTGTTGGATGTCTTTCTGATCTCAGTGCATACCTGATATCCGTCCATACCCGGAAGCATGACATCCAGGAGAACCAGATCAGGTGAATATTCTTCAAATAACTGCAGAGCTTCCGTGCCGCTTGCGGCTATCTCAGTCTCATAACACTCTTTGTTGAGGTAGAGTGAGATGAGCTCTGCGATGTTCTCATCATCGTCAACGATGAGAATATTATTTTTGCTCATATGTAAACCTCCCGCTAAAATAATTTACAACAATCACTTACAATAACCACTGTTCTAGAGTTCCACTATGGTAACTCCTGCGTCGCCCTCTCCGAATTCGCCAAGTCTGAAGGATTTGACATGTGGCTGTGATTTCAGGAACTGATGTATTCCCTTTCGAAGAGCACCGGTGCCCTTGCCGTGTATGATGGTGACTCTGTGCAGATGTGCCATAAGTGCATCATCAAGGAATCTGTCCACAAGTGATGTGGCCTCATCGACCGTCATTCCAAGCACATTTATCTCAGGCTTGATATTCATCATCCTCGCCATGCTCTTGCCACCTGTGACTGTGGCTTTCTGCGGTTTCTTTTTCTCGTGCTCAACAAGCAGGAGATCTGTCGGTGGAAGAGATGCGCTGATTATACCCATCTGAACTTTCAGCTTACCCTTGGAGTCCGCCAGAGCGGTGATGGTTCCCTCGGAATCCATGCTGATAACATGTACGGTATCGCCAACCTTGAAGTCAGATGCTTTGTGATCGGACTTCACTGTCTTGCGTTTCTCCTCGTTCATCTTGCCGAGGTCGTTGATCTTCGCACGGAGCTTCTGCCTCTCTGCCTCCATAGCTTTGGCGTCGGCCTTCGCCGGGTTGGTGGTCCATTTGTTGTATTTCCTGATGGCGGCATCGGCTTCCAGCCTTCGCCTCCTCTATGATCTCGGATGCCTCCTGGCGCGCCTTTGCCAGAATCTCGGCTTTCTTGTCGGAGAGCTCTGAATCCTTCATCTGTGCACGTTCCTGAAGCTGCTTTGCGTCTTCCTTGAGTCTTGCAATGTCGGCTTTGTCCTGCTCAATCTCCCTCTTGCTTCTCTCGAGATCCGCGATCAGGGTCTCAAAGTCAACAGTATCGCTGTCGATGTTTGCCTTTGCGCTCTCGATGATGCTCTCATCGATCCCAAGCTTCTTGGCGATGGCGAAAGCATTTGACTTTCCCGGAATACCGATCATCAGTTTATATGTCGGCTGGAGTGTTGCCACGTCAAATTCGCAGCTTGCATTCTCGACACCCGGTGTGCTCATGGCAAATGTCTTGAGCTCACTGTGTAGTGTGTGGTCGCCATACATCTGACACCCATGTCGTTCAGATGTGACAGGATGGCGATGGCAAGAGCCGCGCCCTCTATAGGATCGGTGCCGCCGCCCAACTCATCAAAGAGTACCAGACTGCCAGGCGTGACGTGATCCAGTATGTACACGATGTTGCTCATGTGGGATGAGAATGTGGACAGATTCTGCTCTATACTCTGCTCATCTCCGATATCGGCAAACACGTCGTCAAATACATTCAGCCTTGAACCGTCAAGTGCCGGAATGTGGAGTCCGGACTGTCCCATGAGGGAGAAGAGTCCCAGAGTCTTGAGAGATACCGTCTTGCCACCTGTGTTAGGACCGGTCACGATCAAAAGATTGTAGTCCTCACCCAGTTTGATGTCCACAGGAACAACCGTGTGCTTCTCGAGCAGTGGGTGTCTTCCCTGCCTGATATCGACGATTCCGTCTGTGTTGAATATCGGTTCGGTTCCCTTGTAGCTTCTTGCAAATGATGCCCTTGCGAATATAAAGTCCAGTTCAGCCAGAGTGTCAAAGTCATATTTTATGTATTCTATCTCTGCTGCAGTCTGTGCTGACAGAGATTCAAGTATCTTCTCGATCTCGGCAAGCTCCTGATTGTCCAGCTCCTTCCAGCTCGTTGTTCAGGTTTACGATCGCCATAGGCTCGATGAACACTGTGGCACCGGTTGACGATTGGTCGTGTATCATACCGGGAAAATGGTTCTTGTACTCGGCCTTGACCGGGATACAGTATCTGCCATTTCTCATGGTTACCAGATTATCCCTGGAACATGGTCTGTTTGCTGGTATCGCTGACAAGCTTTGCAAGCTGGTTGTGCAGCTTTTCATTTGTCAGGCGCTTGTTCCTTCGCACGGCCTTGAGCCCTGATGAAGCGTCATCGGCAAATTCATTCTCAGAAATTATGCATCTGTGGATCTCTCTGGACAGATGCTCTAATGGCATGAGCTCCAGAAATCGCGTGCGCAGACTGTCAGGACATGTAGTGCCATCCGGGTTCATGCTAAGACCAAGCATCTTGTTGGAGGCTTTCTCCTCCTCGATCTGCTCCTTGCTGCGTCTTCTCGTATCTGTCATGCTTGTGCCTTCGTTCTCGCCGTATTTCTTGGCGGTGAGTGCGAGATCCAGCATGCTGGCAACGTCAAGCAGCTCAGCAGTGGTAAGGATGCCCTCAACCTCAGCCGCTTGAGCGAGGCTCCGATATCCTTTGAGTCCTGCAAATGACAGATTACCCTGAGTGTTCAGACGCCTTAATGCATCCCTTGTTTCCTGCTGGAGCGTCTCGATCATGGCGAGGTCCTTGCGGGGCTTTATACGCTGGCATTTCCTCTTCGCCATGGGTGATGAGGCAAATGTGGTCAGCATCTCGACTATCTTGTTGTATTCTATAACTCTTAATGTTCGCAGATTCATTTTCAGTGTTTCCTTTTATTTTGATAAGTGCTGTAAAAGCACAATTAAGTATACATAAAGTCTCTAATTCTACACATACATAATTGATTATACCCCTTATAATTATAGAGCGTCAACACATTGCAGGTGTAGAAAAACATACATTTTCCCTGATTAATCAAAGCGAATGGTTGCGGGAGGAAACCAAAGCTGATATTATGAAAAGATAGGTTAAAGGGTGACGAGGCAATATATTACAAACAATATATTTACAAAAAAGAAGAGGAGAAAAAGCGGATGAAAGAGTTGTTACAGTTTTTATTGGGAATCGTATTGATGATAGCAGGAGGCGTGATGTTCCTTAAGAATGTCGTCGTGTCTGATTGGGGACTTCTCAGTTCCTTGTTCCGTATAGGCGGTGGGGTGAATGTCAGTGGAATATTTATAATTCTGCTGGTCATCGCATTTATCGCACTTCTGGTTAAGCCGAACATGGGAACAGGTCTTGTGTTTACAGGACTTTGCATTGCATTCTTTGTATGCATCGTAATCTCACTCAACGTTTCACTGAGATATATGTCAGGACTTGAGCTTACACTCATACTTGGCACACTGTGCGTTGGAATAGCATTTGTCATCAAGGGGCTGTTCGGTGTGAGAAAGCTTGACAGGGAGGAGTCACGTAAGAAAGGCAAGGCGGCTTCGGACAAGCTTAATGAGTACGACAATATGTAGAATAAGAGATACAATACAGGCGGTTGTGGAAATGTTCAGTAAATACTGGATTTTCACAACCGCCTATTGTATTCTTATATATGATTAAAATTAAAGCATACAATAATAATTAAACATAGAAAGAGGAAAGAAAAAAATGGTATTTATAACAGATTTCAACGAAGGCGACATGATATCGAATGTCTATCTCTGCAAGAACAAGCAGACAGGAACTACAAAATCAGGAAAGACATATTACAACCTGGAGCTTGTGGATAAGACCGGAAGCATAGCCGGAAAAGTCTGGGAGCTGAGCAATGCTATAGGGCACTTTGAGGCAAAGAATTTCATCAAGGTGGATGGTCAGGTGACATCATTTAACAATGAGCTTCCAGCTCAACATCAAGAAGATCAGGATCGCAGACGAGGGAGAGTACGTTGAGGCTGATTATATGCCATGCACTAAGAAGGATATAGAGCAGATGTACAAGGACCTGATGGCACTCGTAGAGTCACTCGACAAGGATTACTACAAGGTGCCTTGAAGAAATTCTTCGCCGAAGATCCTGCATTTGTAAAGGAATTCAAGAATCACTCGGCTGCAAAGTCGATACATCACGGATACATAGGAGGCTTACTGGAGCACTCACTGGCAGTTGCCAAGATGTGTGACTACTACACTACATACTATCCGGTGCTCAACAGGGATCTGCTGATCACAGCGGCACTTCTCCATGACATCGGCAAGGTCTACGAGATCTCCAAGTTCCCTGAGAACGACTACACGGACGCAGGTCAGCTTCTGGGACACATAGTCATGGGAACGATGATGATCCGCGACAAGATAAATACGATAGAGGACTTCCCTGCCAAGGCGGCAAATGAGTTGGAGCACTGCATACTTGCTCACCACGGAGAGCTTGAGTACGGCTCACCAAAGAAGCCGGCACTCATCGAGGCACTGGCACTGTCCATGGCGGACAACACAGACGCCAAGATCCAGACATTTATCCAGGAGCTGGATGCGGCAAAGGACAACAATGGCTGGCTGGGCTTCAACAGAGCTCTCCAGTCCAACATCCGAAAGACGTCATAGGGACGTTCCTTTTGTCACGAGGGAGCGTCCCTGTGTCACAAGGAGTGTCCCTGTGTCGCGAGAAGTGTCCCTGTGTCGCGAGGAGCATCCCTGTGTCATGAGGCGGAGCGTCTACGTGCATGAGAAATGGTATCATACAACGGTTAGATTAATAATATAAAGGGACGATCTTCAAGGCATAAGATCGCCCCATAACGGCAATAGGAAGAGAGATAGTATATGTCAGATATTAGGAACAATAGGAGACCTAAGAACAATAGGCGAGTAAATGGTGAGCAGAGGAAAAAAACTGCGGAGGCAGTGAATAGTGCAAGTTCAGTTGTTAGAACATCCAGAACGGATGCGACAAATACTGGTGAAGTCACACTTGTCAAAAAATGAGGATTATCAGGTGCTCATCGAGGACATGGGCAATGACGGAGAGGGCATTGGACACGTTCAGGGCATGACTGTATTTGTCAAGGATGCCGTGGTGGGCGATCTGGCGGAGGTGAAGATCGTCAAGGTGAAGAAGAACATAGCCTACGGAAGATTGATGAAGCTCATCACACCATCGCCATACCGCGTGGAGCCGGTGTGCGACAAGGCGAAACGATGCGGCGGATGCACCATGCAGCAGGTTTCCTATGAGCAGCAGCTCGAATACAAGTGGAACAAGGTGAAGAACTGTCTGCAGAGGATCGGCAAGATGGAGAACGTGGAAGCCATCATGGAAAAGCCAGCCTACGGCATGGATGATCCATTCCACTACAGGAATAAGGCACAGTTTCCTGTCGGTAGGGACAAGAACGGTGATGTGGTCATCGGATTCTACGCAGGAAGAAGCCATGACATCATAGACACAGAGAGCTGTGCCATCGGTGCACCTGTGAATGACCAAATAGTTGCTATCATCAGAAGCTTCATTGAGGACAATCACATATCGACCTACGACGAGGAGACTGGAAGAGGTCTGGTCAGACATATCCTTATCAGAGTTGGATTTACCACCAAGGAGATCATGGTGTGTCTGGTGACAAATGGCAACAAGCTTCCGCACAGTGAGATTTTGATAGATGAACTGGTTAAGATAGACGGCATGACATCCATTTGCCTGAATGTCAACATGGAGAATACGAACCGTATACTCGGTGATAAGTGCATAACCCTCTGGGGACAGTCATACATCACGGACTATATCGGTGACATAAAATATCAGATATCCCCATTGTCCTTCTATCAGGTAAATCCTGTCCAGACAAATGTCCTGTACAACAAGGCTTTGGAGTATGCGGACCTGTCCGGTGACGAGACCGTGTGGGACATGTACTGCGGAATAGGAACCATATCCTTGTTCCTCGCACAGAAGGCAAAGAAGGTATACGGAGTGGAGATCGTTCCACAGGCTATAGATGATGCAAGACACAACGCCGAGATCAACGGGGATCACAAATGCCGAGTTCTTTGTCGGCAAGGCAGAGGAAGTCGTTCCCGACATATATACAAGAAGGGTGGCGACGGTTCCCACGCGGACGTCGTGGTCGTAGACCCACCACGAAAGGGCTGTGATCAGGTCCTTCTGGATACTCTGGTCCATATGGAGCCGGAACGTATCGTCTACGTGAGCTGCGACCCGGCAACCCTGGCGAGGGATGTGAAGATACTTCAGGAGAAGGGGTATGAGGCGAAGAAGGTGGCGGTTGTGGATCAGTTTTGTCATAGTGGGCATGTGGAGAGTGTATGTCTTTTGACCGAGTGAAAAGTGGATGATTATGTTGATGAATGGTACGAAAGTTGCGGATTTGAACGCTAACTTCTGATAATAAAAATTATTAGGAAGTTAAACGAAGGATAGGGGGGATAGCTATGGTTTCAAATTTTGAATTTTTGAAAAAAAGATTTCCCAGTACTTGCAAACTTTGGAGAGCTTGCAGAAAAGTACTGTTATTCAGATTCTAATTCATGCCTTATGAAATTGGGTATGATTGGCGAAACTATTGTAAATCTGATGTTCACATATGATAGAATTGTGTTCCCACAGGACAATACTGCTGTGGCTAGAATAGATACTTTAGTTAGAGAAGGATTATTAACAAGAGATTTGGCTACCATATTGCACGGACTTAGAAAGGTCCGTAATAAGGCTGTACATGAGAACTATTCTTCTGTAACAGACAGTAAGAATTTCTTGCCTATGGCCTATGGTTTGTGTGAGTGGTTTATGCAGACTTATGGGGATTTGGGTTATACCCATAAGGATTTTTGTTATGCCGGAAAAAGTACAATGGTAGTTCCTATTGATAAGATAGCAGAAGAAAGGAAAGAAGCCGAACTTGCAAAACAGGCTGAAAGAAAATGCAGCAAATGCTCCAAAAGTTGCGCAGGAAGAACGTAAAAAGCAGGCATACAAGGTTGCTAATCAGAGATATAAGACAGAAGCTGAAACTCGCTATTTAGTTGATGAGCAATTACGAATGGTAGGTTGGGAAGCGGACACAGAAAATATTCGTTATTCTAAGGGGGTAAGACCTACAAAGGGAAGAAAACTTGCTATTGCAGAGTACCCTACCAATTCAACAGTGGGTAATCGTGGCTATGCAGATTATGCGCTGTTTATTGGTGAAAAATTAGTTGGTATTATCGAAGCAAAAGCTATTCATAAGGATATCCCTTCTGTTATTGATTATCAGAGGAAAAGACTATCCAAGATGTATTCGAAAAGAAGATGAGAAATACGTTATAGGAAAAAATGGGGAGAATATAAGGTTCCATTTACGTTTGCTACAAATGGTAGACCATATTTGGAGCAATATAAGACAAAATCTGGTATTTGGTTTTTGGATTTGAGAAAGCCGGATAATTCACCGATGGCATTACATGGTTGGATGAGCCCTGATGGAATGGAAGAACTTCTTGCGGCTGACGTTGACAGTGGAAATAAAGAACTGAAAGAAATGCCGTATGATTTGCTTACAGATAAAGACGGGTTAAATTTAAGACCATATCAGTTGAATGCAATCAAGGCGGCAGAGGAAGCGGTAATTAGTGGAAAGCAGACAGCACTGTTGGCGATGGCAACAGGTACAGGTAAAACAAGAACGGTATTGGGTATGATTTATCGTTTCTTAAAAACAGAACGCTTCCGTCGGATCTTGTTCCTTGTTGACCGTACAGCATTAGGAGAACAGGCTCAGGATGTTTTCGAAGAAGTAAAAATGGAAGACCTTTTAACCCTTGATGATATATACAATATTAAGGGCTTAGAGGATAAGACTATTGATAAAGAGACTAGAATTCATATATCAACAGTACAGGGAATGGTTAAGCGTATTATGTATAATAATGGTGAAACTATGCCTGCTGTATCTGATTATGATTTGCTTATTATTGATGAAGCACACAGAGGATATATTCTTGACAAGGAAATGTGTGAGGATGAAGTTCTTTATAGAGACCAGAGAGATTATCAGAGTAAATACAGGTCTGTTATAGAGTATTTTAACGCTGTGAAAATTGCACTTACGGCAACGCCTGCCTTGCAGACAACAGAGATATTTGGGCAACCGGTATTCAAATATACTTACAGAGAAGCGGTTATTGAAGGATATCTGGTTGATCATGATGCACCACATGAATTGAAAACAAAACTGAGTTCAGAGGGTATTCATTATAAGCAGGGTGAAACTGTAACCATATATGACCCGATTACAGGAGAAATTACGAATAGCGAATTATTGGATGATGAACTTGATTTTGATGTAGAAGCATTTAATAAGCAGGTTATTACAGATTCATTTAATAGGGCTGTTTTAGAAGAGATAGCCAAGTATATTGATCCTGAATCTCCACGGGAACAAGGTAAAACTTTAATATATGCAGCAAATGATGATCATGCTGATACAATAGTATCAATTTTAAGAGATATATATAAGCCAACTGGCGTAGATAATGAGGCTATTATCAAAATTACTGGTAGTGTTGCAAATGGAAACAAAAAGAAAATACAGGAAAAGATAAAGCGATTTAAAAATGAGGATTATCCATCAATAGTTGTAACGGTAGACTTGTTGACTACAGGTATTGACGTTCCGTCTATATCTACACTTGTGTTTATGAGACGTGTAAAATCACGAATTCTTTTTGAACAGATGCTGGGAAGAGCGACGCGTTTATGCAATGAGATTCATAAAACACATTTTTGAAATATTTGATCCGGTTGGTGTATATGATGCCCTTGAAGATGTAAGCACTATGAAGCCGGTAGTAGCTAATCCTGCTACGACATTTACCCAGTTGTTAGATGGTTTACAGGAGATGGAAGACGAAGCTCATGTACAGAATCAGATTAATCAGGTAATTGCAAAATTACAGCGTAAAAAAAGAAGAATATTGATTCAAAAACAATGGAACACTTTATTGATATGTCTGGTGGTATGGATCCTACACAGTTTGTTGTGGATTTACAAAATAGAAAACCGGAAGATGCAAAGAAACGTCTGCTTGCATATTATGATTTATTCCAAATGCTTCAAGAGAGCAAGACAAACGGTGGCAGGCCGGTTGTGATTTCAGATAAGGAAGATGAGCTAATTAGTCATACAAGAGGTTATGGTAATCAGGATGCCAGGCCGGAAGATTATTTGGATGCATTCTCAAATTATGTTCAGACGAACATTAATGAAATTGCAGCTTTGAAAATCATATGTACAAGACCGCGGAACTTACACGAGACAGCTTGAAATCGCTGTCGCTTGCTTTGGATAGAGAAGGCTATACAGTGCAACAATTGAATACTGCTATTTCTCAGCTTACAAATGAGGAGATGGCAGCAGACATTATCAGTTTAATTCGTCGTTATGCAATTGGCTCTGTGCTGATTAGCCACGAAGCAAGAATCAGAAAAGCTGTTGATAGATTGCGCAAGGCACATACCTTTACTATGCAGGAACAAAACTGGATTAAGCGTATGGAAGATTATCTTTTGAATGAATCAGTACTCAATGTACAGGTTTTTGACGAAGATGGCAGATTTAAGTCGCAGGGTGGCTTCGCAAAGATAAATAAAGTATTTGGAAATAAATTAGAAAGCGTTGTTATAGAACTTAATGAGTATCTATACGATGATGGAGGAAGAACCGCATGACAACACAGGAAATTGTATCAAAACTCTGGAATCTCTGTAATGTTTTAAGAGATGATGGAATTACATATCATCAATATGTAACGGAGCTTACATATATATTGTTTTTAAAAATGGCAAAAAGAAACCGGAGCAGAATCACAGATTCCCGAAGGTTATCGCTGGGATGATTTAAAATCTAAGAGTGGTGTGGAACTGAAAAAGTTTTATAAAGGGCTATTAAATTATCTGGGTGAGAACTGTACCGGACGCGTGCGTGAGATTTATCAGGGATCAGCAACTAATATTGATGAGCCTAAGAATCTTGAGAAGATTATTACAACGATTGATGGACTTGATTGGTTTTCTGCACGTGAAGAGGGATTGGGAAATCTCTATGAAGGGTTATTAGAGAAAAATGCAAATGAAAAGAAATCCGGAGCCGGTCAGTATTTTACTCCAAGAGTTCTGATTGATGTTATGACCAGATTAGTAAAGCCGCAACCAGGGGAACGTTGTAATGATCCTGCATGTGGTACATTTGGTTTTATGATTTCAGCAAGTCAGTATGTGCGAAAAAACAGATGATTTCTTTGAATTAGATGCTGATACAGCAAAATTTGAGAGAGAAGAGGCATTTACCGGAAGTGAGTTGGTTCATGATACTCACAGACTTGCATTGATGAATGCAATGTTGCATGACATCGAAGGCGAGATAAAGCTTGCAGATACTTTATCTAATGCCGGTAAGGATATGAAGGGGTACGATGTGGTACTTACAAATCCGCCATTTGGAACAAAGAAGGGGGAGAGCGTGCAACCAGAGATGACTTTACTTTCCCTACAAGCAATAAGCAGTTAAATTTCTTACAACATATTTACAGAAGCTTAAATACTGATGGTAAGGCAAGAGCAGCGGTAGTTCTTCCGGATAATGTCCTGTTTGCAGATGGTGATGGAGAGAATATTCGTAAGGACTTGATGGAAAAATGCAATTTACACACAATACTTAGACTTCCTACGGGTATTTTCTATGCTCAGGGTGTTAAAACAAATGTGCTTTTCTTCACAAGAGGAAAGACAGATAAGGATAATACAAAAAGAAGTATGGATTTATGACCTTAGGAATGATATGCCTTCTTTTGGTAAGACCAATCCACTGAAAAAGAGGATTTTGATGACTTCGTAGCTTGTTATGCGGATGGTGATTTATCAGCTCGTAAAGAAACATATAGCGAAGAAAATCCGAATGGCAGATGGAGAAAGTTCACTTATGAAGAAATTCTAGCAAGAGATAAGGCAAGCCTTGATATTACTTGGATGAAGAGGGATACCGGAACAGATGATTACACTCTGGCGGAGTTATTAGAACAGATAAAAGAAAAATCAGCTAACATATCTAAGGCTGTAGCAGAGCTTGAAACACTTATAGGAGAGGTGAAAGAATAATGGATACAAAAGCATTAAGACAAAAAATTCTTGACCTAGCTATTCGTGGTAAATTAGTTCCGCAGGATCCGAATGATGAACCTGCATCTGTATTACTGGAGCGTATTCGTGAGCAGAAAATGCAGATGGTGAAAGAGGGGAAGCTGAAAGCTAAGGATATTACGAACGATACAATTATCTTTGTGGGTGAGGATAATTTACATTATGAGAAGTTCCAGGACGGAACTGTAAAATGTATTGAGGATGAGATACCTTTTTGAAGTGCCGGAGGGGTGGGAATGGACGAGATTTTCAGCCATAACTATTAATCGCGATAACGAGCGAAAACCCATATCGTCATCTCAACGAACGGATGTTGCTAAAATCTATGATTATTACGGAGCTTCAGGCAAGATTGATAAAATTGATAAATACATTTTCAGTGAACGACTTTTGCTTATAGGTGAAGATGGAGCAAATCTTGTGACACGCAGCAAACCGATTGCCTTTTTTGCTGAAGGACAATATTGGGTTAACAATCATGCCCATTGCATTGATGCTACTGACAAATTTATTTTGGAATACCTTTGCTTTTATATCAATGCAATTAGTTTGGGAAAATATGTAACCGGTTCTGCTCAGCCTAAAATGACGCAGGATAATATGAATTCTATTCTTATTCCGTTACCCCCATATAGTGAGCAAAAACATATGAGTCAACGCCTTAAAGAAGTGATGTATACGGTTGATAATATTGAAATCGGGAAAGTAGATATTAGTGACCTTGTTTCGAAAGCAAAGTCCAAAATCATAGACCTTGCTATTCGTGGCAAGCTTGTACCACAAGATCCGAATGATGAACCGGCTTCGATTCTGCTTGAGCGTATACGAGCCGAAAAAGAAGAACTGATAAAGCAAGGAAAAATCAAGCGTGACAAGAAGAAATCTGTTATCTTTAAAGGTGATGATAACTCTTATTATCAACAAACTGGCGATTTAATCGAATCGATATCAACTTGGGAATTGGAAGAACTTCCAGATAATTGGGTGCTATGTTGCTTAGGGGAACTTTGCGACTATGGTAATTGTAATAATGTTGATGCTGATTCTATCGCTGGGAATGCATGGATTTTAGACCTTGAAGATATAGAAAAAACACTGGCAAAGTATTACGAAAAATCAGAAAAAATGAACGTGATTTTTACAAGTACTAAGCATTCTTTTTATAAGGGACAAGTGTTATATAGCAAACTGCGTCCTTATTTGAATAAAGTTATTATTGCAGACGAAGATGGATTTTGTACTTCAGAGATTTTACCTTTAGAGTTTGCAAACGTTGTTTTACCACAGTACGCATTATATTATTTAATGTCACCAACATTTTTACGCTATGCAAAACAATGTTCATATGGCGTAAAAATGCCTCGTTTAGGAACTGCAGATGGTAGAAAAGCAATTTTCCATTGCCCCCAATTAAAGAACAGTATCGAATTGCTAATAGTATTTCTAAATGTTTTACGCAGATAGACAATATTTTATCTGCCTTATTATAGTGAACAGCCGCCCTCATACTGAAGACGGCTCCATTATTACCATGTAACAATCTTATCAATCAAGGACTGTTGCTCTGTGGCAGTCCTTATTAAGTAGATTCTTGTTGTTTCTATACTTTCGTGTCCCATAAGATCTACAAGCAAGGCGATATCATTGTATTTTCCCAAGAAATTCTTAGCATACAAATGTCTAAACGAATGCGGATAGATTACCTTGGACTCAAAAACCGTATTTATCAGCATAACTTTTTAATTGTTGTGAAATACCACGTGCAGTAATGCGTTCACCGAAACGATTTAAAAACAGATACTCAGTTGTGCGTTGTTCTTCTAATAACCATTTCTGCGTTTCTTCCCTAAGTTTCTTTGGAATATATAACCGGCGTAACTTGCCACCTTTGCTGTATAAGTCAAAATATCCAAAATTAACATGCTCAATTTTAATATGGATAAGTTCGCTTACCCTTGCTCGGGCAGCTCCTAAGTACCATACAACCAAGTATCACTGCATATTACCATCTTTTTTTTAACTGCTTCTTTAGAAATATGTAATCCGCATTACTTACAACATTTACATTAAAATGTTTTCTGCTAGATTTTAACTGCCTTAATCGTAATTTGTCCTTTCCGATATAATCTAAATACTGTTGATTGCTTGCATTTTAATGTTTACCGTTTTGGGGTTGAAAAAAACATCTGATACCACCTATTGAGGAGCAAGAACGAATTATAAAACAATTATCTTCATTACTTTCATCACTTTATGGAATAGAACAAAACATTACCATGTAACAATCTTATCAATCAAGGACTGCTGCTCTGTGGCAGTCCTTCTTAAGTAGATTCTTGTTGTTTCTATACTTTCGTGTCCCATAAGATCTGCAAGCAAAGCGATATCATTGTATTTTCCAAGAAATTCTTAGCATACAAATGTCTAAACGAATGCGGATAGATTACTTTGGAATCTAAACCGTATTTATCAGCATAATTTTTTAATTGTTGAGATATACCACGTGCAGTAATGCGTTCGCCGAAACGATTTAAAAACAGATATCCGGTTGTGCGTTGTTCTTCTAATAACCATTTCTGTGTTTCTTCCCTAAGCTTCTTGGGAATATATAACCGGCGCAACTTGCCACCTTTGCTGTATAAGTCAAAATATCCAAGATTAACATGCTCAATTTTAATGCGGATAAGTTCACTTACTCTTGCTCCGGTAGCCCCTAAGTACCATACAACAAAGTACCACTGCATATTACCATCTTTTTTTCAATTGTTTCTTTAGAAATGTGTAATCTGCATTACTTACAACATTTTCTAAAAATGTTTTCTGCTGAATTTTAACAGCGCTTAATCGTAATTTGTCCTTTCCGATATAGTCTAAATACTTGTTGATTGCTTGTATTCTAAGGTTTACCGTTTTGGGTTTAAAAACTCCATCAAATATCCTTTATATGCGTGAAGATTTTCGGTGCTAAAATCTTTGTAATTGGATATAAAATAGTCTACTGTCCATAAATACACAGAAATTGTATGCTGTGATAAATTTTCCTTCTTTAAATAGTCTTCAAATGATAGTTTCATCCTGTACCTCCAATTGATGTGAATGTTAGCGAAATTCTTTGTCAGTTGGAATTATAATATGGTCAAGAATGCCGTTTTCTCTTATTATGAGAAGATAGGGGATGAAGTAAGATGTATCGACGAAGAAATACCATTTGATATACCAGATAACTGGGAGTGGATAAGATTAAAAAAATATTTGTAATAAAATAATTGATGGTTCTCACAATCCACCTAAAGATATGGATAATATTACACCTTTTATTATGGCTTCTTCAAGAAATATTAACTTTGATACATTATGGGATTTAGAAAATGTTAGATATCTATGCCAACGTGATTATAAAATAGAAAATGAGCGAACAAACATAAAGATAGGAGATATTTTACTAACAACAGTTGCAACTTTAGGACGAAGTTGTATATATAATGGTTTTCCTAAAAAATCTTTGTTTTCAGCGTAGTGTAACGGTTATTTCAACTGACATAGTACCAGAATATCTAAAACTTTTTTTTGGATGCACCATACTTTCAGAAGTTTATATTTAACAATGCCACAGGAACTGCACAGAAAGGTTTTTATTTAAATCAGCTAGAGAATGTTTTAGTTTGTGTTCCGCCATTAAGCGAGCAAACACGGATGTTGCAAACGGCGGATGCGGTTTTAAAACAACTAATTAGACTAGAAGAAAGCCTCAATTGAGGCTTTTTTCTAGTGAATCGAATAAAACATTTACTTTTCTTATGTATGCCACTACTTGCTCTTGATATTCAGATGGTGGTATCGGAAGAATTAGATTTAAAATATCTTCTCTTGAAATACCTGGGATTATCCCTTTGCGGATGCTTTTATAGAATTTATGTAAAAACAGATACAGTACGAAAGGAATTCTGAATTAAGATTAAAAGTGTTACGTATGGCCATAATTTGACGAGCAATATGTGCATCACCAAAATTATTAAATCCCATTTCGCCTATTGTACCTTTGCACGTTATGAGTAAATCTCCATAATGTGTAATCACCTGTGGGTTTGGTGTCCATCTTATTAATTCAATAGTTCCATCATTAAAATTGCTTGCTCCTGTAATATAAGGAATGCCTACTTTTTTTGATTATTATATTCTGATGGTAATAAATCTCTTCCAGAAATCAAGTTCCATATCTCTTTAA
>VOFD01001239.1_pt1 | contig 43580 bp, 45 predicted proteins | sample 5384101 | NCBI WGS metagenome assembly VOFD01 (sample SAMN12384723, study PRJNA508395) | human gut metagenome | isolation source: healthy gut C | host: Homo sapiens
CGCGGGCCGGTGGACGGGCGAGCGCTGGAGCGACCTCATCTACCTGCCCTGCACGGAAGCCAACGGCTTCGTGCCGGACTTCCCCGACGCGGTGCCCGACATCATCTATCTTTGCTATCCCAACAATCCCACGGGCACGGTGCTGCACAGGGATGCTCTGGCTGCCTGGGTGGACTATGCCCGCCGCCATGGGGCCCTCATCATCTATGATGCGGCCTACGAAGCCTTCATCAAGGATACGGACAGTGAGGTGCCGCACAGCATCTTCGAGATCCCCGGCGCCGAAGAAGTGGCCGTGGAGTGCCGCTCCTTCTCCAAGACGGCGGGATTCACGGGCCTGCGCTGCGCCTTCACCACCATCCCGGCCGCGGTGACCATCCCCGGCCCGGACGGTTCCCGCGTCCGCTTACAGGACATGTGGAAGCGCCGCCAGAGCACCAAGTACAACGGCTGCCCCTACATCGTGCAGCGTGCCGCCGAGGCCGTCTACAGCCCAGAGGGGCAGGAACAGGTCCACGCCACCATCGCGGCCTATATGGCCAATGCGGCCCGCATCCGTTCCGGCATCGAGGGCATGGGCCTTTCCTGCTACGGCGGCATCCATGCCCCCTATATCTGGGTGAAGACGCCTGACGGCATGGGTTCCTGGGAGTTCTTCGACCTTCTGCTCTCCCGCACTTCCCTGGTCTGCACCCCCGGTGCGGGCTTTGGGCCCAGCGGCGAAGGCTATGTACGCTTCACCGCTTTCGGCAGTGAGGAGGATACCACCGAGGCCCTGGAACGTTTGCAGGGACTGAGCTTGTAAATCTCATTCGGGGATGGGCCCTTGCCAGCAAAGCGGCAGGGCCCATCCGCCACACGTTTGTCTTCTTTTGGAAGGACAGACACTCTTTTCCCCAAGGGCATACCGGAGCGCGGGGAAGGCACGAAGCGCTCCCTTATGCATAAGGCCCGCCAGAGCATGACTCCGGCGGGCCTTTTTCGTGCTGTAACAGACAAAGAGCGGATGCTGCGGCCATCACGGATGGGGACAGCCTCCGCCCTTCCCAAGCAAATCCTTGCATCAGTGCTGGCGGAAATCCTTGTAGCTGATGCCATGTTTCTTCATACGCAGGGCCATGACGCGCTCCGTGAGCCCCAGGGCCTGGGCCGCATGCCCCATGTGCCCCTTGTGCCGGGCAAGGGCATCGGTGATGCAGGCGCGCTCCAGCTCGTCGAGACGATCCTGCAAGGTGCCGGAGGCCGTATAGGGCTCCACAGGTCCCTTGTGCGCCTCCGGGCCGAACGGGCAATGCGTACTGTGCAGTTCACGCGGCAGATGCTGGGGCAGGATCAGACCATCCTGACCGACCAGGAGCACGGCCCGCTCCATGACGTTCTCCAGCTCACGGATATTGCCGGGCCAGGAATAACGTTGCAGCATGTCCATGACGGCCAGCGAGATGCGGATGCCTGAGCGTCCGTTGGCCGCAGCGTACTTGTCTACAAAATAGGCCGCCAGCGGCTGGATGTCGTTCTGCCGTTCGCGCAGGGGCGGCATGTGGATGGGGAACACATTCAGACGGTAATAGAGGTCGCGGCGGAACGTGCCCTCCTCCACCATGCGGGCCAGGTCCCTGTTGGTGGCCGTGATGATGCGCACGTCCACGGACAGGCTCTCCGTACCGCCCAGACGCTCGAAACAGCGCTCCTGCAGGACACGCAGCAGCTTGGCCTGCGTCAGCAGGGAAAGTTCCCCCACTTCATCAAGAAAGAGCGTCCCGCCATCCGCCAGCTCGAAGCGTCCCTTGCGTATGCCCGAAGCACCGGTAAAAGCTCCCTTCTCATGGCCGAACAGTTCGCTTTCGATGAGGTTTTCCGGCAAGGCCGCACAGTTCAGCGAGATGAACGGCCCCTTGCTCCGCTTGCCGGCGGAATGGATGGCATGGGCGGCCAGCTCCTTGCCTGTGCCGCTCTCGCCGTACAGCAGCACCGTCGTCGTGGAAGGCGCCACCTGCGAGATCTGCTCATAGACAAGGCGCATGGCATCGGAATTACCGACAAAACCGTGCGGGCGCAGCGGCGCGGACAGCGCATTGCGCAGGCGCATGTTCTCTTCGATGGCCGCGACACGCTCGTCCATGACGTTCTGCCGCGCCCTGGCCGCATGGGCGATCATGGACGCGATGATGGTCAGGATGCGCTCGTCTTCTTCCAGCGTCACGGCATCCGCAAAGACACGGTCCACGGAAAGGGCACCCAGGACTTCGTCCTCGAATTTGATGGGCACACAGATGAAGGCGATGGTATCCTTTTGCAGGTCACGGGAACGGGTACGGTTCAAAAAGATGGGGCTGGCCGAAACATTGGAAACGACCATGGGCTGGCCGCTCTGGATGACGCGCCCCGTGACGCCCTCACCCAGCGCATAATGGCCCCGCCGCTGCTCGGCGGGATTCAGGCCGTGGGCCACCTCGATGCGGATCTCGCCGGTATGGGGAGACACGAGGGTGATCATGCCCCGCATCATGTGCAGGTGCTGCGCCATCAGAGAGAGCGTCGCCTCCAGGCTGTGGCTGATGTCGCGGGAATGGTCGATGACCTGGGAAAGGTCGAACAGCAGCCGCAGCTCGCTGACCGTTTCACGTACGCGCTGCCGATGCGACGGCAGCACAGGAGATGGAGGGAGCCGCCCCTTTCTGATCAGGGGCGGAAGGATCCGTCGATGGCGTCTCTTGGTGTCGTTTCATGCGCAGGGCTCCCCTTTCCGGCTGCCTGCGGACATCCCGGCACGCCTCCAGCTTTTGGAGATCGGCCATCTCTCCTTTCCCGGCATCCGGCACCGGAAGCGGCACGCAAAACAGGATACCCAAGGGGCCTGCGCTCCATGTCATGGAAGAGGACACACCGGAGCCATGCGGGAAAGATGTCCGTACCGGGAATGATGCGGCAGTACGGGCAGAACCCCGAAAGATACCGGCCCGTGGCATCCCGGGGCCCTGAAACAAGGCATTGAAAATACAAAAAAAGCGGCCGGCCATAACAGCCAACCGCTTATTTTTGTGATGGTGCGCCCGAAGAGATTCGAACTCCTGGCCTACAGGTTCGTAGCCTGTTGCTCTATCCAGCTGAGCTACGAGCGCATGTCTGAAATATTACGTTACCCGGCCGTGTCCGTCAAGAAAAAATGACGGTGACCGGTGCAGCCGCACTACTGAGCGTCGATAGCGTTGACGGCGCGAGACAGGCGGGACAGCTTGCGGGCAGCCTTCTTCCAGTGCATGGCGCCCTTGCCGGCGGCCTTGGCCAGCACGGAAGCGGCAACAGTCAGAGCGCTGCTGGCCTGTTCCTTGTCGTTGCCGGTGATGGCGGCGCGCACAGCCTTGACGGCGTTCTTCACGCGGGTACGGGCAGCGCGGTTGCGGGCGGCGTGTTTCAGGCTCTGCTTATGACGCTTGATGGCAGACTTATGGTTAGCCACGGTATTCCTCCGATATTTTGGCCTGCAATGCAGGTATAGTGCCTTCGTGTGAAGACGGATTCTTAGCAGAGCATGACATATCTGTCAAGCTCTGCGGCCATATTGGCGCATTTTCATGCAAGGGGCAGTGCCCCTTGCCACATTTTAGATCTGCAGGGCGGCAAAATCCGCCAGCCGAGCAAACCGGGTGCCCAGGGCATTGAGCATGGCCAGGCGGTTGGCGCGCAGCGCCGCATCATCGCACATGACCATGACGCCGTCGAAGAAGGCATCCACCACAGGACGGACTTCCAGCAGCGTTTTGAGGGCGGCGGTATGGTCACCGGCCTCCCACAGGCTGTCCAGACGCGGCAGCAGATCGTCCAGCGTGGCGGCCAGGGACTTTTCGGCATCTTCCTGCAGCAGGTCAGCCTGCCAGGCAGCGGCAAGCTGTTCAGCCGCGCCCTGCTTGCGGACGATGTTGGCCACACGCTTGAAGGTCTGCACGGCCTCGGCATAGCCGGCTTCCTTGCTGAACTGGGCAAGGGCGGCCAGGCGGGCCCCGCACTGGCAGACATCAGCCACACCGGCGCCCAGAGCGGCATCCACCAGCAGGCTGTCTTCGCCACGGTTCTGCCAGTAATTGCGCACACGGCCCGCAAAGAAGTCCAGCAGCTTGTCCAGGGCTTCCTGCGGAGCCAGCTTCCACTGGCGGTCACCATAGAGTTCGTGAGCACGGGCGAACAGCTGACGGATGTCGAAGTGCAGGTCGAACTCCAGAGCGATACGGATGATGCCCAGAGCGCAACGGCGCAGGGCATTGGGGTCGGCGGCGCCGGTGGGGATCATGCCCAGGCCGAAGCAGCCCACCAGGGTATCGGCCTTGTCGGCCATGGACAGCAGCGCGCCGCACAGGCTGGCAGGCACGGGGCTGTCGGGGCCGGCGGGCAGATACTGTTCGCGCAGGGCCTGGGCCACCACCGGGGTCTCGCCCTTGCGTTCGGCGTAGATGCCGCCCATGATGCCCTGCAGGGTATCGAACTCGCCCACCATGCCGGTCACCAGGTCGGCCTTGGACAGGCGGCCGGCACGGGCGGCGTCCTCGGCGCTGACCTTGCCCTGGGCCACGTTCTCGGCCAGCCAGCGGCACAGGGCTTCCAGACGGCGGGTCTTTTCGCCCATGGTGCCCAGACGGCCGATGAAGATGACGTGATCCAGCTTTTCCAGCCAGTAGTCGAAATTGTCGCGCAGGTCGGCATGCCAGAAGAAACGGGCATCTTCCAGGCGGGCACGCAGCACGCGTTCCCAACCGTGCTTGACCAGGCTCATGTCCTCGGGGGAGATGTTGAGCACGGTCAGGAAGTGCGGCATCAGGGTACCGTCGGCAGCCTCGATACCAAAGCTCTTCTGATGGCTTTCCATGCTGGTGAGCAGCACTTCGCGGGGCACTTCCAGATAGGAAGGATCGAAGTCGGCCAGCAGGGGCACGGGATGTTCGGTCAGGCCCTGCACCTCGTCCAGCAGGCCGTCACGCCACAGCACCTTGCCGCCGATGGCGGCAGCCTGGGCGTCACCGCCTTCCACGATGACCTTGCGGCGGTCGGCGGCATCGGGCGTCAGGCCGCCCTTGTCAGCCAGCACGGCCAGCAGCTCATTGGCATGGGCCACGCTGAAGGGACCATGACCGTGGATGCGGTGGCCCATGGTCTCGCGACCGGAAGCCACGGGGCCCACGGTGAAGGGCACCACGGCGTCATCCAGCAGGGCCACGATCCAGCGCAGCGGACGGGCATAGGCCAGGGTATTGCTGCCCCAGCGCATGCGCTTGCCGAACGGCAGGGAGGTGATGACGGCGGGGCAGATCTCGGCCAGCAGATCGGCAACGGCAGCGCCGCCGATGCGTTTGCGCACGGCCACGTATTCGCCCTTTTCGGTGGTGATGCGGTACACATCGTCCACGCTCACGCCGTTGGTGCGGGCAAAGCCTTCCAGGGCCTTGGTGGGCTTGCCGTCAGCGGCAAAGGCCACACGCACCGGCGGGCCGGCCACTTCTTCCTCGCGCTCCTGCTGCACGGGGTTCACGTCCTCGATGATGACGATGGCACGACGCGGCGTGCTCATGGTACGCAGGGCGCCGTGTTCCACACTGGCTTCCTGCAGGGCCGCCGTAAAACGGGCGGCCAGTTCGGCTTCTTCGCCGGCCAAAAAACGGGCAGGCAGTTCTTCGCTGCCAATTTCAAGCACAAAGGTCGCCATGCCTTACCTCGCCTCGGTGTTGAGCATCGGATACCCCAGCTCTTCACGCTGGGCCACATACAGTTTGGCCACGCCTGCAGCCAGAGCGCGCACACGGCCGATATAGCCGGCGCGTTCCGTGATGGAGATGGCGCCGCGCGCATCCAGCAGGTTGAAGGTGTGGGAACATTTGAGGCAGTAGTCATAGGCGGGCCAGGGCAGGTTTTGCTCCAGCATGGCCTTGCACTGGCCTTCAAAATCATTGAAATGACGCAGCAGCATCTCGGGGTTGCTGGCCTCGAAATTGTGCTTGGACTGCTCCACTTCGTTCTGGTGGTAGATGTGGCCGTAGGTCACGTTCTTGTTCCACTTCAGGTCGTAGACGGATTCCACGCCCTGCAGATACATGGTCAGACGTTCCAGACCATAGGTCAGCTCCACGCTGATGGGATGCAGGTCGATGCCGCCCACCTGCTGGAAGTAGGTGAACTGGCTCACTTCCATGCCGTTGAGCCACACTTCCCAGCCCAGGCCCCAGGCGCCCAGGGTGGGCGATTCCCAGTCGTCTTCCACAAAGCGGATATCGTGCTGGGCGGGATTGATGCCCAGGGCGTTCAGGCTTTCCAGGTACAGTTCCTGCACATTGGCAGGAGAAGGCTTCATGATGACCTGGAACTGGAAGTAGCGCTGCAGGCGGTTGGGGTTTTCCCCGTAGCGGCCGTCAGTGGGACGACGGCTGGGTTCCACATAGGCCACGCTCCAGGGTTCGGGGCCCAGCACGCGCAGGAAGGTGTTGGGGTTGAACGTCCCCGCCCCGCATTCCACGCCTGAAGGCTGTTCCACGACACAGCCCTGCTCCGCCCAGTAGCGTTGCAGGGTAAGGATGACATCCTGAAAATACATGTGCAGTCCTTTTTTAACACATTTCGGCACGACGCGACGCTCGCGTCAGCTACGGCGCCGCCAGTCCGACGCGTCCCCTTCGTTCGTCTTTTGTCCCGCAGACGGGACGGGCAGACTCAAACCCGACGAAAATAGTTCCCTTCCCAGGCCAGCCCCAGATGGTACTGGACAAAACCATCGATGGCCCGGGCACAGGCCCGCCGCACCGGGGGCGGCAGCTCGCCGTCCGGCCACCCGGACGGGAAACTTTGCTGTACATGGCGCAGAAGGTCAAGCCCCTGTGCGGGGATCTCCACGCCATAACGCTCCAGTTCGAAGCGGCTGCTGCGACAGGAGGAACAGCGCAGTTGGCCTTCATCGACCACGAAGAGCGCGTCCTCGCTGATGGTCCGGCCGCACCGGCCGCACTGCCCCAGGTTGGGGGCAAAGCCCAGGGCCCCGGCCAGACGCAGGCGGAAATACAGGGGCAGGAGCACAGGCGGGGCCTTTTCCGCCTCCAGTACCGCGCGCAGATCCTCCACCAGCAGGAAGGCTTCCGTCGCGGCGTCCTCCCCTACGCCCATGGCTTCCACAAAGCGCAGGCAGTTGGCCGCCAGCCCCATGCGCTGCCAGTTGCGTCGCAGCAGGCGCGGCCCCTGCAGCAAGGCCGCCTCCTCAAGATTGAGGAAACGCCCGTCCTTTGAGGAACGGACACGGCACTGCAGGCTGTTCAGCACATCCAGACAGCCGCAAAAGCGTCGCCTGCTGCGGCTGCCGCCAAAGGCGAACAGCGTCAGCAGGCCATGTTCACGGCACAACAGCTTGAGCCAGAGATCCGACTCACGAAAGGCCCCCATGCGCAGCACGAGGGCCTGGTCGGTCCATTCCATCAGTTGGCGGCAGGCGGAAAGACCAGGGTCTTCACCTGACCGGCCTGACCGGGAGCCGGCAGTTCCGTCCCGTCATACGAGACCTGGACCCCACCGGCGTTGCCCAGCTTTACTTCCAGGGCCTTGGCAAATTCCAGAGTGATGATGTCGCCCTTGCGCACCGAGAACTGGCGCACTTCCCCGTCCACGGTGGCCCGCATCCAGCATTCGCCGATACCGGTCACCACCACACGGTGCATGCCAGCAGGCAGGGACGGATCCTGGGCGGCCGTATCCTGGACCGTGGCGGCACTGGCCGTCTGGCCCCAGGTCAGCTCCGCAGGCCGGGTATCCATCATGCCCGTGTACGCGGGCGCGGCACTGCGTTCAGGCTGTGCGGTACCGGGCACAGGCGCCACACCACCGGCAGGAGCGGCCGCACCGCCATTGCCCTGGGGAGCCGGGACAGTCTGGGCACCGGCCGGAGCAGGCGCCGCAGGCGTCGTGGCAGCCGGCGCCGGAGCCACCGGCTCAGGGGCAGGAGCCACGGCTGCAGGCTCTGCAGTCGGCAGGCTCTGTTCCTTGCTGCCGGTCAGGTCCTTGAATACGCCCCGCTGCCACAGCATCCAGCCGCCACCGGCCAGCGCCACCACCAGGATGAGCAGGATGAAGACACGCAGCCAGCCCGCGATGCCCTGACGGGCGCCGTGACGCAAGATGGCGGGATTGCTGCGCAGGTCCTCGTCGCCCCCCATGACGGTGCATTCCGTGGCCGCCGCGGGCTGCAGGGCGTGCGCCACTTCCGCCACGGCTTCGGGATCCAGGGCCATGTACGAGGCATAGGCCCGCAAAAAGCCCTTGGTATAGGCAGGATGGGGCAAGGCGGAAAGATCCCCGCTCTCCAGGGCCTGGATGAGCCGCGTGCTGATCTTCAGGTGGGCGGCCACATCATCAAGGCTCAGGCCACGGCGTTCGCGCTCCGCGCACAGCGCCGCACCCAGTTCTTCAAAAGTCATGCAAACCTCGATACGGGGAAAGCGGGTATCTGCCGGCCGGGTCTCCCCGTCTGGTTCCGGCCGGAAGGCAGTATCTTACAGACGGATATCGATGACGGCCTTGCTGCGCAGCTGCTGGGAGTATTCGTCAAAACGCTCCATGGCCTTGGGCTGGCGCAGGATGTTATCGATGACGGGCCGGGCTTCCTCAAAGGTCATGGGACGGCCGGGACCGCTCTGTCCGGGACGGAACAGATGCACCTGGGCCTTGTGGCCCTGCACGGTGAAGATGTCGGTCACATCGCCGGGCTTCATCTTGTTCAGGCGGGTCTCCCACTCGGGATTGAGGCGTCCCCACTCCACCGGGCCCATGTCGCCGCCCTTTTCGCGATTGGGGGCGATGGAATACTTGCGGGCGGCCTCTTCGAACGAAAGGGCTCCGGAAGCGATCTGCGCCGCGATGCTCCTGGCATTGACGTTGGGATTGTAGACGATCAGGCCCATATGCAGACCGTTGCGGTCATACATGGTGTCCTTGTGCTTTTCGTAGTAGGCGCGGATCTCGTCATCGGTCACCACAACGCGGCGGCCCACTTCGGCCCCCATGACCCGCTGGCGCAGCATGTTGGTCTTCATGCTCTTGCGCAGCTCATCCACGCTCATGCCCTGCTTCTTCAGCTCGGCTTCGAACTGGGCGCGGTTCAGGCGGCGCATCTTCATCATCTTGGTCAGTTCCTGATCGATCTCGCTGTCGGAGACCGTGATGCTCAGACGCTTGGCCTCCTGTTCCAGCAGGATATCCATGATCATGGAATCCAGCACCTTGCGGAAGACCACATTGACCTTGTCGGCCTGCTTGGGGTCATTGGGATTGAGACGGGCACGCCCCAGTTCAGGCAGCGCGGCCTTTTGCAGGTCGAACATGGTGATGACCTGGCCGTTGACCACCGCGGCAATTTTGTTGAGCTGGGCAGCCTGGGCCGTGCAGGCCAGGCAGAGCCATGCCATCAGGATCAGAAGGGCATATTTTTTCAAGGCAAATTCTCCCGTTATGCGCATAGGCTGTAGTAGCAGCCGAAAATAGCCAATATTTCCCTCTTTGGCAATCGCCGCGGCCTAGGCCGTGCCGCCCGGGGATCCCGGTGTGCGGATGTTTTCCAGGGCCTGCCGCAGCCCCTGCAGTCCCTGGGCAAAATCCTTGTCCGCAGGCAGGGGCAGCATGAGCGACGCCGGCGGCAGCATCCGGGCGCCCTTCATGGAAGCCACCAGTTGCAGGATGCGCTCCGGCTGCACGGCGGTCTGGCCGTCGCCCCACACCAGACGGACATGATCCAGATAGATGTCCGCACGCTGGACCTGCAAATGGCTCAGGAACTGCTTGAAATCGAGCACGGCGATGAAGTTGACCAGTTCCTGCGGGAAGCTGCCGAAACGGTCGCGCATGGAAAGGGCCACTTCCTCGCGGGCCGCGCCGCTGGTGGCCGACGTGAGCGCCTTGTAGCAGCGCAGGCGTTCCCGGCCATCCTCGATGTAGGACTGGGGGATATGGGCAGGCAGACCGAGGTTGAGCTCCGTCTCCACGTCCTGGGTGACGGGCGTGCCCTTGAGGCGGGCCACGGCCTCTTCCAGCATCTCCAGATACAGGTCGAGCCCCACCCGGCCCATATGGCCGGACTGCACCTCGCCCAGGATGTTGCCCGCACCGCGCAGGCGCAGGTCTTCCATGGCCACCTGGAAACCGGCACCCAGATAGTCCATGTCCATGATGATGCGCAACCGCTCCTCGGCCACTTCGCTCAGATGCTCCGTATCGGGCACCACGAAGAAGGCGTAGGCCTGACGGTCACTGCGGCCCACCCGGCCCCGCAGCTGATAGAGCTGGCCAAGGCCGAAGAGCTGGGCCTGGTCCACCACCAGGGTATTGGCACGGGGAAAGTCCAGGCCCGACTCGACGATGGCCGTACAGACCAGAACATCCAGCTCGCCGTGCCAGAACTTGTGCATGTTGCTTTCCAGCTCGCTTTCCGACATCTGGCCGTGCGCCATGCCCACCCGGGCGGTGGGTACCAGCTTGCGCACATATTCGGCCACGCGCTCCAGCCCCTGGACACGGTTGTATACCCAGAACACCTGACCTTCCCGCGCCAGCTCGCGCTCCAGCACCGTGCGCAGGGTGGCATCGTCACGCCGCAGCACGGCCGTGGCCACAGGCTTGCGGTCCTGCGGCGCGGTCTCGATGACCGAAAGGTCGCGGATGCCGGACATGGAAAGTTGCAGGGTGCGCGGGATGGGCGTGGCCGTCAGGGTCAGCACGTCCACGTTCTTTTTCAGGGCCTTGAGCTTTTCCTTGTGCCGCACGCCGAAGCGCTGTTCCTCGTCCAGGATGAGCAGGGAGAGGTTGGGCAGGGACACGTCCGACGACAGCAGGCGGTGCGTGCCCAGCAGGATGTCGATCTGCCCCTCGGCCGCGGCCTTGAGGACTTCCTTTTGCCGGGCACGGGGCACGAAACGGCTCAGCAGGCCCACCGTGACCGGGAAACCGGCCAGACGGGCCCGGAAGGTCTGGTAATGCTGCTCGGCCAGCACCGTGGTGGGGCACAGCAGGGCCACCTGACGCCCCTCGCTGGCCGCGCGGAAGGCTGCCCGCAGGGCCACTTCGGTCTTGCCGAAGCCCACGTCACCACAGACCAGACGGTCCATGGGCTCGGACTTGTCCATGTCGGCCAAAACGTCCTCGATGGCCCGGGCCTGATCCGGGGTCTCCTCAAAGCCGAAGGTCGCCTCGAATTCGTGGTACAGCTCGCCCGGCGGGTCGTAGCGAAAGCCCTTGGCCACCTTGCGGTAGGCGTACATCTCCACCAGGTCGGCCGCGATCTTTTCGATGGCCTTGCGGACCTTCTCCTTGCCGGAACTCCAGCTGGCGCCGCCCAGACGGTCAAGGGCCGGTTCCGCACCCTCGCCACCTTTGAAGCGCTGGATGAGCCCCAGGCGGTCCACCGGCACATAGAGCCTGTCCTGCCCGGAGTATTCCACCAGAAGGAAGTCATTGCCCTGCCCTCCCTGCACCAGATGGTGCAGACCGGCAAAACGGCCGATGCCGTAATCCCGGTGGACGAGCAGGTCCCCGGCCTTGAGGTCATCGAAGCTGTCCAGTCCCTTGAACGCACGCGAGGAGGCACGGGCCTTCTTTTCCGCACGCGGATAGAGGATGTCCTCGCCCAGCACGAGCACATCGTCCCAGACCAGCTCCGCACCCGAACGCCAGGGGGAGACCAGGGCGAACAGTCCGCGCTGTTCCGGCGCATAACGCAAGGCAGGCGTGATGCCCTCCTGCTCGGCCAGTTTGAGGAACTTGGCCCGGCTGCGCTGCGAGGAAAAGCTCAGCACCACCTGACGGCGCCGGTTCTGCCATTCCTTCAGACCGGCAGACAGATGCTGCCACGGACGGTCGGCCGCGCCGGGGACGGGGAAAAGATCCGTAAAGGCATGGAGCGGACGTTCCTGTACGTCGTCCCCCACGGCGTCCACGCCCATGACCAGGGGCTCCAGATAAAAACGGCGGGCCTTTTCCCAGGGCAGATCCTGCAGGCTGCCGCACAGGCACAGGGCGGACGGCTGCGGCAGGGGCGCATCATCTTCTTCCAGCTGGTCGCGCAACTGCATGGCCGTCCCGTGCAGGGCCGCATCGCAGTCCGCCTGTCCGGGCAGGAACCAGAGCGGCTCCTCGGGCAGCCAGTCCGCGATGGTGCTGGCCTTTTCGTGCACCACGCCCGGCAGCAGGCCCAGACCGCCGGCATCCAGGGTCTTCTTGAAGGTGTAGCAGTCGTTCTCGCTGATGCGCGCCCCGGCGAACAGGGCATCCATGCGCTTGCGGGCCGCGGCCAGGCCCTGCGCATCCAGCACGAAAGGCAGGGCCGGCAGCAGGGTCAGCTCGTCCAGACCCTGCAGGGAGCGCTGGCTCTCGGCATCGAACAGGCGCAGCTCTTCCAGCGTATCGCCAAAAAACTCCATGCGCACAGGACGCGGATAGCCGGACGGGAAGATGTCGAAGATGTCGCCTCGCCGGGCCATCTGCCCCGGCCGGGTCACCAGGGGGACACGTTCGTACCCCCACTCCACGGCCTGATCGAGGATCAGCTCCGGCGGATAGTCGCTGCCCCGCGTCAGGTCGAGCGTATGCTCGGCAAAAAAATCGCGGGGCACATGGCGCAGCAGCAGCGCTTCCGTGCTCAGGATGAGGCAGCGGGGCCCGCCCTGGGCAAGGCCGTACAGGGCCGCCAGCCGTCCTGCCCACGAATCCCGGTCACGGCGCAGCAAAAGGCCGGCAGGGAGCGCGGCAAAGGGCAGTTTCCAGGCAGGGACATCAGGAGCCATGTCAGCCAGGGAAAGCGAAGGAGAAAAAAGGGTCAGCAGTGCGCGCGCCGCCGTGTATTCCTCACGGTCGCGCACCAGGATGACGCTGCTGCGTCCCTGGGCCAGCGCGGCGCAGGCAAGACGGCAACAGGACGCCATGCCGCTGCGCTGCCAGTGTCGGGCCTCGGCCGGCCCTGAAAGCAGGGAAAGGATATCTGCCATACTGTCCGCCGGAAAAGCAAAAACGACGCCACCAACGACGCCGAATCCTGGGAAAGGGTTCAAAAAAGGCGGCCCGAAGGCCGCCTTGCGGGATCTCTTATCTGTAGCTGTCGGGGGCCATGCTTCAAGCGACCCGGGGGGATGCGTGCATGCACATCCCGGGCGGTGTGGGAACATTTCCCCGCACGGACAGCCGACGGATCACGATCCGCCTAGTGACTGCCGCAGCTGCTGCCGCAACTGCCGCAGCTGCTGCCGGAAGAGGCCAGCGGCACCTCGGGATCCACGGTGAATCCCATGTAGGTCATATCAATCTTGACGCCCTTGATCTGCGCCACCAGGTCGGTGGCCATGCAGAAGGTGAAACCGTCAACTTCCTCGGTGCTGTCCTGTGCGTTAGGCTCATCCAGAGCCAGGGCGAGACGCGGGCCGCTTCAGCCGCCGGGGGCAAGAAACACGCGGATGGACTGGCGTTCCTTGTCCGCGAAGTAGGCTTCCAGCTCTTTACGAGCGTTTTCAGACAGAGTGATCATTCCTATTCCCTCTGGGCCGTATCTGCGGAGCGTCCTGCCCGTCAGGAACCGGGACCGATGCCCTGGGGCAACAGGCCCTCTCCGCCGGTAACGGCAGTTGATGGAAACAGAAGACGGGACCTTCTGTTATGACAAAACCGGCCGGGCCGGGACAGCCGGCCCCACCGGACAGGGACTACTGATGACTGCCGCAGCTGCCGCAGCAACCGCCGCAGGAACTGCCGCCCGACGAAGGCAGGGGCACTTCGGGGGTCACGGTGAAGCCCAGATAGCTCAAGTCTATGCTGACGCTCTTCACCTGTTGCAGCAATTCCTTGTTGATGCAGAACGCGAAGCCGTCCTGTTCGAACCTGGCGTCCTCGTCTCCGGGTTCGTCCAGAGCCAGGACGAGCCGGGGGCCGGAGCAGCCGCCGGGAGCGAGATACACACGGATGGTCTGGCGTTCCTTGTCCGCAAAATAGGCTTCCAGCTCTTTGCGGGCATTTTCAGACAAAGTGATCATTCCTTCTCCTGATGACGATGCCGCGTCCCGGACTTCCCGTATCCCGCAGGGGAAGAGGCGCCGTTCAGGGCAGCGCCCGTTGCCGGTGCGGCAACTGTTGACGCAGGAGGTGACAGGTATCGTCAGAGCAGGGATGACGCGGGAAGGAACATGCTGCGCCTTCCCGTCAAAGGCTACTGGTGGCTGCCGCAGGCACCGCAGCAACCGCCGCAGGCGCTGCCGCCCGACGACGGCAGGGGCACTTCGGGGGTCACCAGAAAGCCAAGGTAGTTGGCATCGATACTGACGCTTTTCACCTGCTGCAAAAGTTCATTGTTGATGCAGAAGGCAAAACCGCCCTGTTCGATCCGGGTATCGTTCTCACCGGCTTCGTCCAGCGCCAAAGCAAGGCGCGGGCCGGAGCAGCCGCCGGGGGCAAGGTAGATGCGAACGGTCGCTTTTTCCCTGTCGGCAAAAAAACCTTCCAGTTCCTTCTGGGCGGCATCGGTCAACGTAAGCATGGCACTACCTCCAGTGTTGCCCGTAACATGTAAGGTCAGCCCCAAAGATTGTCAATCGCTCGCGGGGCTTTTCTCCGCTGCCAAAAAGGCGTATGGAAAGACATCACTTCTGGAGGAATTATGCCCACGACATTGCTGCTGGACAAAGAGGAAATGACCCGTATTCTGGAACGCCTTGCCTGCGAAGTGCTGGAACGGCACGGGCAGTGCGAGCGCGTCATGCTGGTGGGCATCGAACGCCGCGGCGCCGACCTGGCCCGCCGCCTGGGCGCCCTGATGCAGCAGAAGCTGCAGCGCCCCCTGCCCCTGGGCACGCTGGACATCAACCTGTACCGTGACGACTGGACCAGCCTGGAAGGCAAGCCCCACATCGGCCAGTCGCGCATCACCGCCCCGGTGGACAACGCGGAGATCATCCTTATAGATGACGTGCTGTTCAGCGGCCGCACCATCCGTGCCGCCCTGGAGGCCCTGCTGGATTACGGCCGCCCCCGCAAGGTGGAGCTGCTGGTGCTCGTGGACCGCGGCCACCGCGAACTGCCCATCCAGGCCGACTACATCGGCCGCAGCGTGGACACCCGCCCGCAGGAGCAAGTGGACGTCCTGCTGGAAGAACGGGACGGACGGGACGAAGTCCTGCTGACCGCCAAGAACTGACCTGAAGGGGCATCCGCCGGATGCCCCTTTTTTCATGCCCGCCCCGCTCCCGGTCCGGCCGCCTGTCCCCTTTTTTCCCGAAAGAACTTGACCCGTCCCTGTTCTTTTCCTAGGCTGCCCTTATCCATCACGACCCGTCTGATCCAAAGGAGCACGTCCATGCCCATGCACCATACCTGACGCAACACCACCGGCTTCACGGTGTGGAGCGCAGCGGGGGTGGTCGCGCCGACGGCATGTCCTGATTCCTTGACCTTCGCCATATCACGGTCCCCCATCCCCTAGGTCCGTCACGGATCTGCGCGCATTTTTTTCAACTTTTGCCGCATCCCGTCTTTTGGGGGGTCGCATGAAAAACAGCTTCAATTTTTTCTCGTCCACCACGGGCATCGTGGTCACGGGCCTTATCCTGGGCCTGATCGCCGTCTTTTTGCAGTTCTCCGGCAACCCCGGCAACATGGGCATCTGCGTGGTCTGCTTCAACCGCGACATCGCGGGGGCCGTGGGCCTGCACCGCGCGCCCATCGTCCAGTACCTGCGTCCCGAGATCATGGGCATGGTGCTGGGCTCCTTGGCCGCTGCCCTCTGCTTTGGTGAATACCGCGCCCGCGGCGGCTCCGCTCCGGCCGTCCGCTTCCTGCTGGGCGTCATCGCGGCCATCGGCGCCCTGGTCTTCCTGGGCTGCCCCTGGCGCGTCATCATGCGTCTGGCCGGCGGCGACGCCAACGCCCTGTTCGGCCTGGCCGGCCTGGTGGTCGGCATCGGTCTGGGCACGGTCTTCTTCCGCATGGGCTTCTCCCTGGGCCGCAGCCAGAGCCAGAGCAAGGCGTCCGGCCTGATCCTGCCCGGCATCATGCTCGCCCTGGTCGCCGTCTATCTGTTCAACCCGCCCATGGAAGGACAGGCCCAGAACGGCGTCCTCTTCTACTCCCTCAAGGGCCCCGGCTCCATGCACGCCCCCTTCCTGCTCTCGCTCGGTGCCGGTCTGCTGGTGGGCTTCCTGGCCCAGCGCAGCCGCTTCTGCACCATGGGCGCCGTGCGTGACGTCCTGCTGTTCAACCAGTGGCATCTGGCCCTGGGCTTCCTGGCCATGCTGGCCGCCGCGCTGGTGGCCAATCTGGCCATCGGCGGTTTCCATCCCGGTTTTGAAGGCCAGCCCGTGGCCCATACCGACGGCCTGTGGAACTTCCTGGGCATGGTGACGGCCGGTCTGGCCTTTGCCCTGGCCGGCGGCTGCCCCGGCCGCCAGCTCTTCATGGCCGGTGAAGGCGACAACGACGCGGCCGTGTTCGTGGTCGGCCTCATCGTGGGCGCGGCCTGCGCCCATAACTTCGGCATGGCCTCCAGCACGGCGGGCATCGGTCCCAACGGCATGCTGGGCGCCTTGGGCGGCCTGGCCGTCTGCCTGCTCATCGGTTTCTTCAATTGCAAGCGAGGTGCGTAATGGCGACCCTTATCGATACTTGCGGGCTTTCCTGCCCCCAGCCTGTCCTGATGTTCCTGACCGCTGCCAAGAAGCAGCCCGAAGGTCCTTTCTCCGTCCTGGTGGACAATGAGGCCAGCCGCGAGAACGTGACCCGCGCGGCCCGCAACAGCGGCTTCGATGTGACGGAAAGTGAAGAGAACGGCATCTGGCGGCTGGAGATCAGACGTCAGGCCTAAAAAAATCCATGCAGGGGCGGCTCCGGCCGCCCCTTTTCAGGAAACGCATGACCTCGAAGCATTCCCTTTTTTCCTCTCTCGGTCGCCGTCTGGGCGGCCTGTTCAAAAAAGAGTCCGCTCCCGATGCAGGCCCCCGCGCCCTTTCCGACCGGGGGCTGCTGGCTTTTTCCCATACGGGCGACGTCATCCGGGCCGAACGCCTGCTGCGGCAGCAGGGCTTTGACGTGGACGTCAAGGGCCCGCCCCCGCAGATGCGTACCGGCTGCGACATGGTGGTGGTCTTCCCGCTCATCCGCCAGGCCGCAGTGCTGGCCAGCCTGAAAACGGCCGATCTGGAGCCGGAACAGGTGGTCAGCGCCCATGACGTGCTGCTGGAGCCCGTGTCCCTGTTCCAGACCAGCCGTCTGGAACACTGGCTCATGGTACGCGCGGCCAACATGAAGATCACGGTGGACTGCCGCGACCGGCGCATCGTCAACATCTCCGGCGGCGGCTGCCCGGACGTGCCCTGGCTGGCCCACTGCCTGTGCGGCAAAACGCTGGATACGGCCCCCGAACCGCTGAGCATGGGGCAGACCCTGTGCTGCTACAGCCTGCAAAAAGCCTTTGAGGAGATACGGAGACAGCTCGCATGTGGATCATAGCCGGAACCATCCCCGACCCTGATTTTTCCCTGCTGGTGCCGGAAGGCCCCGCCCCGCGTAGCGCCAGCCTTTCGGAAGCGGGCCTGCACCTGCCTGACGGCCGTACCGTGCCCGTGGAACGGGGCACCGCGGCCTGGCAGCCACGGCCCTGCAGACCTGCGCGGCCCTTGGCTGCACGCCCCCTGCCCTGCTGCTGGCCGGGGATACCGGCTCCGGTTCCGGCAGCCGCCAGCTCTATGCCTGGCTGGAAAAAGCCCTGCCCGCACTGGCCCCGCGCGGCCTGACCTTCCACTACCTCTTCCCCGACGTGGACTGGCACAACCGCCTGCTGCTGGCTGTCCGGGAACTGGAGAACGCGCCCCTGATGGTGGCCGATGCGGGCTTCATGTATGTGGCCAAGATGAGCGGCTATGCCGATGCCTACGAACTTTTCACCCCGGACGTGGGCGAACTGGCCTTCCTGGCGGATGAAAAAGCGCCCCACCCCTTCTATACGCGCGGCTTCCTGCTGGCCGAGGAACAGAACATCCCCGTGCTGCTGGCCCGGGCACAGGAGCACGGCAACTGCCCGGCCAATCTGATCATCAAGGGCAAGGCCGACCATATCATCCACGAAGGCCGCCTCCACGCCGTAGTGGACAGTCCCCGGTCCCGGCCATGGAGTGCATCGGCGGTACCGGGGACATCGTGACCGGCCTCGTCACCGGCCTGCTGTGCGCCGGTCTGCCCACCGCCACGGCCGCCCATTGCCGCCGCCGATCTGGCCCGGCCTGCCGGCGGTCGCCCATTGCCGGCCATCCGCCGCCGCTCCTCGTGCCGCCTGAGGTCCTGCCCGCAGCAGGGGACGGATCGCCCTGGGCGGGCCTGAGCCCCAGGATGGCGAGGTTTCTTCAAGACCTGGAACGAGACCTTTACTCCTGCCCTGTGTCCCTGTTTTCTCCATCAAAAAAGCTCCGCCTGCGTCTTGTGCGCGGGCGGAGCTTTTTGAGCAGGCGTCAGGAAAGCGAAGTGGACGCCCATGACCACCATGATGAGCGGAAGTTCGGGGCTGACGTTGGCCGCCTGGCAGTAGCTGTAGATAATGGGCATCAGGGCCACGCCCACGGCGCCGTTGTTCATGACCTGGGTCAGCAGGGTAGCGGCGAAGCCCAGGAACAGGGCAAACGTGAGCGGGGTGCCGCCGGAGATGATGGGATCAAGCGCCATCATCAGGAAGGAAGTGATACCGCTTTCAGGCTTGGCCATGGCACCGGTCAGGGGCTGCACGAAGGCCAGCAGCAGCACGATGCCCCAGGTGACGCCGGAGTCCACCATGACCTTGAAATTCAGCAGGGGCTTGCCTTCCACCTTGATGGCCGCCATGACCGTCACCAGCAGGATGACGATACCCGTATTGCCGATGCCCTTGAGGAAGCGGGTCAGGAAGAAGTCCTTGGGCAGGAAGTTGGGGGCCAGGAGCAGCAGCACCAGCAGGAACAGGAAGGCCAGGAGCACGGTCTTCTGCACGCGGGAAAGGACCAGACTGCCGTCCTTGTCCAGCTTGTCCGCTTCCAGATTGAGAGCTTGCTCATGTCGGGACGGAAGATGTACTTGCCGATGACGATGAAGAGCAGCGAGCACAGCAGGCAGATGAGCAGGGCGATGAGCATGTACTTGGCATAGTCGATGCCCACACCAGACATGGTCTCATAGGCGCTGAACACGGTCAGGGCGGCCTGCTTGAAGGGGATCAGGGACTGCCCACCTGGGCGGCGAATACGATGCCGAACACCATCATGGTCGGGTAGCTGTCGCCCTTCTTGTAGCCGCAGACTTCGCACACGCCGTACAGGATGCTCCAGCCGATGAGGGCGGCCGGAGAGGCACTGGTCAGCGCCCCCAGGATGAAGATGGAGGCCAGGAAGGTGAAGCTGAACAGCCACGGCCTGCCCGCCACGAATTTGCGCGTGATGAACCAGAGGGAGATGAAGCGCGACAGACCGTAGTGGTTGAATGAGTTTCCAAACACGCTCTGATGGCGTCAAGAAATGGAGCCGATCAGCCTTCACACGCAACTGACGCCTTCCCAGTAACGACAGGCCCCACCGATACCAGCAAAAGGCCTGGAGAAAGTCTTTTGTCCGTTCAGACCATGCAGTGAGCAACGGTCGCCGCCGCTCCCCGGTGCGACACGCACGGCCGGATGTCCCGATACAACGTATCCTCCTGCCTGTCTGACAACAAAAAAGCCGGAGGGCATCCCTCCGGCTTTTGTTCCCTGACATCATGGCCGCCACTGGACGAGGCACCGGCCATCACCGGCCGGCATCCGGTACGGGAGCCGCAGGGATGCCCAGCTCGCAGGCCTGTGAGCGCATGAAATCCGCCAGACTTTCCTGCCAGTGCGGCATGGAAGGCAGACCAAGCAGGCGCAGCATGCGCTTCTCAAGGCAGGAATTTTCCGGACGCCGTGCCGGCGTGACATATTCCGCCGAGGTGCAGGGCACTACAGACTGCTCCATACCGGCAAGGCGAAAGATCTCGCGGGCGAAGCCATACCAGGTCGTCTCGCCCCTCGCAGGTCAGATGGAACGTGCCCACCAGGCCGGGACGAAGCAGGATGTGACGCAGGGCCGCAGCGACCGCACTTGTGCTGGTAGGGTTGCCGCGCTGGTCATCCACGACCCGGAGCACCTCGTGCCCCTGCCGGGCCAGGCGCAGCATGGTGTGCACGAAGCTGGGGCCGCCGGGGCCGTACAGCCAGGAGATACGCGCGATGACATGATCCGGGCAGTGGGTGCGGACAGCCTGTTCGCCTGCCCATTTGCTCTGCCCGTAGACATTGATGCCGCCGTCCGGCACATCGAACTCATGGTAGGGCCTTTGCCCCGTACCGGAAAAGACATAGTCCGTGGACAGTGCCACGAGCCGTATATGACGGCGGGCGCACGCGGCCGCCACATTGGCCGATCCCAGAGCGTTGAGACGATACGCCAGATCCGGTTCTGCCTCGCACCTGTCCACTGCGGTCATGGCCGCACAGTGGATGACCACATCAGGCGCTATCCTGTCCAGCTGGCGGGCAAGCGCGTCTTCCTGCAGGATATCCGTCTCGGGAGGTCCGTGGGGATGACCTCGAACCCTTCCAGTTCACGGCAAAGGGTCCTGCCAAGCATCCCCTTGCCACCGGTAAGCATGACCGTCGTACGGGACATGGCGCCCTCCTATCCCATATGGACGCCACACTCGGCGCAGTATTCCCTGAAACTCATACCCTGCCTGTCCTTGCTCGAACATTGCGGCCCTGATACAGGCCAGTCCACGGCAAGATCGGGATCATCCCAGCGTATGCAGCCTTCGTCTTCAGGATGATAATAGTCGGTGCATTTGTAATGGAAGTGCGCCACATCGCTCAGCACGGCAAAGCCATGGGCAAGCCCCCGGAGCGATCCAGAGCTGATGCTGGTTGGCCGCGGAGAGCACCGCACCGTACCACCGGCCAAAAAGTGGGCGAACCGGGCCGGATGTCCACGGCCACGTCAAAGACCTCGCCCAGCGAGACCATGACCAGCTTGCCCTGCGGATGTGTCTTCTGGAAGTGGAGCCCGCGCAGACAGCCCCGGCGTGACATGGAGTGATTGTCCTGCACGAAGGGAAGATCCACACCTTCTGACGCATAGCGCCGGCGCTGCCAGGTCTCCACAAAATAGCCGCGCTCGTCGCCCCATATCCTGGGCTTGACCAGCAGCACGCCTTCGATGCCCGTTGCCGTCACTTCCATGCTGTCCCCCCCATGTCCACCAGTTCGTACAGGTATTGCCCGTACTGGTTTTTATCCATCTCATGGGCCAGGGCCCGCACATCATCGGCAGAGATGTAGCCCTTGCGCCAGGCGATCTCCTCGGGGCAGGCGATCTTCAGGCCTTGCCGCATCTGGACGGTCTGCACGAAATTGGCGGCAGCCAGCAGGGAATCGTGGGTGCCGGTATCCAGCCAGGCCATGCCGCGCCCCATGAGCTCCACCTGCAGGAGGCCCTTTTCCAGATACATGTTGTTCAGGTCCGTGATCTCCAGCTCTCCACGAGCCGAAGGACGCACCTGCCGCGCCATGTCCACAACGTCACCGTCATAGAAATAAAGTCCGGTCACGGCAAAATTGGAGCGGGGCTCCTCCGGCTTTTCCTCGATGCTGGTAGCCCTTCCCCGTTCATCGAAGGCCACGACGCCATAGCGCTGGGGATCGGTAACATGATACCCAAAGACCGTGGCCCCTTGGCCCTGTGCCATGGCATGCTGGAGCAGAGCGTCCAGCCCGTGACCGAAAAAGATGTTGTCACCCAGGACGAGACAGGCCGGAGATCCGTCAAGAAAATCCTCCGCCAGCAGAAAGGCCTGTGCCAGCCCTTCGGGGCGGGGCTGTTCGATGTAGGAAAAAGAGCAGCCCCAACGCCTGCCGTCACCCAAAAGATCCTCGAACAGGGGCAGGTGGACGGGGGTGGAGATGATGGCGATATCCCGGATGCCCGCCAGCATGAGGACACTGAGGGGATAGTAGACCATGGGCTTGTCATAGACCGGCATGAGCTGTTTGCTGATGCTGCGCGTGAGGGGATACAGGCGCGTGCCCGATCCGCCGGCAAGAAGGATGCCTTTGCGTTGTTGTTTCATGAAGGAGCCTCGTTCGCTAAAAACGGCCCTGCCGGACCATCATCAGGGACTGATGCAGCGTTAGGCTGCTGTGCAAAAAGGCAGGGGGCCACTCCTCCCCCTGCCGCCGTGCGGCATACACGGCCCGGGCATGACGAGTCCGCGGTAACCCTGCAGCCCGGAAAATCGGCCTTGCGGCTGGGCTGCGTCCCGGCGCAGGCGTCTGCTGCGGAAGGTGATACAGCAGGCGGCATGGGACAGCCGGAAAATATGACTTGTTAGCGGGGCGGCAGGGAGCATGCCTGCCCCCTGCCTGCGGCATGCGGAGATACCCCGCACGGACACACGCCTGTGTGCGACCGGAGCCGCCGGCCGCACCCCGTCAGGAACCGGACGGCTGAGGGGCCAGCCAGTCCGGGCTGCATGCCGCTCCCGGTGCACTGCCACCGGGAAGATCTTATCGGGCCGCGCGCTGGCGGGCCCGCTCCATCCAGCCTTCATGTTCCAGATACCAGCGTACGGTACGGAGCATGCCTTCCTCCAGCCCCACACGCGGCTGCCAGCCAAGCTCGTCCCGCATGCGTGCGGTATCCATGGCATAGCGCCAGTCATGGCCGGGCCTGTCGGCCACCCGGCGCACCAGCTCCCGGTAAGAACCGGCCGGACGGGGACGCTCGCTGTCCAGCGCGCGACACAGGCTGTCCACCAGCTCAAGATTGCTGCGCTCGCAATTGCCGCCGATATTGTAGCTGCGTCCGGGCAGGCCATGGCCCAGCACACGTTCCAGAGCCTCGCAATGTTCTTCCACATACAGCCAGTCGCGCACGTTCCGCCCCGATCCGTACAGGGGCATGGGCTCTCCGGCCAGTGCCCGGGAGATGAACAGCGGGATGAGCTTTTCCGGGAACTGGCGAGGTCCGTAATTGTTGGAACAATTGGTCACCAGCACGGGCAGGCCGTAGGTATGGCAAAAGGCCCGCGCCAGATGATCGCTGGCAGCCTTGCTGGCGGAATAGGGGCTGTTGGGGGCGTAAGGGGTATCCTCACGGAACGGCGCGTCATCCGGCCCCAGGGAACCGAAGACCTCGTCCGTGGAAACATGCAGGAAGCGGAAGTCCTGTTTTTCCTGGCCGGCAAGGCCCTGCCAGTAGTCCAGGGCACAATGCAGCAGGTTGGCGGTCCCCATCACGTTGGTACGCACGAAGACACCCGGATCGCTGATGGAACGGTCCACGTGGCTTTCGGCGGCAAAATGGACGATGGCCGAAGGACGGTGCGTGCGCAGCAGATAGGCCACCAGCTCCCTGTTGGCTATGTCGCCCTGCACCAGCACATGGCCCGGATCATGATCCAGGGGAGCAAGGTTTTCGGGATTGCCGCAGTAGGTCAGCTTGTCCAGGTCGATGACAGGGATGCCGGCGGCACGGGCCCGCAGAACGAAACAGGAACCGATGAAGCCGCAACCACCGGTGACCAGATACAAAGCCTGCATGACAAACGTTCTCCTTCTTCACCTTTTCCACCGGAGCTGGGGCCCCTCCAGATGACATGCCACTTTGGCAGGACGCCTCTGCCGGGCATCCGCGCATCACATTTTGCGGGACGATGCCGCACCATCCTGCGCCGCAGTCTCTTCCTCTTCCCCGCCGGCCTGTTCCAGCCGGGCAAGGCGTTCCCCAAGGTCAGCGGTGCGCTGCCAGAGGAACCTGTTCTCGCGGCTCAGGTCGCGGCGTTCCTCCTCCATGGCATCCAGCCGCTGCCGCAGCCAGGCACAATGGCGGCGCAGCAGTTCCCCGGTCTCGCCACTGTCCTGCTGTGCCGCGCCGTCTGCCGCATGGCTTCCCGCAACAGGGCCTTCCGGGGCCCGCGTGTCCGCCATGTTTCCTTTACCGGTCATGAGCCATTCCAGGCTGACATGACACAAGCGGGAGATATTCAGGATGACTTCCACATTGGGACAATTGACGCCCCGCTCGTAACACCCCAGCGCCCCCTTGCTGATACCGAGCTGCCGGGCAAAAGCTTCCTGTGACGTGTACCCGCGTACCCGCCGGATACGCTCACCAAGATCCTGCATGGCATCCATCTGTCCACCACCTGTAACTGTCCATGTGACACAAAAAGTGCTTTTTTTCTGCCCCTGCGGTCATTTTTTTGATCTACATGCCACATTCTGGAACATATCCATATCCAAAAAGACCATCCGGACGATACCGGGACAGATCCGTAGCAGGTGGCGTCAGCGTCTGCGCCGGCCCAGACGCTCCGCGACCTGCCGCAGGCTCCTGCGCAGGCCCTGGTACATGACCATGCGCCCCAGCCGTACCGCCAGCCGCACCGCCGCGGGCAGGCGCAGGTACCACAGCCAGCGCCGCCGCCCACCGGCCGTGAGTTCCGGGCCCAGCAGACGGGCCAGGCCCCGGCCCATGCGGGCATAATCGTGCAGGTAGCCGCCGCCCACGCCGTGATGCTGGCTGGTCGCATGCAGGCGCCAGCGCACGAGCCGGTGCGGTACAAAGAAAAAACGGGTACGGCAGGCCAGCTGGCACCACAGCCACCAGTCCGTCCAGCGCGGCACCGGCGACTGCCAGTCACAGGCACGCAAAAGCTCTGTCCGCACCATGGCGCAGGAAAAGGTAGGGATGGCATTTTCCACCAGCACGGGCCCGCACAGGGAAAACGCCCGCTGCCCTGCCCTGCCCCGGCGGGCATGTCCGGCCATGACGCGCGGGACGTAACCTGCAAACCAGCCTGTGGCCGCACCGGGCATGGGCCAGAGCTCCACGTCGTTGAAGATCACCCCGGCATCCGTGCCGTCCGCGGCGGCCAGGCGCAAGGACAGGTTGTCCCGCGTCCAGACGTCATCGGCTTCGAGAAAGGCCGTCCACCGGCCGCGCGCGACCGACAGGCCCAGCGCCAGGGTGGCGGGCAGACCGTGGTTGCCGCCGTCCGCATGGGTGAGGACGCGCACGCGGGCATCCCGTGCGGCAAAGTCCTGCGCCACGGCCAGGGATCCGTCCGTAGAACCGTCGTCCACCACCAGCAGTTCAAAGTCCGCAAAGTACTGGTCCAGCGCACTTTGCAGGGCCTGGGGCAGCCATTGCTCATAGTTGTAGCTGGCCACGATTATGCTGACAGCAGGAGAGGACATATGCACGATCTTGCCAAATATGCCGCGGCGCCGCTCTGCCCCGGCGGGACACAGGGGCGCCGCTTTGTGAAGGCGCCCCCCCCCGGGGATGGGAGGGCGCCTGTATCAGTCAGTTCACCTCTACGGGGAGATTATTCACCAGCGGGGACGTCCACGAAAAGATCAGCGTCATCCTTCACACCGGTCACGCCCACGAGAGTGATCTTAAAGTCAGTGGAAGTCACAGCACCAGGAACACCGGAATTGAAGAAGTCAGCATCGATGGTAACAATGGTGTTGCCATCTTTTTCTTGAACATCCACAAAGCTCGAGTCTTCATTCATATCAAGAAGACCCTGCAGGTACACGCCGGACACCATCAGCTTGTCCTGACCGACCTCAAAGTTGTAGATGGTATCCTCACCGAGCTGATTGCCACCGCCAAGGTTATCCTTGCCCCACGAATTGAACAGAAAGACATCCTTGGCGCCATCCAGGCCAACGAGGGTGTCGTTACCCTTGCCGCCTTCGAGGATGTTCTGGAAGTTGCCGTCCAGGACTTTGACATACTCCGCATCAGTCCCGCCCCAATCAGGGTCGCCACCGTTCCAGTCCAGCTTGCCTGCCAGATCCTCAGCCTTAATCGCGTCGCCATCGTTCGTGGCGACCAGCAGGTCCTTACTGTCAGTCGTCCAAGGCGTACCCAAAGCATCAGCAGCAGAGACGAAACCGGTATCGCTGCCATCGACATAGTTATCGATGCCCTCGACGGTGATGCCATTATCTCCGAGATCGGTGACGGTGACAGCAGCAGCATTTTTCACCAGGCTGCCGTCAGCAGCAGCCGTGATATTGGCAAGGGTATCAGCAATCTTGTAGCCACTTTCGTAGCTCTTACCATCTTCGGACAGAACTTCAGAACCCATCAGCACAGCAGTGCTGGCATTGGCGATGGCATCCACGGTGTCCACCAGAGTATAGGTGGGATCAGCCTTGATGGCAGGCGTGGCACCGGCCAGAAGGTCAGCGATACCGGCCTGCTGGGCCACGGTCACATCGCCGGCATCAGTATAGCTTTTGATGGTGTAATTTTCAGCCAGCGAGCCATCGGCCTGCGCGGCAAGGGCATCCTCCAGCGTCACATAGGTCTTGACGCCAGTGTAGATGTCAAAGCTTTCATCAGGGTCCTTAGCCGTGGTATCAAAGTCGGCAGGATCAAGCTTTTCGTCTTTGCCATAGAGCTGATAGTGCTCCAGAGCGGTCAGGCCCTGTTCGGCAAAGGCGGCCTTCACCTCATCGACGGTCCAGTTGCTGCGGCCTTCGTAGGCGGTATCGTTCAGCTGCTTCACCTTGGCGACGAAGTAAGCTTCGCTGTCGAACTCAGCGCTGGTGGCGATGCCTTCGCTGGAACCGAACATCTGGTAATGTTCCCAGGCGGACTCGATACCGGCGGCCTTGAAGGCATCCATGACAGAGGCGGCATCCCATTCTTTGCCTTCATAATTGACGGCGTTCAGGGCATCAGCCTTGGACTGCAGATAGAACATCACATCAAAGCCTTCCATGGGCTGATGTTCTCGTCCATGCCATGATCGACGAAGTGCTGGTACAGGCCTTCGTCGCCTTCGTAGCCGGCAGCCTCGAGGGCAGCCTTCACGTCATCCACAGTCGACCAGGCCTTGCCATCGTTCAGCTTGCCTTCGGTGTCGACAGCCTTCAGCTGGGCCAGTTTGCCGTTAAGATAGAACGTCTCATCGAACCAGGTAGGATTAGCCATTGTTATCCTCCGGAGGATAGTGAAAGGTTTTGTGCCTTGGGCACACGTCGCATCCACCCTGTGCGGATGCGACCCAGAAGGGACGAACCGCTGGCTACCTTGGTCTCGGTAACAGCGTGCGGCCTCGTCACCAGCATGGAGGTACCCTAGCCACGTCGGTCCCGGACATGTTGCCCGGCCGCATGCGCGGGGACGTCCCTCCTCCGGTGTACGGCACCGGTACGGATGACGCAGGAGACACATCCCTTTCTCCCGGATCTCCGGCTTACACCGCACGGGAGCGTCATCCGCAGATATTGACAGGTACGACAGCATATTATGCAGCGAATATGGCGCACCATAAATGTATAACTGCGGGTCTGTCTCAGTGGGGTACAGTCTATTGAGGCGTAAAATGACTGCACTTATCCCCAAAAAGCATGATAACCTACAGAGAATACAAGAAGATTTACAGCTTTTGAAACGGGTATCACGTGAACATTGGATATATTCGTGTTAGTAGCTGCGGCCAGCGTACTGACAGACAGCTGGAAGGGATCGCTCTGGACAGGATCTTTATGGATAAAACGAGCGGCAAGGATATGGACAGACCGGAATTCCAGGCCTGTTTGCGTACTTTACAGGCAGGTGACATGCTGCATGTCCACAGCATCGACCGCCTTACACGCAGCCTGCAGGATCTGCTGGTCATACTGGAAGAGATGGCAGACAGGAACATAACTGTTAAATTTTACAAGGAAAATTTGATATTCAGTGGCGAGAGCTCACCATTTCAGCGCCTGCATCTGCAGATCATCGGTGCCGTGGCCGAATTCGAACGCGCCCTCATCCGGGAGCGCCAGCGAGAAGGCATCACCCTGGCAAAACAGCGGGGCAAATATAAAGGGAAGGAAAAAACGCCTTACGGAAGAGGAGATAAACGCCCTGGTATCACGGGCCCTCAAGAACAATGAAAACATCATGGGACTGGCGCGGGAGTTCGGCATTTCGCGCCAGACAGCCTATCGTTACCTGCAATACGCACGCTGCCGGAGCTCATCCTGTACAGCAGAGGCATTACCTGATGTGACCGGAATCCTGTAACTGCCCGGATTGCCATTACTATTTAGAAAGGGCAAAAAAAAGATTGACAATCGTTCGCAACGTAGGATAATTAATCCAAATCGTCCAGGCTGTCTCAATAGACTGTACCCCACTGGGACGAGATCTGCTCTGGCAGGCAGAATCGACGGTTTGCACTGTCGGGATGCTCCGGCAACCTGTTCCAGGAGAAACGAAAAAAGATAACCTAGCAATTTTTTTAAGATTTTTTTGATGCCATGATTTTGTTGCGGCCGCAAGTATTTTTTCTTGTGGTCTTTTTGGCGTTGGTTTGCCTTCTGGACAAGAAAGGGCTTCGTGCGTATAGTGCCCCCTGCAAACCGTCGCCCGGGGACATTTCTGCCAGATATCTATGGTCCCCACGCTGCCAACAGGCGTCCTTCCCCAAGGGGGCGGCATTACCGCCGGATATGCCCCCACATGCAAGAATTTTTGCGCTCGTGCAGGTATTTTTTCGGATATGCCTTTTTTTTCAGCATGTTCGTCAACATCCTGCAACTGACTTTCTCCATCTACATGCTGCAGGTCTATGACAAGGTCCTGACCAGCTACAATCTCTCCACACTCGCCGTCATCACCCTTGCCGCCGTCATCTGTCTTGTCGTGCTGGCCCTGCTGGAGTGGATACGCTCCCGCCTTCTGGTGCGTGCGGGCATCGCCTTCGACAACATGCTCAGCGCCACTGTGCTCAGCATGAACCTCAAGCATGCCGCCGCAGTTCCGGGCGGGGCAGGCAGCCGGGGCAACCTGCGCGACGTGCAGCAGCTGCGCAACTTTCTGGGCGGCAATGCTGTTTTTGCCTTTTTCGACCTGCCGTGGATGCCCATCTACTTTGCCCTGATCTTCGTGCTGCATCCGGCCCTGGGCTGGGTCGCCGTCGGGGGCGGGATCATCGTCTTCATCCTCGGCGTCCTTACGGAGCGCCTGACCCGTACCCGGCTGGAGAATGCCACCCGCCTCAATGCCATGGCTGCCGGATTCACCGGTGCGGCCCTGCGCAACGCCAGCATCGTGCGCGCCATGGGCATGGTTGGCCATGTGACCGCGCGCTGGCGCAGGCTCAATGACGCGGTCATCGGCCTGCAGACCCGCGCCAGCCACAAGGCAGGTCTGTTGCGGGCCGTGAGCAAATCCCTGCGGACCGGCCTGCAGGTAGCCATCTATGCCGTGGGCGCCTACCTGACCGTCATGCACGAGTCCACGGCCGGTGTCATGATCGCGGCCTCCATCGTCATGGGCCGGGCACTGGCTCCCATCGACCAGGCCATGGCCACCTACAGGCAGTCGCTTGACGCCCGCAGTTCCTACAACCATCTGAAAGAGCTGCTGGATACTCCTCCGGCCCCCCTTCCATGGATCTGCCCGCCCCTGCCGGCGAGCTGACGGCCGAAAATCTTTTCCTGACCATCAACGGCCGTCCCCTCGTCCGGGGCGTCTCGTTCCGCCTGCCTGCCGGGCAGAGCGCTGGCCATCATCGGCCCCAGTGCTGCCGGCAAATCCACCCTGTGCAAGCTGCTGCTCAGCATCTGGGCACCTACGGCCGGCAAGGTGCGCATCGACCGTGCCGACATCCACAGCTGGGATTCAGAAAAACTGGGCCCCTACATCGGCTATCTGCCGCAGGATGTGGAACTTTTTGCAGGATCTGTGGCCGAGAACATCGCCCGCATGGGTGACGTGGACAGCCAGAAGGTCATCGCTGCCGCGCAGATGGCCGGCGTCCACAGTATGGTGCTGGGCCTGCCCAAAGGCTACGACACCCAGATAGGCGAACACGGCGCGGCCCTTTCCGGCGGTCAGCGCCAGCGCATCGGGCTGGCCCGGGCACTGTACGGCGATCCCCGCCTTGTGGTCCTGGACGAACCCAACTCCAATCTGGATGAAGAAGGCGAACAGCAGCTGGCCCGCGCCGTACTGAACCTCAAGCAGCGCAATGCCACCGTGGTGCTGGTCACCCACAAGCCCAGCATCCTCAATATCGTGGACAACATCATCGTCATGCAGGAAGGACAGATAGCCCTTTCCGGCCCCCGCCAGGCCGTGCTGGAAAAGCTTGCCGCCATGCGCCACCAGCAGGAACAGGCCGCTCAGGCCCGCATGCAGCAGGAAAAGATAGCCCGCCAGCAGCAGGCATTGCAGAAACAGCAGGAAGCCCTGCAAAAAACGCAGGAGGCTGGCGGCAATGCCTGATACGTCCCCCAAAGAGAATACGCCCCTGGAGACCACAGGGCGCACCATCGCCCGCATCGCCCCGGTAAAAGTCCCGGCCGGCAAGGCCAGCAGCGGCCACAGTGAAGATCAGGCCCCCGGCAGCAGGAAAAACAGCGCCATAGAAGATCCCCGCAGCATCATACGCCAGGGGATGGCAGTGATCCTGCTCTTCTTTTGGCGTACTTGGCGCCTGGGCCTTCTGGGGCGAGATAAGCGGTGCCGTGGTCGCTCCCGGCAAGATCAAGGTGGAAAGCGAGCGCAAGACCGTCCAGCATCTGGAAGGCGGCATCGTGGACGCCATCCTGGTGCGGGAAGGACAGGAGGTGGCAGAGGGCCAGGTGCTGGTGGAGCTGGAATCGGTGCAGGTGGATGCCTCGGAAAACATGCTGCAAAAAACAGCTGGTAGCCCAGTGGGCCGCGCATTCCCGTGCCCTGGCCGAAAAGTCTTTCAAAGATGATCTTGTCTGGCCCGATGGCCTGGTGGAACTCGCTCATGGTGAACAGCACTGACGTGCTGGACAATGAGCAGAAGATCTTTCTGGCCCGCCGGGAAGCCCTGCGCGGCCAGCTTTCCCTGCTGGAGACCCAGATAGCCCAGCTGCAGGCCCAGGTAAGCGGTTTTGAGGACCAGGTCAGGGCCGAGACCACCATCATCGGTACCCTCAATGAAGAGCTGCGGGCCAAACGCCAGCTTTACAAGGAACGCTATCTGGAAAAATCCCAGATCCTGGAGCTGGAACGCAATTTGGCCAGCCACATGGGCGAGCGGGGACGACTGCGCCAGGCCATCGCCGAAACCAAACAGCGGGACGCCGAATTGCGCCTGCGCATGGAAGACCTGCGCAACCGCTTTGTGGAAGAGGCCACCAGTGAAGCCGGGAAACTGGAGAACGACATCATCCAGACCCGTGAACGTATCCGTCCCCTGCGCGACGCCAAAAAGCGCCTGCAGGTCAAGGCGCCCGTCAGCGGCAAGGTGGTCGACCTCAAAGTCCACTCCCGCGGCGGCGTGGTCCGCCCGGGCGAGCCCCTGATGGACATCGTGCCCCACGATACCCCGCTTATCGTGGAGACCCAGGTACCCATCAACAAGATCACTGAAGTCTATATCGGTCAGGACGCCCTGGTGCAGTTGGATGCCTTCGATACCCGCATCATCCCCCATATCCCGGCCAAAGTGACCTATATCTCGGCCGACCGTCTGGAGGACAAAACTTCCGCCGGGACCATGCCCTACTACCTTTGTTATGTGGTCATCGACCCGCAGGCCCTGAAGGAGGCCCAGCTCTATCTTTCTCCCGGCATGCCGGCCGGTGTTCATCACCACCAAAAGCGTACCGTGCTCTACTACATGTTCGAGCCCCTGCTCAAAAGCTGGGATCGTGCCCTGCGGGAGTGAGGCTGCCATGTGTTTTTCTCTATGGCACCCGCGCCGGATACGGCTACGCCCCTGCCCGGACGATACACGGGGAGCACCTCTGCCCGCAGGCTCAGGGACAGACTTTTTTCATCGCCTGTCTGCTCCTGCTGCTGACGGGGCAGGCCGTGGCCTTCCTTTCCCCGCCTGCAGGCCGGACAGGTCTACAGTGCGGCTGCAAGAACGACGACCTTTCCTATACAGCCCGTCTGCGGCTGCTGGATCGCCATTTCTTCGAACTGTCGGAGACCATCATGATGCGGGCGAACCGGAATTACGGCGAAAGAGTAACGGGCGCTGGCTGCCGATACGGCAGGGAGGCATGCTGTTGCTGCATAACCATTATGGCCTGTCGCGCCTGCTGAACCTAGGACGGGCCCGGACCCTGTATGCAGACATACCTCTGAAAGGCGGGCGCCCCAGCCTGGGGGTACGCTTTTACCTCGATGCCCCTGACAGCGCTCCTGTACAGGTCATGGGCGTGCTGGAAAGCCGTGAAGGGGTGCCCATCCTGCATGAAGGAGGATCCGGGCTGGATTTTGCTTTGAGGATTCCCCCGCGCTGCAAGAACTGCTTCAGAGGCCGCTCCCGGTATTCATTGAAGCGGACTGCCAGATGCATCGTGACACGCTCAGGATCGTCAGCGTACGTGCCAGCTCCACCCTGTTTGCCCGGCAGCGATGCTGCTCCCGACTTTCATGCTGCCGTCGGCAAAAAACACTGGCGTCTGGGGCTTGAGGATGGAAGTACGCTGTCCTGCAGCTTTGCTCCCTCGTCTCCTGCCACAGGTATCATGGACGCTTCCGCCCGGGGGATTTTCCTGCAGGTGCCCTATGCGGCACAGGCACGGGAACTGGGCTTTGCCCTGCGGCCAGAGGACAGGGAGATGCTCATGGCCCTGGGTATGGAGGCCCTGGCCAGCGTATTGGACAAGACCCGTCACTGGAGCGTCCATGACCGGGTCCTTGCACTCGAAGACGAGCGCGACATTCTCTGCATCCTTGAAGTAAACGAACGTTGACCGCTCTGTATCGATACAGGAGATCGAATGAAACGCTGTTTTATTCTGCTGGCCGTCTTTGTTTGCCTCTATTCCGGTAGTGTCCGGGCAGCCAGCTTCACCATGGAGCAGGCAGTCCGCCGCGCACTGGACGTCAATCCCACCATCCAGTCCAAGCTTCTGGTACTGGAACAGGCACGCATGAACGTCGGCGTGGCCCAGAGCTATTTCTGGCCGCGTGTATCGATCGTAGCTTCTTACAACGAGCTTCAGAACCGCTCGGAAGTCCAGACCTACAGCAGTGATGACCTGAGCAGCAAAAGCTGGTCCCAGGGCTGGCGGCTGACACTTTCTCTCTTTGCCGGCTTCGCCCACCTGAACAACGTGCAGAAATCCCTGCTGCAAGTGGATGTGGAAAAAAGCCCGGCACCGGCAGGCACGTCTGGAGCTCATCACCAATGTGCAACTGCAGTTCCTGGCCCTGCTGCAAGCCCGTGAAGATCTTGCTACTGCTGAAGAGTCGGTCAAACGCATCCGGAAACAGCTGGAGGCTTCCGAGGCGTTCGTAAGGGTGGACATGGCTCCGTACGCCAACGTGCTGCAGAACCGGGTGGAGCTTTCTCGTGCCCAGCAGGAAGTCATCCGCTGCAAAAACGATATCCGTAATGCCGAAGTACAGCTCAACCGCTATCTGGGATTTTCACCCCATGAGCGCATCACCTATGCCGGCAGGCTGCAGGATTTTCATGGTGTCGTCTCCACACGGAAGACCAGGCCATAAAACGGCACTCTACAGCCGCCGGACCTGATCGTCGCTCAGAAAAGCGTGGCTGTAGCTTACAAGGACACCCATATCGCCATGGGGGGAATTCCGCCCCAGAGTGGATGCCAGCTACGGGGATACCCGCTTCAGCAAAGATTATGACGACAGGCGGTATAATGACTATACCCGCAGCTACTGGGCCATCGGCCTCAACTTTTCCTGGGATATCTTCAGTGGCGGCAGCGCCGTGTTCAACACTTTGGCCGAGCGGAACAGGGCCAGGGCCCTGCAAAAAGACTATGAGGACGCCATGGCCGGCGCCAGGACGGACGTCATCAAGGCCATGCTCGACATGGACGCTGCCCGGGAGCTCATCACCACGACACGCTACGGTGTTGATTCCGCCCGGGAAAATTATGCCATGTCCCAAAAGCGCTATATGACCAATATCGGTACCATCACGGATCTTGTGGATGCCCAGGTACGTCTGACAGAGGCCGAACGGGATGCCAGCCGGGCACTGGCGGACTATCACAGCGCCCGGGCCCGTTTCTACTTCAACATCGGTCAGGAAAACCCCGGACTGAAATAAGATCCGCGCCTGTCTGTCCTGCCACGACAGGCAGACAGAATAAGCCAATACAGAGCTACACCATGTTGCATCGCATCATCGCAGCCTTTTTCCTCCTGCCCGCATCCTTCGTCGTTTTTGGACGGGAATGGTTCTCTTCCTTGCGTTTAGGCCCCTGGTATTTTTTCGGCAAGGTCATCAAGGCCGGTCCCCAGCTTGTCAGAAAACGCAGCAGGCTGTTCAATCTGCTCGTCTTCTATCCCATGCGGGCCGGCATCGAGATCGTGCACCGCAAGGACCTCAAGTTTGTAGTGCGCGCCGCCCTGCGGGTCTGTCTGCGGCCAGTAGAGCGCCAGCTCGGCATCTCCTCCGTAGCTGTCCCCGCCGTCGATCCGTCCTGTGCCTTGCCGCCAGCCCCTCCCCTGCCGCCCCTGAGCCTGGAATCTCTCGTCCGTATGGTGCAGGCGCCCTCAGTACATGTCCTGAGCCTCGACATATTCGATACCCTGCTGACCCGTCCGGTCGTCGATGACCCGCGCGACATCTTTCACCTCGTCGCCGCCAAAGTCGATGACGCGTTCGATCTGGATTTTGTAGCCCTGCGCTGGCATGCGGAAAAGAGCTGGGGATCCTTATGCCACGCTGGACGATATCTATGCCCATATCCAGCGCAGGCACGGGCTTTCTCCTGAGCTGGCTGCACGTCTGAAAAAAGAAGAAATGCTGTGCGAGCGAACCCTGCTGCAGCCACGCCCTGACATGCTGGAACTGTGCCGCGCAGCCCAGGCCGCCGGTAAACGCATCATTGCTGTCAGTGACATGTACCTCCCTTCGTCGTTCCTGCTCGAAGTCCTGCATGAAAAAGGCTTCGCTGCTGTGGAGGCTGTCTATGTCTCGGCAGAACACAAGGCCCGCAAAAGCGACTCCGGCGCCCTTTTCGACATCATGCTGCGCAAGGAACAGGTAGACGCAGCAAATGTTCTGCATATGGGGGACCACACCCGCAGCGATGTGGCTGTCCCGCTGAGCAAAGGCATGGCTGCCGTACATATCCCTTCTGTCCGGCAGATGCTGCGCGCACGCGGTGGAGATATGGCTGCCGTACTGATTGAGACCGCCCGGCAAGATCCCCTGTGGGGCCTGCTGCTGGGGCAGGCCATCGACCGCATCTTTGCCAGGCCGGAGCATTCACCCGAAACGCTGGATCGCTGCCCGGACACTGCCGCCATCTCCGCCTTGCTCTGGGACCGCTGGTGACCGCCCTGTGCCTCAAGGCACGGGACATCGCCATGCATGAAGGCTATCCGTGTGTCCATTACGCTTCTCGCGATGGCTGGCTGCCTTCCCGCGTCCATGCCGTGCTGCAGGAGAAACTGGGGGGACCGGAAGGAGTCTATTTCCATGCCGGCCGCCGGGCATATTTCCCCTTCATGGCAGATTCCTTTATCGAATATGCCCGCACCCGCAAGCTGGCCGCTGATCTGGACAGCTATACTCTGGAGGACTTGCTGCGCGGGCACTTTTCTTCGGAAGCCGACCAGCTGCTGGCCCTGCTGACAAAAAGAAGAGCTGGATATCCCGTTTTGCAAACAGCAGCAAAGATGTCTTGGCATCCTGGAGCGCATCAGCGGACCGCTCTCGAACCTTATGGAAGCCCGCAGGGAGCGGGCGCGGCGGTACTACGCCTCTGTCTTCCCGTCTGCTGCAAACCGCTTCCTCGTTTTTGACATGGGGTATTCCGGATCCATATCTACAGCACTCTCGACCATCGCGGGCAAACCCTTCGACAAGCTCTACTGCTGGCAAAACGAAGCAACTCAGGCCGCAGATGCACAATATGGTACGAAGACGTTCCTCCTCATGCAGAAGGAAGACTATGTACCGTACCACCTCATCCTCGAAGAGATGTTCTCCCCTTGCAGCGGCGGAGTGGTCGACTTTGACGAGCAGGGACATCCCTGCCATGAAATCTTTATGCCGGCCCCTTCCATGCGTAAGGCCCTCGACGCTGCGCATACGAGCTGTCTGGAGTATGCCCAGGCCATAATCGACAGATTCGGCCAGTACAGCCCGCTTCTGGCAAGTGCCCGTGCGGATGGCGCACTGGAGATATTCCGCCAGTGGTTCCAGAAAAAGCCTTTGAGCAATCGCGCTGTACTTCGCGATATCATTTTTCCTGACCCGGTCTATTGTGATCGGCTTCTGTCGTTGGAAGACAAACTGGACAGCCACCTCGCCCACGCCACGGTCTTTACCGCCACGGGCTTCGACGATGCCGCCAATGTCCTGCCCCTGTCCTCGCTTTCCTGCCCTTCATGTCAGGATCTGCCGCGGCTAGGCCTGCATATCCATATCTACAATGGAGCTCTTGCACAGGAATTTGCCCGTTATCTGCAGCAGTTCCCGGTTCCGTTCGATGTATTCGTGACGCATGTGAAGACTGCGGATCGCAGCCATCTTCAGGCATTGTTCAATCGGGATGTCCTGCCTCTGGCGAATGCTGTCACCATAGTACAGACCCCTAACAGGGGACGTGATGTCGCTCCCTGGCTGTCAGGTGTCGGGCAAGAGCTCCAGAGATATGACCTGTGCTGCCATGTCCATGCCAAAGAATCCGTCCAGACGGATTTTGGCCCTCCTGGCGCGCCTATCTGCTGGATAACCTTCTGCGGCCAGATGCTGTACGAACGACTCTGGCAGCATTTGCCGGGGATGCTTTTGCTGGGCTGCGCCTTCCCCGCTATGTACAAATCTTTGCGAGAAGTCATGCACTATGTAGACGTTCCCCTGTATGGATTCTAAAGAAGAGTACCGCATGATCACAGGATTGCTGGCACGTATGGGCCTGCCGGCAACCTATGGCCGCAACGAGCAATTTTTCTCCGGCGGGACCATGTTCTGGTATCGGCCGCAGGCATTGCAGCCCTTGCTGGAATGCGGCCTGCGCTTCGAGGACTTCCCGGAAGAGCCCATAGGCGTAGGCGGGACCCTTGCCCATGCCCTTGAGCGCGTCCCGCCGCTGGTCTGTACACGACGCGGTTACCGGGTCCGCTCACTGACCTGCTTTCAAGTACCCATTACCTTCCGGAACGTTTTCAGGACTAAGGTCATGAAGCAGCTCTTGCACATCCTGCCTTTATGGCATCCATTCCTCCTCAGCAGGATCCTTGCGGGCAATGCGTCCCTGATCCTGCATATGACCCGCCGTCAGCTGGCACTGCGTTATAAAGGATCCATCCTCGGCTGGTTCTGGAGCCTGGCACAGCCGCTCATGATGCTGCTCGTCTACACCTTTGTATTCGGGATCATCTTCAAGGCCCGCTGGGGCAGTATGCCCGAAAGTGGCACCGGCAGTTTTGCCGCAGCCATGTTCTGCGGCATGGCGACATTCAACCTTTTTTCCGAAACCGTAAAATGGCGCGGCCCCTTCCGTGCTGCTTAATGCCAACCTGGTAAAAAAAGTCGTTTTCCCCCTGGAGATACTGCCCCTCATCCATCTGGCCTCTGCCATAATCCTGGGGACGATCTGGTTTCTGCTGCTTTTTGCCGGTGCTGCCGCACTGGGCATATCATTCCACCTGTCCGCGCTGCTCCTGCCCCTGCTCCTGCTGCCTGTTCTGCTGCTGGCCCTGGGCGTGGCCCTGTTCGTGGCAGCTTCCACAGTCTACGTGCGTGACATGCCCCATCTGACGGCAGTCCTCATCCAGATACTCTTTTTCATGACGCCCATCTTCTATCCTGTGGAGATGGTGCCGGTCTCCTGCGCTGGATCCTGGCCCTCAATCCGCTGGCCTCCATGGTCGACGAGGTCCGCAACGCAGTCCTGTTCGGTATCTGCCCGGACTGGGGACCTTTGCCTGGAACATGGGACTGGCTTTCATCATTTGCCGGCTGGGGCTGTGTTGGTTCCTCAAAACAAAAAAGGATTTGCCGATGTCCTTTGATCCGCAGACGCCGCAGCCATATCCGCCGACAAATGCCCCTTCGCAGGAGGCAGCCATCATCTTGCAGGATGTGAGCAAGGTTTTCGAAATCTACGACCGTCCTGTCCATCGTCTCCTGCAGATGCTGTGCCGGGGCCGCCGCAGGTTCTACCGCAGTTTCGAAGCACTGCATCATATCGACCTTACCATCCGTAAAGGAGAATGTGTCGGTATCGTGGGGCGCAATGGTGCCGGCAAGAGCACTCTTTTGCAGATCATCGCCGGGACTCTGGCCCCCACGACAGGCAGTGTCAGGACGTGCGGACGGGTCGCCGCTTTCTGCTGGAGCTGGGCAGCGGCTTCAACCCTGAATTCACAGGGCGCGAGAACGTGTTCCTGAACGCAGCCATCCTGGGACTGAGCGATGCGGAGATCCGGGCCCGCTATGACGACATCGTGGCCTTTGCAGATATCGGCGATTTCATCGACCAGCCTGTACGCAATTACTCCAGCGGCATGGTCATGCGCCTGGCGTTTGCCGTCATTGCCCATGTAGATGCGGATATCCTTATCGTAGACGAGGCCCTTTCCGTAGGAGATGCCTACTTCACACAAAAATGCATGCGCTTCCTGCGCCAGTTTATAGCCACAAAGACACTGTTTTTCGTCAGCCATGACGTGGCCGCCATCAACAGCCTCTGCACCCATGCCATCTTTCTGGAACGGGGCCGCATCAAAAGTGCCGGTGATCCCAAGCAGATCACAGAGCTCTATCTCGAAGATATCTTTCAGGCTGCCCAGGGAGAAAAACCTGCCGGAACAGCTCCGTCTGCCTTCAAACGCGGGCTGGTGCTTCGCCCGGAAGAAGAAGATTTTCGCGATGCCAGGCAGGATTTCCTCAATAAGTCGACGCTGCGTAACGATATCCAGGTATTCCGCTTCGATCCTGATGCGCCTGCCTTTGGCCAGGGAGGCGCCTGCATCGAGCGGGTCGTACTCATGGACCAGCAAAAAGACCTCTATGCTGGTGCACTGGGGGCGAAATCGTCACCCTGCGTATCGATTGCCGGGCCCGACGGCCCCTGAGCAGTCCTATCGTCGGTTTTTATCTCAAGGACAGGCTGGGGCAGACACTATTCGGCGACAATACCTATCTGTCCTATATGGATCAGCCGCTGCATGTGGCCGCAGATGAGCCTTTTATGCCGCATTCTGCTTTCGCATGCCGGTCCTGGCCGCAGGAGACTATTCATTTGCCATAGCTGTCGCCGAGGGCACGCAGGAAGAGCATATACAGCATGAATGGCGCCATGATGCTTTGATCCTGACCTCTGTCGCATCCAGCGCCAGTGCAGGCATCATAGGCCTCCCCATGCGATCTATCAAGCTGACAACTGGCATGAATTAACAAGTATGGGGAAAAGAACGATTAATCGGTCTTGACATCCTTCGCGGATTTTCAGTCACAACTGTATTTATTGCGCATATATTACTATTCATACCAAAAGATTTTTTATCCAAATTCACTCTATTACATGGCGCATTACGTATCTTGCAAATTATTCTGTAGATTGTTTTTTTGCCTTAAGCGGTTTTTCTTATTGAGGATCGCTATTAGACTATGAAAAATACGACTTTAAATCACTTTATAACTATTCAATTGATAGAATAACAAAAATATTCCCATGCTATCATATTATTTTTATAATGACAGCCTCTGCTTATATAATATTTGGATATACATATCCGCTAAGTTATTTACTATTTATTCAAGCGTATACTAATGATCTTTATTTTATCGGCGTAGCCTGGACGCTATCGATCGAAATATTCTCTTATATTTTAATGCCATTTTTTTTATACATTTTTAAATTTAAAATAAAACTATTAAACAATTCATATATAAATATAATGTTATTCATTTTTATATTTATTTTAATTGAATCTGTCTTTAGGTATCTAAGCGCACTAAATACTCCTAATATAGTCCTAGATGATGCTATAAGAAAAAATGCCTCATCTTCGAATGGATGCCTTATTTTATGGCCTTTGCATATCGTGTGCAAGGAAAGCTTTTCCCGTAATTTATAATAAAATGGCATCACCAATAGTATTTATTGTTATTATTTTAGCTATATCTATTTTTTTTTTAGAATGGCAATATTCTGACTCTTTCATTCAAAATACAGAATTAGAAAAAAATAAAGATATCAATCCCTTATCGGATTTTCATTATCAGGGGTTTTGTCTGCTGCAATACTCCCCTTCTTAAGCAAGACTACACTCAATACTGAAAAGCTCTGTAAAATAAAATCATTTTTTTTATACATGTCAAAGATTTCATATCCGTTTTATCTTGTCCACCTTCAAGTTCTCAGTCTTTTCATCTCAATATACTATAAAATAGACATATCAAATATATACTTAAAGCACGTTCTCTTTATATTCATGGTAATTATATCTATTAAAGTGACATTTTTAACCTCTTCTCTTTTACATAAATACATCGAAAATCCAAGTATAAGATTACGAAAAAAATAAAATTTCATAGATACGAGGAGGTCGTAAACATGAGCAAAGAAATACTCAACTTCTTATCACACTATACTACCTATGAATATAAAGGACCGCATGAGATATTAGCTGGAGGGGTCACCCCATGGATTGGACATGTTATTTTTGCCGATATGCTTATTCGAGCATATCGCCCGCGATGGCTAGTAGAACTTGGTAGCCACACTGGTGTTTTTTTTTTTTGCTTTCTGTGAAGCTGTCAAACAATCATGGCTAAAAACAACATGTTATGCAGTTGATACCTGGAAAGGGGATGAACAAGCAGGCTTCTACGGAGAAGATGTATACATAAAATTTTCAGAGCATGCTGAAAAATGCTATTCAAATTTTGCAACGATGTTGCGTATGAAATTTGATGATGCAGTACAATATTTTAAAGATGAATCTATTGACATACTCCATATTGATGGACTTCATACATATGATGCAGTCAAGCACGACTTCTATACCTGGCTACCAAAGGTAAAACCCGGAGGGATTATCCTTTTTCATGATGTTGCCGAGCAAGGAAATAATTTTGGTGTCTATAAATTATGGCATGAAATAGCAGAAAAATCTCAAGAGATTTGTGTTTTTACCCATTCTCATGGTCTTGCTATATGGAGAAAACCTGGAGGCCCAGCTCTTGATAATCCCCTATTGCAAAATCTCCTATCTCAAGACAAAGAAATCTCAATAGCGCTAGTCGAACTAATAAAATCAACTTCTGAATATTTTGTTAATAGCCACAAACTAAAAGATATCAAATCAAAGTATGAAAGCGTCAATGCAAGATATAATAATATATTCCAAGATAATATTAATTTAAAAAAATATAAATAGCCATTTAAAAAGTGAACTTGAATCAATTTTGAATTCAAATTCATGAAAAGTTACGTTTCCCTTACGAGAAATATCTCGCTGGCTGCGAAATAAATTGTCAAAAAACAAATAGTTGGATCTTTATAAGAGCAAAAAAAGAGCTACCAAAGGCAATAAAAAGGCCCGGAAAATATTCCGGGCCTTTTTTATTGCCTTTGGTAGCAAGGGAGGGATTTGAACCCCCGACACTGCGGGTATGAACCGCATGCTCTGACCAACTGAGCTACCTTGCCATAAGATTACTGTGGCTTTCCCACAACGCAGGAATGTATCTACAAAAATTACGGCACGCTGGCAAGTCTTTTTTGTACCTTTCTTCCAGTGACTACAAGTCGTCCTCCACCCCAGCACCCTTTGGCATCTTCGAGGCCTGAATGCACAACAGGCAATCACCACGTGGAAGATCGCGATAACAGAACTTTCCCTGTGCTCTCCAGCCGCCATCCTGACGCTGAAGTGAAGAACGTATCATCAAATTCCGCTTCTCTATCTGCGGACTTACTACAGACGGACTCCATAACAAAAGAAGCCCGGAAAATTCCCGGGCTTCCTGTCATATTCTGGTAGCAAGGGAGGATTTGAACCCCCGACACTGCGGGTATGAACCGCATGCTCTGACCAACTGAGCTACCTTGCCGTGATGGCGTTTCGTGTCCCACTCAACGCAGGGATGTATCTACAGAAGTTGCTCCCCCTTTGGCAAGCATTTTTGGGGATTTTCCCAATTTTTTTTAATGCACCATGAAATACCAGATAAAGGGAGCCAGCAGCAGGCGGTACACGGCAAAGGGCACCAGGGTCATATGGCCCACCAGCCTCACGAAGGCCTTGACCGCGATCAGGGCGGAAATAAAGGAGCCGATCATGCCCACGGCAAAGAAGGGGATGTCCGCCGCGGTGAACAGATGCAGGCTCTTGAGCAGGTCAAACCCCGTGGCCGCCACCATGATGGGCACGGCGGCGATGAACGAATATTCGGCCGCCAGCGGACGGCGGGCCCCCAGGATCATGCCGCCCATGATGGTGGCCGCCGAACGGGAAAAGCCGGGGAACAGGGCCAGGCACTGGAAGCAGCCGATGCCGAAGGCCAGGCCGGGCGTCATGTCGTCCAGGGTCTCATAACGGGGATGGAACTGGCGGCGCTCCACAAAGATCATCAGCAGGGCGCCGATGACGAAGGGGATCAGCACCATGCTCGGCGTGAACAGGCTCTTGATCTGGGAGTGCAGCAACAGGCCCAGCACACAGGCGGGCACGCAGGTGAGGAAGAGCATCCAGATGCCGCGCAGACCGGCAAAGGGCACGCCCTGTTGCGGCCGCAGCAGGCCCCAGAAGCGTCCCCAGTAGAGGACGACCACCGCCATGATGGCGCCCAGCTGGATGACCACCTGAAAAGTGGCAGCTTTTTCACCGCTGAAATTGAGCAGATCGCCCACCAGCACCAGATGGCCCGAGGACGAGACCGGCAGGTATTCCGTCAGCCCTTCCACGATGCTGAGGATGAACGCAACCCACAAATTATCCATATATGCCGTCCTTTGGATCCGAAGACCCGTTGTTTCCCGAAACGGACTCGGCTAGAGTGATCCACAAAAAGGAGAACTCCATGGCCACCATCATGCCCGCTTCGGAACTGGTACGGCGAGCCGCCGCCTGGCTGGCGGAACAGCGCGCCCTGTATCCCGAAAAATCCCTGGCCGCCCTTCTGGACGAAGCCGGGATGCGCTTCAACCTCAACCCGCTGGACGCGGCGGCACTGGGCCGCCTGTTCGATCCCGCGACGCAGGAAAAAAACGACTAGCCTTCCCGGACAGCGGCCGGAGCCCGCACAGGGGGCATGCCGTCCTCTCCGGGCCCCCGGTCCCGCAGGGTGCCGCGCTTCCCGGATGGCAGCAGCCCATCCCCGGCTGCCGCCCCGGTCGCAGCGCCCGCGGCCAGCCTATAGACGGAAATGCCGGGCATTGCAATCCCCGTCGTGCGCATCATGCCGCGAGGTATGAAAAAAGGGAAGGCGGCCTGATGGTCGTACTCCCCTTGTTCCAGTCTCCCCATCCCTTGCGGACGGGGATTTTTTGTCTCTGCCCGAGGCTCCCCGCTGCTCTCCCCCGCTCCCTCTGAGGGGCGCCGAAAAAG
>VOFD01002104.1_pt1 | contig 43563 bp, 59 predicted proteins | sample 5384101 | NCBI WGS metagenome assembly VOFD01 (sample SAMN12384723, study PRJNA508395) | human gut metagenome | isolation source: healthy gut C | host: Homo sapiens
TTTCATGGATCACCTTCAGGATCACCAGACCGTTGTCCGGATCATCCTCGTTCTCACCCTCAGTCTCGGCGGGGAAGAAGGCCTGGTACGTCTGACCGTTGTGCTCCAGGGTGTCCACGAACTCCAGCACAAGCTCCTGACCGTCCTCATCGGTGACGGTGATAAAAGTCGGGCCGAATTCTTCACTCATGGGGTGTCCTCCTTCTCACTTGGGGTATTGTCATTTTACACGACTTCTTTGAGGATTGCAAGAGGCGGAACTTTGGGAAATGACGAAAAGGTGCATGGAAAGCCGGGAGTTATCCTGCCCAAAAAGAAAAAAACCATGCGGAGAGGGAACTTTTTCTCGGTAAAATACGACTTTTTCGATATTGACATGGGATGGTACAATAGTAAGTATTATGGAGAACTGTGAGCCTCTGCGGTCACCGCACAGGCGGCGCGGCAGACAGCTTTTGCAGAAAATTCAAATTCAAAAGAAGGAGGTGCTCGGCCATGGAACACGGCAAGCGGGAGGGCCCCAAAGATGACGTCCCCGCCGGAAACCCAAGACCGCGGAAAAGCACCAAAATCGTCGGGACACAAGGTCGTCTTCATCCTGGGGACGGTCCTGCTGGTGGGCATCTGCACGTGGCGATGATGGCCGGGATTTTTTGAAGTACGTCGGAGACAACCCTGACCCCGGTACTGCAGGTGAACGCCGACGATTATACCATGAATTACAGCTCCTTTATCTACTACCAGGACAAGGAGACCGGTGAGTGGGTGGAATACCAGACCATCCATGGCACCGAGAATCGTATCTGGGTGGACATCGAGGATATGCCGGATGCACTGTGGCAGGCCGCTGTGGCCATCGAAGACGAACGCTTTTTCACCCACCAGGGTGTGGACTGGAAGCGGACGCTTGGAGCCACGGTGAATCTGTTCACGGACAAGAAGGATACCTTCGGCGGTTCCACCATCACCCAGCAGCTGCTCAAGAATATGACGAAGGACAACGCCGGCACTGTTAACCGCAAGGTCCGGGAGATTTTCCGGGCACTGGAGTTTGAGAAGAACTACACCAAGTGGGAGATTCTGGAGCTGTATCTAAACTTTATTTATCTGGGACAGGGCTGCTACGGCGTCCAGACCGCGTCGGAGTTCTACTTCGGCAAGGATGTCAGCGGAATTGGATGGTGGCAGAGTGCGCCAGCCTCATCGCCATTACCAACAACCCATCTATGTATGGTCCCATGTATGACATTGAGATCACCGTGGAGAACGATGACGGTACGACCTCCGTCAAAACGCCCGGGAACTGAACAAGCAGCGCCAGGAGAACATCCTCAACAAGATGGCCGAGGTCAAGGGCCCTGATACCCTGTATGCGGACCTGAGCGATCCCGATAGCTGGACCACCTACCTGACCGAGGAGGAGGCTCAGGCCGCCAGGACGAGGTCCTGCAATTCACCGACGGCATCTGCCTCCCGATGTGGTACAGGAAGCCACTGGCGAGAAAGCACCTACAATTCCTGGTTCGTGGATCAGGTGTTCCGGGATGTGACTGCGGATCTGGTAGAGGCCAAGGGAATTTCCACCGAGGAGGCAGGAGACCCTGATCTACAATGGCGGCTATCATATTTACACCACCCTGGACCCGGAGATTCAGGAGATCGCGGAGTCCGTGTACGAGGACCGGGGGAGTCTGAATAATTTGACCTCCGCCAGCGGACAGCTAATTCACTCCGGCATCACCATCATCGAGCCATCTACCGGCAACATCGTGGCCATGGTAGGCGATATGGGCGAGAAGGCGGGAAATCTCCTGTGGAACTACGCGACGGATATCCAACAGCCCGGTTCCGCCATCAAACCTTTGACGGCCTACGCCCCGGCTTTGGACTCCGGCGCCATCACCCCGGCCACCACGTTTGACAACTATCCGGTGCAGCTGATGAACGGGTCTCCTGGCCCAAGAACTCTCCCAATACCTATACCGGCTGGACCAGTGTGGCAATGGGTATTCAGAACTCCATCAATACCATTGCGGTTCAGTCGCTTCAAAAAGGGCGGTGTGACCAATGCCTACGCCTTTGCCACAGAGAAACTGGGACTGAGCCTGGTGCCCGAGGACATGGATATCAGTCCCCTGGGTCTGGGCGGACTGACCTACGGCCTTTCCACTGTGGAGATGGCTGCGGCCTATGCTACCTTCGCCAACAGCGGCATTTATAATGAACCCAAGACCTATACGCAGGTGACTGACAGCGAGGGCAATGTGGTATTGGAGAATTCCGGCGAGCGCATAATGCACAATTCACGAAGCGTGGTTTTGTGCGCCATCAACAACTTCGGTGCCGTTTAAGATGGAGACACCCACCTGGTGTGCTGGGAGCGGCTCCAGTTGCTCAATGGGTAAATCAACCTCACCAATAAAAAGCGGTAAAAGATGCGAACACTCTGCCGGTAGGCTGATTTCGACGAGTGACTTTTGAAGTTCCATCAGGGAGAATTTTGGGACCAATCTCGATTCGATCAACGAAAGTCAATAGCGTGTCCCAGTGCCTCTTCGATGTGCGTATACCGTTTGGCCATATCAAAAGAAACGCCTATAGTCTTTCTTAATCGCATCCGGCTTGGTCAAATGGTTGAGCTGCGCAATAGTCGATTTCAAAGTAACAGACTCTTTTTCCAAACTGAAACCATTCATGAAGTCTATCATCAATACGGCCTTCAGCGTTGTCGGCATAAAGCTTTCCTACCATCTTATCTATGGTCCCTGCAACTGCGCTTTCTTTGCTTTAAGCATATCAGCGTTTCCGGAGCTCTCCAGTGCAGCTTTTACTAACTCGTCGATTCCTTCGTCCGTCATATTCAGAAGCTCGTTGAGATCTCGCTTAACGATCCACGAGATCGGCGTACCTTATGCGAACTCCTGAACATGGGTTGGCAATATCTTGACGTTGGTGGGTGCATGAAAGGAACCAATATTTTCTCGCTCCCCTTATACACCGTACCACTGGAACAGAGTGAGTAACCACACTTCGCACATACAGCGATTCCACCGAAAATACTCTTGCGCACATGCTCTCATACTGCAGATAGTTCTTTGCACCTCGGCCAAGGTTTCTTTGGGCTCTTTCGTAAGTTTCCACTGAAACCAAGGGTGGATGTGTTCATCGTCACCGCCCAATCGTCTTTAGGAACAGGCACCTTCTTTTTCGATTTTAAGCTTACCTTGCGGCTTTTCCCCAGGATGGTATGGCCAAGATACACCTTGCTTTTTAGGATACGCTTGACGGTAGTGTAATTCCATAAATCGCTCGCTCGTGCAGCACCTGGCGTGAACTTATCGCGGTACATGACACGATACTTTAGCGGTGGGATAACTCCATCAGCATTCAGATCTGAAGCAATCTTTCTCGCTGAATCGCCCTGATTGGCAGCCTGATCAAAAATGCGCTGAACGACTGGAGCTGTGCTTTCATCAGGGAGCCAACTTGTGTTTGTCATTCGTGTCTTTACGGTACCCATAGGGCGGACAAGCGCAGTACTGACCGTGCTCTGTTTGCTACGGAGCACATCTTTTCACCTTCCGGGAGCCATCCTTTTCAGAGAGGAGGTAATTTTATGGCGTGTATGCAGCAGAGACAGTTGGTTTGTTTCCCAAAATCCCGTGTTCATAAGAAGTGGTTCCGGTACTTTAATGATCACAAGGATTTTCATAATGAAGGATCCTTACATCTGTTCAGTCTCATGGCCCTCTATTCATACGCCTGCTTTCGTTCAAACTATCGGCACATCGGCATGCAACGATATTTGGAAGGGCCTGGGCAATGGATCTGCAAATTATCCGCACTGCCGCGCATTCTCCGCGTACACAGTAAGGCGTGTGCTCGTGAACTGATGGATTATTTTCAAGATGCCGGATTCCTTGAGTATGAAATTCTGGATGAAGAGACTGAAGTGCTGCGCTATACCATTAGTGATTGGAAAAGACATTGTGTTCATCTGGAGTATAACTACTACAGCTATAAGGGCTCGGGGTTCTTTTTCTTTCCACTTCCTGTTGGACGGCAACTCGTCCGCCACAGTAAAGCACAGGGCAGCGTCCAATTCAGTGAATTGGACGCTATTATGGATTTATGGCTCCATACCATTCTCCACGATGAAACCGTCCAGGGATCTGAATATATGCCCGTTGTGTACTACGCCAATATGAAAGGGAAACCGCTGTTATCCTATTCGTACCTTGCAAAGCGTTGGGGATGGTCGAAATCGAGAGTCGGGCGATTCATCTTAAAAATCGAAGAGGCCGGACTTATCAGCCGCGTGAGCTTTTCCAGTTCACGCGGCTCTATTATTTCTCCATGCAGGTTTCGCGAGATGATCTATGGTGAAGATTGCGAAAAACTGCAAATCCAAAAACTGGGAGAGATCCTGGGCATCGCCAAGGCAACTGGCCAACTGGAATCTGACCGCAACATCCTGGTAGATGTTCAGACTGGCGTCCCAAGCGAAAAAAGCTGCCTCACCTGGGGCGAGAACCCTGAAAATTCAGGTGTTTCAAGTACCACCCAGTTCTTTTTTTGCTCGGCCAGTTCCCTTAATCTTCTACAGTTCCTTAGACTGGGAGGAGTCTGAACTAGAGGCCGGGCTTTATCGCGGACCACCGAAACACCGGAAGACGAAGGAGGGAATCTGAACTATGCCGCCAAAAGAAAAAAGGTCTATGCGTCCGGCGTTAGGACTTGAAAAGGAGCTTGTGAAGGACGAAATATCCACAGCGCTGCACACTGGTGTGGAAAAACTCGAGGGAAAAGCGGCCCCGAAACAGCGGGTGGACAATTTCCACAACACCAAGTTCCTGTTGAAGCAATATCGCCGCGTTGCCTATTCCGTTTTGATTTCAGAATCTGAATTGAATCTGAGGATGGAAATGGAACACGGTACCAGACTTTCAACCCTGGAGGTCAATGCGGAACTTGCTGGCATTGACCGCAGCAATACAAAGCTCGAGAGCCACACCAAGAGTGTTATCCGCAGCAAGACCATGCTGGATATCATCAACACCGCACTTGAAGCGGTGCGTCAAGATCCTGATCGTGGGGAGCTCATGTATCAGATCCTTTATGAGACTTACTTCACCAAGAGCAAACCCAAACGGCGTGAAGACATCCTGCAAGTGCTGGACGCCAGGGGATTTCCCATGTCGATCGCATCGTACCACAACTACTTGAATGCAGCGATACGCGCATTGGATCGGATTCTTTGGGGTTACACAGCCAGAGACTGTATTGAAATCATCAAGCAATTCTTGCCTGAGTGACTTAGACTTTTTTTGTAGGAAAGTTGTTTTGTTCTTGAATTGCTATTATAGTTGTTCTATGATATGATTTCATCGTCGAAAAATGCATACTGACATTGCCGCCCTCTTGGGCGGTTTTTTGTTGGAATGAGCCCGAGGAGAAAGCGGATCGCACTGTCACGCTTCTACCTCGGGCTCGTGGCATTTTTCAGATTATGCATAAGGAGGAAAACAACACTATGCACAGCAATATCAAACTCGCTGGGCAGAAACTTCGGGGGAAGATCCGGAGGATCGACAAGGGCAGAGTACTCTATACTGCATTTTTGATCCCCACAGCGTTGGCCATGACTCCCCTCCAGGCACATGCCGCCGGTGAAACCATCTGGTCGAAAGCAAGTGAGATCATGCAGGATGTCTATACCCAGATCCTCGGAATCTCGACGATTGCCGCAATTGTCACGGCCAGCATCGCACTGCTGCTCATGAATTTCTCCAAGTCCGGACGCACAGTCGATGAGTCTCGTGCCTGGCTGAAGCGCATTATTATCACTTGGGCCATTTTGAACGGCTTGGGCTTCATCATGGCCTATGTCACCCCCCTTCTTTTCCGGCGGCACGTGGACACCCAGCTGAAAACAACACGAAGGGAAAGGAGCAACACATGAAGAAGAACATCGTTTACCTGATTGGCGGCATCGTAGCGGGAATCGCCCTTTGTCTCACCGCCGCCAGTATCATCCCCTTAAATCCGGATTATCTGAAGGATTTTGAGGGATAGCCACTATCTGGAGGTGTTCAGATGGGCATTCTTGATAGTATTGTCGGATGGATCGCTGAACAGGTCATGAATATACTCGATCTGATCACTGGATCAGTTCTGGGTGCATTGGGCTGCGATATGTCCGTATTCATCCGATATTTCCCGGCTGCAGAGACCATGTACGAGATATTTGTGGCGATTGCCATTGGCTTTATTCTCCTTAACCTGGTTTGGCAGCTGTTCAAAAACTATGGAGCAGGTATCGGCCTCAGTGCGGAGGATCCCGGTAAATTGCTCCTTCGCTCAGTCCTATTTATACTCCTGGCGTATTATTCAGATCAGATCATGGCGTTGATTCTGACCATTGCCGGTACCCCGTACTCCTGGATCGTGGATGCATCGCTTCCACCGATTGAGTTTGCGAGTTTTGCCAGCGTGCTGACGGTCATAGTCGGCGCACTGGCTTCCGGATCTGTTAGCCTTATCGTGTTGATCCTCACAATTATTGTGGCGTGGAACTACATCAAACTTCTATTTGAGGCGGCGGAACGGTATATCATGGTCGGTGTCCTGATCTATACTGCACCCATGGCGTTTGCGACAGGAGCATCAGAGAGTACTTCCAATATCTTTAGCGCATGGGGAGAATGCTCGGCGGCCAACTGTTTCTCCTGGTGATGAATGCATGGTGTCTTCGCCTGTTTGTGTCCATGGTCGGAGGCTTTATTGCCAATCCACTCTCCCTCTGAGAATAGGAGGTAACAATGCGCAAGAGAACTTGGACAGCAGGAATTGCTGCCCTGATGTTGCTGCTTATGTGCTGCACGCCGGCATTGGCCTTGGATGAATCGGAGGTAGAAAGTGCCATTGCGGCATCCAGCAATGAAGCGGTGGCCGGCAATATTTTTATCTGGTTTTTGTGTGCTGTGGCATTCCTGAAAATCAGTCAGAAAATCGATAGTTTTCTGGCTGCACTTGGGATCAATGTCGGCCGAACCGGTGGAAGTATGCTGGGTGAACTGCTCATTGCCGGCAGGGCGGTTGGCTCAGCAGTCGGCGGACTTGGCGGAGCGGTGGGCAACATTTTCAATAGGAATCATGCTTCTGGTTCAAGCACCACGCACCAAGCCGCAGGGCAGGCTTTCTCCGGTTCCGGCGGTGGTCTGCTTGCAGTTGCAAAACGTGCGGCAGGCAATGCCGCAGCAAGCAGCGCAACGGGAACAGCCGGAGGCGTTGGAAGTGTAATTGGCGGGGCGATGTTTGGTTCTAGCATGGCATCGGGTGGCAAATTTGCCAACAGTGTCATTGGCGCAGTAGCTACGGGAGATATCTCCTCTGTCGGCTCCATTAAAGGAGAGAAAGCTGCTCAGGCACTTACAAGCTATCTCGGCTATTCGGGTGCTCCGGTTGGCGCAGGCGACCCTGTATCGACTGCTGCCGGAGCGGTTGTTGGAAATGAAGTTGTTTCCGCAATGGACGGAGAAGACCAGGATACCGTGACGCTTACTGGCGGCGCCGCCGCAGGTGCGCAAGTGCCCCAAGAAGGAAACGGCGGATGTGTTCCTGGCAAGCCTCCGATTTTGGGTGATTCCGATGTGGATGTCGGTAGCCCCTATACTTCGGCCGGCTCAGTACCCGAGACAGGCCCCATTCCTACTGAACCTCCGACCTTCCGCGATGTGGAAATTGGCGGAGGCAGAATCACAGGGTATGAAACACCTGCCGGCGGTACAGAGCGGCAATTTGCCATGTATAACGCAAATCAGTACATGGCTCCCACCGGCCCTTATGAAACTGTGCAGACGGTCGATGGCGAAAGCTGGTACAAGCAGTATGCTCAGCCTACCGTCCAGCGGACTCCGTACAAGGAAGAGTCCGGGAAAATCGGCTATAACGAACAAATTGTTGACCAGCTGCCGCAAATTCCGAAAAAAGAAAGGATCGTGTCTGATGCCTGAAGAACAACGAACACAAGGTGAGTCTGCAGGCGCCTCTGTAAAAGCAGCGGCTAAAACAGGCAAAGCGGTATCCGACATAGCGAAAGGGGCTGCCACCGGCGGAGCGCACGGGGCAGCCCCTTACTGCTGTCAAACACTCCAAGAAATGGATTGGGATCCTCGTAGGCCTACTCCTGCTCCCAATTTTAATTGTGGCAATGCTGCCTGTTATCATCTTCGGATCCTTGTTCGGTACTGGAACGGATACGCCAAGCGGGATTACCGACGATACTGTGCTGACGCAGAATATGGTTGACCTGAACGCTGGCATCAGTTCCATCCTTTCCGAAGGGTTAACAGACGTGCTGAACAGGATTGATGCCAATTTTGCAGATTCCGGCTGTGATCAAAAAGAGGTCAATAATCCCTATGGAGCAGATGTCGTGTTTAATGCTAATGCTTTTATTGCTATGTACTGTGCAAGCAAGGATACGGATGTGGAATCCATTTCACAATCGGATCTTGAGAGCCTGCTGAACACGCACCTGGATAAACTATACGCCTTCACCTACCAGGATGAATCCAGAGAGGTTGAAGGCGAGCCTGACCCTGAAACCGGCGAAGCGACCACTGAAACCATAACTGTCCGGGTCTACACCATCACCTACAATGGTGAGAGTTATTTTTCAGATGAAATCTTCCATCTCAGTGAAGAACAAAAAGCCCTTTCCAATGACTATGCTCAGAACCTGTCCGTCTTTCTGGGTGATGGCAGCTATCAGGTGCTGTCTTCCACTGAATTCTCTGCTGACGGTTTGTCATACGAAGGCGTCGTCTTCACAGATGGGGAAACACAGGTCGTCTATTACAATCAACTGGATGAACGCTGGAAGAACCTGCCGTATGGCACAGATGACATTGGCGGCTATGCCTGTGGCCCGACTTCGATGTCGATTGTGGTTTCCAGTCTGACCTCGGAGACCATAGACCCTCCGCACATGGCGCAATGGGCGTATGAAAATGGCTACTGGGCCAGTAAATCCGGTTCCTATCACACGCTTATCCCTGGCGCTGCAAGTTCCTGGGGGCTTGCGTGTGAGGGATGTTCCCCCTCAGAGCCGCAGCGTATTGTCGATGCCCTTGCCGACGGCAAGCTTGTAGTGGCGCTTATGACGAAAGGCCATTTCACAAAATCCGGCCACTTCATCGTCCTGCGCGGTGTGACTTCGGAGGGCGAGATACTGGTGGCAGACCCAGCCAGTTACCAGCGTTCCAATCAAACATGGGACCTATCTATCATCTTGAATGAGGCCAGCCGCAGTTCCGCTGCAGGCGGCCCATTCTGGATTATAGGTTGATAGGAGAGCAGATATGGAAAGCACCACGTCTGTATGTAAGAACAACAAAATGGTCACATGCAGCAATCCAAACGGCTGTTCGGGTTGCGGGTGGGATGAAACAACGAAGGCCCGACGCCTCCTGGAAATCAGGAGGCGCTGGGCCTCTTCTATTGCCATTCATCCGTGCCCTTTCTGTGGAGCAATCCCGGAAATCCAATACTGTGATGATGGAGCCACTGTCCGCTGTAAAAATCCGGAATGCCTGCAGCCAACAACTGGAGTGCGTACGGATGTTGAAACAGCGATCAAACTGTGGAATCGCCGTGTGCATGGAGGCCAGATCGTGTAAACGAGGTAATAATTCAACATGAGTAACACAAAAGACGAACGTGATGTCTATTATATCCCTCCAAACTTTTTGACAAGTGGGAGGCTGTTTGGCGGAATGATTCGGATGCGCAATGCCATTGAAGGCTGCGCACTTGTTGTGTTGACCGGATTCCCAATTATCAATCTTCCGTTTTCACTGTCCATCCGAATCATTATTTTATGCCTAATTACGCTGCCTCCCGGCGTGTTCGGAGTGATTGGCATTGATGGCGATTCCCTTACTGAATTTGCCATCAACTGGGTGAGATGGCTAAAGAACCGGAGAGTCCTTTACCGGTCGGACGTGCCGGTGCAGGAGAGTCCCTCCAAAGCTGTTCGGAATATCCGACATACGGACACCACACATCAGCCACCCGAGCAGTTGGGCATCAAGATCAAGCGCCCAAACAACCATCGGCGGCGCCGTAAGCCGCAACCCAAGCGGAGTAAACGGCAGAGTTCCCAAGCACCTTCTCCATCTGCAAAAAAGTACCGCTGCACAAAAACCGGAAAGGTGGAATGGCGGAGGATTTGGTGCCAATCAAGGATATCCGCAACGGGATCATTCATATGAAGGATGGCCGATACATCAAGATCCTGGAGGTTGAACCCATCAACTTCCTTCTCCGGAGTGTCCGTGAACAGAAGAACATCGTTGCTTCCTTCGCCAGTTGGCTCAAAATCAGCCCCGTCAAGGTTCAGATTAAAGTCTTAACCAAGAAAGCAGATATAAGCAAGCACCTGAATGCGATCGAGCGTGACATGGAAAAGGAGCAAGATCCCAAATGCCGGGAACTGCAGCAGGACTACTACAATCTGATCAAGACGATCGGTTCCAGAGAAGCCATTACCCGCAGGTTCCTGATTATTTTCGAATACGAGCCGACATTCAATAACCGGAAAACGGACTATAACGAGGTCGTCTCCACGCTGGAGACAGCGGCGAGGACGGCACGTCAGTACTTTCTCCATTGTGACAATGTGGTGGTCTCCCATGATGATGAAAACGCATTTCTTCTTGAGCTCCTATACACAATTTTCAATCGGGAGACAAGTGAATCCATCCCGGTAGAAAAGCGCATCCAGCAGGCCCAGATATACCAGGCAACTCATGCGCCGGAAACGGAACTGACGATTCCAACCGTCATTGCTCCTCAAAGCATAGATCTCCAGCATGGATCCTATACGGTCATGGATGGACTGTATCATGCCTATCTGATGGTTCCGTCCGATGGATTTAACCCCCGCGTGGTGGCAGGCTGGACCTCTCTGCTGGTCAATGCAGGTGAGGGGATCGATGTTGATTTCTATTTTCAGCGCGAGCCGAAAGAACGCATCCAGGCTAAGCTGGGTCAGCAGATCCGAATTAACCGCAGCCGACTCAAGGATACATCGGACACGAATACGGACTTCGATGATTTCGAAAGCGCCATTCGATCCGGATACTACCTCAAACAAGGCTTGTCCAACTACGAGGACTTCTACTACATGAATATCCTTGTGACCATCACTGCAGATACGCTGGAGAATTTGGAGTGGCGTGTTGCAGAGGTAAAAAGGCTCATGATCTCGCAGGATATGGATCTCCGGGTATGCAGATTCCGTCAGGAAGACGCCATGCGCGCGAGCATGCCGTTCTGCAATCTCGACCGAAAACTCTTTGAACGAGGTAAGCGGAACGTCCTGACCTCTGCTGCTGCCAGCTGCTATCCATTCACATCCTATGAAATGTCGGACGAGAATGGTGTGTTGCTGGGTGTCAACAAGCACAGTAACAGCCTTGTGATCGTGGACATTTTCAATTCCAGGGTCTACAAAAATGCGAATCTGGCAATTATCGGCACATCCGGCGCAGGCAAAACATTCACGATGCAATTACTTGCGTTAAGGATGCGCCGGAAAGGAACACAGGTCTTTATTCTGGCCCCATTGAAAGGACATGAGTTCCTGCGTGCCTGCAAAAATGTTGGTGGTGAATTCATTTCTATCAGCCCGGCATCGAAACAGTGCATCAACATCATGGAGATCCGCCGTGTTGACCAGACAGCCAATGCGATCATTGATGGCGTGATCAATGAAAACTCCATTCTGGCCCGCAAAATCCAGCAGCTGCACATCTTCTTCGGATTGTTGATTCCAGATATGACCCACGAAGAACGCCAATTGCTGGATGAAACACTTATCCGCACCTACGCGCTGAAAGGAATCACCCACGACAATGACTCGCTGATCGACCCGACTGATCCGGAAAAATACCGTGAGATGCCGATCCTTGAAGATGTCTATAACCTGCTGATTGAATCGCAGGAGACCCGACGGATGGGCAATATCCTCAACCGCCTGGTTCACGGCTCCGCAAAGACGTTCAATCAGCAGACCAATGTGGATCTCTCAAACCCATATACAGTCCTCGACATCTCTGAACTGACGGGTGATTTGTTAACCGTCGGCATGTTTGTTGCACTGGATTTCGTATGGGATAAGGCCAAGGAGGATCGTACCAAGGAAAAGGCGATCTTTTGGACGAGGTATGGCAGCTGATCGGAAGCTCCAGCAACAGCATGGCTGCGGAATTCGTTCTGGAGATATTCAAAATTATCAGAGGTTATGGCGGCAGCGCTGTCTGCGCGACGCAAGACCTTTCCGATTTCTTCTCCCTCGACGGAGGCAAATACGGAAAAGGCATCATTAACAACGCCAAGACCAAGATCATTTTGAACCTGGAGGATGACGAGGCCATGCGTGTCCAGGATGCCCTGAAACTGACCGATGCGGAAATTGCGAACATCATCCGCTTTGAGCGCGGCAATGGCCTGATCTCAACCAACAGCAATCACATCACAGTGGAGTTCAAGGCATCTGATCTGGAAAAGCAGCTCATTACCACAGACCGTTATGAGCTCAGCCAGATTGTGCAGACTCACAACACTTAACGCATTCGTTTGTTGACAGGCCAAATGCCCGTTTTACATATCGTGTGCGTTTAACGCAATCAGGATTTCAAATTACACTGAATGTCATCAGTTGATGGCGAAAGGAGGAAGCAACAATGTCCTTTGCCAGCAAATACCGTGGGAAAGAACTCACGGTAATGGTCAAACTCCTGTCGGTTTTTGGTGTGGTAGAGGTTCGGCAGATGCGCGAACTCTTCTCACATCTGGATACCAAAAAGTACGGGAAAATCATGACGTTGCTGCACCGCGAGGGCATGGTTTATACGACACCGGATGCCAAATATCTGGCCTCGAATCGGATGTCGGCGGCGAAGGTCGATATCAGCAGCAGCGTATCTTGCTTTTGGGCGCTTATCAGCATCAAAGACAGCATACAGGATTTTTGCGCTGGTGAAATGCCGGCGCTTCTTACTGTGTCGGCGACTGGTTTCGATTATGATCTGATCCCAGTCAGCGAAAAAGCGCTGTCCCTAATCAACGATACCTGCTTTGAACTGCCGGATGGAGTACGAAGGCTGTTGGTCATGCGGTCAATCAACGATGCTGTAAAAATCGAACGCCGGATGAAAAACGACTTTGTTATCGTAGTCGGCGAAGATGGCGTCACTGGCTCCTACGAACTGTGAGGTGCGAAATGGCAAGCGAAAAATACATGGAATCGCTCATGGAAGTTGCTTCAGATTATGAGCTGATGAGCAATGAGATGTTCCGCCTGGCCCATAAGCTGGAGGATATGCCCCGGTATAATCCCCACCATGAGATGTACAGTTTGGTGCGGAACGCAGAGCAGGCCACAGTCCGTCTGCGTGGGCTGGCGGCCAGAACCGACTGGGCCAACGCAGCGGCCTTATATGAAACTGTCAGCGATGCCATGGGCATCCGTGTGACGGAAGAACCAAAGTGGCTGAAGATCACATTACCGGCAATCCTTCCCAAGCGCAATCCACGTGACAATACGCTTTATCTGGCCCGCCCCTGCGGAGCTGCTTACTGCGCTTCCAGGCGGCCGATCCGATAGAGCGCTTTGAGAAGTGCGTGATCTGTATCGTTCACAAATATGACCTGGCACTTGGTGTGCGCCGTGTTCGCGATTACGACAATATTGAGACAAAGCGATATTTGGATGTGATCGAGTCGGTCTTTCTGACCAACGACAGCGGACTGCTTTGCACCGTCCTCCAGACCACTCAGATGTCCGATTGCGACGCCACAGAGTTCTATCTGATGCTACCGGAATCTTTGCCTGAGTGGGCTGGAAAGTACATCAAATCCGATACCTAATTCTACAAAAAAGTCGTTCAGAAAATGGTATGAAACCGGATGAAGAAAAATACTGGCTCCAGGGGCCCCGTATTTTGGTATGAAATTGCTCAGCCAAAAAAAGTACGGGGTGTTTTTGGCTTGGTGTATGAAAGCTTCTTCGCTTTTGAGAACGGTTCAATCAGGTCTGGCAGTCTTGTCGGCAGCCTTACGGGCAGTCTCGTGGCGATTCAAATTCTTTTCTGAATGATGATGGAGGTGATATTTTGTTTGCCGGCACGAATAATCGGATGCTGGAACTGCTTTGGTTTATTGGGTACTGTCGTGAGTTTCCGTCTCAGTTGGCAGAGCGAATCGGTGGCCATCCTGAGTGGAATCGCCATGTGAAGTATGAGGCAATCAAGAAGGGTTATGTAACGGTCTATCGTACGAAGTACAGACAGCGGGTCATTCGATCCTTGCGATTGACGCCGCTGGGACTTGAGTACATTGCCAAGAAGGATTCCACGGTATTCCCTTTTGTGATGGCACAGCAGGATACCAACAGCGGCTCAAGGAATATCACAGAGCGGATTCTACGTTACCACGCACAAGCAACCGCATTGATCATGGCACGAAATGCCGGTGCCGTCTTTCTTCCCGGGAAAAACCAAGCCTGTTGGCCAATCCATTGGCCAGCTCCGCGCCGTATGATCCCAGGAAGATCTATTATTATCCTGTCCAGGAGTTCAGAGCAGCAATTCAGGAACCTGGCCGCCGTACGGATCAGAGTGTCAAGACGGTGGCCAAGTCCTCCAGGCTCCTGGGCGTCATCATCTGCGGGCGATACTGCCACTGCCTATACTATACCGGCCACTCCAGAATGTACTGGCTTGCCGGAACTGAGGAGAACATGGTTGCAGCGTTAGAGCAGGTGCTGCGCTTGCGAGGCATTGCGGTTGAGGTTTTCAGTGAGGTCATCATTGGCACCAAAATGAGTGTGGCGCAGAAACTCATGAAGGTAGAAACGCAGCACTCAAGCCGATACTTCACGATTTCTGACCGATATAACAACATCTTCTTTATCACGAACGACCATCGCGGAGACGCTTTGCTGGGGGTCATCGCCGATCAGAAGAAACAGATGGAGATCAATCGGCAGGCTTTGGATGGCTTCATCCCACCGCTGGATACAAAGTTCTATGACGCGATGACGCCTGACCGGCGTCGGCCTGTGGTACTTGGGTATCTGTGCGACCTGTTCACATTCTCCAATCTGAGCGCGTATCTGGACGGGTTTGAAGAGCCGGCAATCGTCCTTTGCTATGACTACCAGCTCAACGCGATCCAGTCCATTGTGGAAACTCCCATAGAAGTCCGCGTGATGAAAGGCGGTGATACCATATGAAAAAGAAAGTGACCAGCGCAATTAGCCTGGTCATTCTTATCCTGATTCTGCTCTATGTTTCCGGCATAATCGCTCAGTTCATGATCAATATCAAAGCATGGGAAGCAGCCGGAAGTGACTATAGGACGTCACCTGCGCTTCCATCATTTTCACTTGGGGCAGTTGGTGCAGCATTGACGCACTTCCCTGAAGGCCCCATCTCCATTCTCGCTGTTTCAGTTGGCATCGCAATCCTGTGCCTGTTCGGACTGCGCCTTGGGCGCGGCGGAAGAGGTGCCACAGACCGCGACAGGAACCTGACGATTTCGGAATTCGGAAGCTATGGAACAGCAGCGTTTATGACACTCAGGGAGGCAAAATCCTGTTTTGATATCACATCACCTGGCAGTACAGACAGGGATATCCTGGGCATGGTTGATGGAGGGCAAGTTATTACGTTGCCAAAGAAAACCAGGCTTAATGAGAATCTGGCCATCTGCGGTGCATCTGGCACAGGAAAGTCCAGAAGCATCTCCAGAAATCTGATTCTGCAGGCAGCAAAACGCGGCGAGTCGGTCATCATTACAGATACCAAGTCCGAACTCTATGAGTCCACAAGTGAGTTTCTCCGAGACCAAGGCTATACTGTCCGGGTATTCAATCTCATCGAGATGGAGCACAGCGACTCGTGGAATTGCCTCAGCGAGGTGGGTGGCAGCGAGATTATGGCACAGACCTTCTGTGACATTGTGCTGAGCAATACCAGCGGCGACTCCAGGGATGCATTTTGGTTCAACGCTGAGCTCAATCTATTGAAGGCTCTGGTACTGTATGTTTCGCTGGAGATGCCTCCGGAAAAAAGAAATCTCGGCCAGGTATATGAGATGCTGACCACAGAAAATGAGCGGAGCCTCACACGCATTATGAACAGTATCCGCCGGGAGCATATCAACAAGTTCACCGGCGAAGTCATGCCGCCTTCACCGGCCTTCGCACCATTTTCCATTTTCATGCAGTCCAGTGAAACAGTTCGCACCAGTGTCATCATTGGCCTTGGCAGCAAACTGCAGGTCATGCAGGCACAACTGGTCCGCAACATCACCTCCTATGATGAAATCGATTTGGAACTGCCTGGGAAAGAGAAGTGCGCATACTTCTGCATTGTGTCTGACCAGGACAATACCTTCGAGTTTCTGAGCTCTCTTTTCTTCAGTTTCCTGTTCATCCGGCTCATCCGATATGCCGATGCTCACTGTGAGGGCGGACACCTGAAGGTTAAAGTCAAGTTCATTCTGGATGAATTCCCAAACGCATGCACGATTTTGGACTTCACCAAAAAATGCAGTACAATCAGGTCGAGAGGCGCGTCGGTAGCAGTATTTTTTCCAAAACATTGGGCAGATGCGAAACCGCTATCCCAATGATCAATGGCAGGAAATCCTGGGTGCATGCGATACAACGGTGTTCCTTGGCTGTACCGATATGCTGACAGCCACCTATTTCAGCGAGAGAATCGGTGTGGCCTCAGTAGAAGTCGAGAGTGAAGCGCAGGAACTCAACAGTATGCGTATTACAGACTATACGCCTCGGTATCGTAAAACCAACTCGTTGGGTAAGCGTCCGCTGCTGATGCCGGATGAAGTACTCCGCCTGCAGCCGGATGAAGAACTGATCTTTGTCCGCGGGCAAAAGTCATGTGTGCTCACCGCTTTGATTATTCCAAGCATCCATTCTATAAACAACTGAGGAGCTCCAAAGCAATTTTGCATGAACCCGCCTGGAAAACATCCGGGCGGGTTTCTTCTTGGGAGCAGCCCGAACCAGTCATTTCCGCTGACTCTGCACCGAGCGCAGATCCCGCCGGCGACTGTACACCACCCCCCTCTGTATGTGCGCCGGGCGAACTGCCAATTGGTCGCAGTGTCAACTTAAATGAAGTATTCAAAGAAAGGAAGGGATAGCCTATGTCCCCCAGAAAGAAGGCCAACGAGAGCGAGCAGGCCGCCGAACTGGAAGGCGGCACCGCTACCACAAACGCAGCCACTACCGCATCATCCCGTGCTGGTTCCTTTGACATTCTGGAACTCAACGACCTGGAACGCGGCATTACGCCGGAAGACAGTGAAGACGTCAAATGGAATTACCTTTCTGGCGCACTCCATACACGCAAGATCCTTACCGGTGTAGTCAGCGGCATCGAGCCCCAGGAAAACGGAAATATCTTCTGTGCCATTGACTTCGAGGGAATCCGTGTACTGATCCCCGGCAATGAAATGTTCATGGACAGCTGGCCGGAAGGAACATCACCTCCCATCCGTTACCAAATTCGTCTGAATCGGATCCTTGGCGCCACCATTGATTTCATGCTTGCCGGTGTTGACTTCGTGAATCGCGCTGCAGTTGGCAGCCGGAGGGCAGCACTGATGCAGCGCCAGGCCCGATACTATGCGACCGAACGCGTCAAGGTTGGAAGCCGCGTTGCCTGCCGCGTGATTGGCGTGGGCAACAACCGAATTACAGTAGAGGCCATTGGAGTTGATGTGGAGATCCCGGCAAGCAACCTGTCTTGGCAGTGGTTTTCCGATGTCAGCGATCTGTACGCCACCGGCGATCTGGTTGTTGCCAAAGTCATGGAAATCGGGAAAGACGAAGAAACCGGCGGCTATTCTGCGGTGCTTTCCGTCAAGGCAGCCAGCGAAAATCCGGATCTCCCGTCTCTGAAGAAATTGGTGCCCGGCAGCAACTACTACGGCGTGGTGACGGGCGTTCGTGACCGGGTCATTTTCATCCGGCTCCAGACAGGCGCCAATGCCAAAACCATGACATACCGCACCAGGGAGATCCCGGCCAAACTGGATACCGTCAGTTTCCTCGTCCGCAGTGTAGATCTGGAAGCAGGTATGGCATTCGGCTTGGTGACCCGAATCATCAAGAAAACATTCCAGATTGAGGTGAGTGCAATGCAGGGATCCAACAACAGAAATCTTCAGCATTGTCGCGAGGTCATCCGAGCCTGCCTCAATACAGTAGAGGAGCGCGGCGACACCTATGTGGCCATCCACAAAGATGAAGATACCGAGTGTGTCATCATCGTATCCATGATTCGCACGCAGCCGATCTTGTCCGTCATCGTGGCGGACAAGATCCTCTTTGCCGAAGGCAATGAACAGGATATGTATCGTACGGCAAACGAGCTCAATAGCGAGTCAGTGACCGGCTGGCACACAATCGTGCTCACGAACCACAGCAGTATCTACATGTACCGTCAGTGCCTGTGGATTACGGAAGCACTGTCAGCCGATTATCTGACGGAGATCCTCTGCGACTGTATTACCGAATACAAGTTTGGCCGGTCCCAACTGACGCCCCCCATTAACTGAAGAAAGGAAATACTTTGCTATGAGAAAATCGCTTTCGGCCTTGGTTCTGATGGTCGCGCTTTGCTTCAGCCTCTGTGCAACTGCAAGTGCTGCGAGTTATGTGGCTGATGATATCACGTATCAGAATCTCAATGGGCAGCAGCTTGCGATTAAAATCTATACGCTTCTGCCGGATCAGAATCCGGATGACCTGGTGGAGGATGATTTTGACTACGATGGCTACCACTACACCTACAGCGGCACAACCAAAGAGGAACAGACTTTCAGCGAAGAGAGTCAGCATAAGGAAACAGTCACAGTGACCACCACATCGAAAGATATGGAGGATATTCTGGCCGCTCTGCAGCCGACCATGGAGTATGATGACGGCACTGCCACTGGCACGCTGGCTCTGGATCACAGCACGATCAAAACGGAGGCAGCCGGCTACAAAGACAGCAGTTATACCGTTACTGCAACCAAGAATTATACCGGTTTGGATCGGAATGACTCCAGTTATATCGATAAGACCGTGGTCAAGGATGGACGGACACTCAGTCTATCCAATGTTACTTGGTCTGTCAAGAGCACAGCCCTTGTTGGCGATGAACTGGTTCCGGCAACCTATTCTGCTGTGGCGACCTACAGTGGCACAGCCTACAGCAAGACGGCTACCGGCTACATCACAACTGCCGATTACATCGGCACCGTCAGCGCTTCCGGTGTCTCCAGCATCAAATACACTGTTACCTATCTCGGAACTGCAATTGAGGTGGAGCCTGAAGGAATGCCGGCATCAATGCTGCTGGCAATCGTGGCAGGCGCACTCCTTGCAGCGGTTGGGATCGTGTTGTTGATTTTGATGCTGACGCGTAAGAACTGTACGGTATATGCCGCAACAGGGAAAGGCAACGAGTACGACAAGTGCGGCAGACTCCTCATTCGTCCCAAGCGGCCGGAGCTTCGGATCGACAGGCTGAAGAATATCCCGGAGGGCGTCATTGCTATCGAAGTGGATGAACCGGCGGCCCGCAAACTGTTTGGAAAGACCATCAGTATCCATTATTTTAGCGAGACCTTCACCCATACTGTTGGTACGGTCAATGGTGCGTACTGGTTCAAGGTGGATGTCGGTACTGCACCTGACGATGATGATGTTGAGGAGGAACCGCAATGAAAAAATTATGACTTTGTGCCTTGCCGTCGGGCTGATGGCCGGCCTGGCAGTCAATGCCAGTGCTGCTGATTACGAATTCAGCACAGGAGACTCGACCGAATACTACGGCAGCACGAACTACGAAGATCAGTACGACAGCGCCTATCGATACGGTGAGACCAACCAGATTGACTTCGACATCCCGGAGATTGAGTACGGACTTGCCCAGGAGTTTCTGGAAAGCTCGCTGAGTAATCCCTATCTTACCCCGGGCACCCAATATGGATTGCCCGGAGGCAGCATTGGGTACCGGAAATCAATACCGGAAACGGTAACGTTTCCGGCGGCAGCTCGATTGAGATTGAGTATCAGCCCACGGTCACCGTGGCGCAGCTGCTCAATCTGATGGCAGCCTGGGTTCCATCTCAATTGGCTGTGTTGGCCTGTATGCCAAGGTCTATGAAGGTACCACCAGCACTTCCATGGCCAAGGGCGCCGGACACTATGTCGGCAGCGGTTGCTGGACCGGAAATGTGGCGCTGTTCGGCCACAATAGAGGCAGCGGCGTGGATCATTTCGCCGAACTGAAGGATGTCAAGGTGGGCGATATTGTGACCTACCGGACGAATCAGGGTACACGAACCTACGAGGTGCGTACGGTGACCAACATTTCTAGTACCGACTATTCGTACCTCAATGAGATGGGTGATAACCGTATTACACTCATCACCTGCGTTAAGAACCAGCCCTCTCTCCGCCTGTGCGTGCAGGCCGTAGAGATCCGATAAATAAGTTTTGGAGGAATCATATGAACAGCAAGAAACCCCGCAGCCGTGAGCAGCGTACGAAACCCGGCACCGCTGCAAGGCAAGTCCCTGTCCGTATCGTGATCTCCCAGTCGGAATTTGAGCAGATGAAACTCCTGGAGCGGAACCATATCGCAACCAGGGATGAAATCTTCCTGCTTGGCCTCCGAAGCTGTGGCAGTCGGTAACAGCGGCCACTCCATCCCATAGAGAGGGCTGGAATACTTTCTATGAGGTGACCAACATGAAAGGTAAACTCAACTTCGTCGCAGGCCTGGTCCTTGGCATCTGCCTGGTAACGGGCACCGGTGCGGCAGCCGCTGTGGTGGAAACCGTGACAGCCACGCTGAATCGTTCCCCATCTATGTTGATGGGAGTCGTGTGGATTTGGCCGGCTATACCATCAACGGCTACAACTACTTCAAGCTGCGGGACATTGCGGCACTTGTGGACTTTGGTGTCGAGTGGGATCAGACGACCTCGACCATCCGGATCGACACCACCCATGGCTACCAGGGCGAGGGCAACGCAACTGCACCAGCGCCCGAGCAAGCCACAGCTCGTTATGTTCCCACTGTTGGAGACCGGATCACTTGTCAGGACGGTTACATCTACGAAATCACGGATGTCACCAAGTTTAATAACAGCATGTTTGCCGCAGAGGACACCGCCAAGCTGCCCACGGCCACTTGCGACTGGAGCCTGCTGCCGGATCCTGAACTGCCGGCTGCGGAAGCGCGTCACTTTTCATCCGGCGGCCGTGAGTACCTTTTCATGCGAAACCTCTATGAGACCCGGCGCATGCAGTACACCCTGTACAATGCGATCGGATCCAATCCGCAGACCTGGCAGAACGGGAAACCTGTAACGCGAGCGGATGGGAAACCGCTTGTGCAGGTACATCTCTCCATTCCCAACGAATTCAACGCCTACAGCTTCTGGCCGTGGAAATCGGAACAACTCACAGAGCTGTTCAATTCCTGCCCGCCGGGTGACTACTACGTCGAGGCCTGGGATTTGTACTGTGACGGCGCTTTCCGATACACGGAATACTACATCTACGTCAAATAGCGAAACCCCTTACACAAAAAGCGATGTGCCGGCGGGCACATCGCTTTTTTTTCCATACACATTTTGCCAGAGGGAGGTGATAACACACCTTCCTCTGCCCGTTTTATGGAGGAATGACAATGAAAAAACGAATCATCTCCATGCTTCTCCTGGTTGTCATGCTGCTCGGCATGCTTCCCACCGCTGCATTTGCGGCTGATAGTGTAGAGGAAGCCTTGGGAGAAATCGACATCTACAACGGCGGAGTTAGAATGAGCTACCTGTCGATCAACGGCATCAATCGTGAGCTGATCTACACCTACTACAACTACATTGACCGCAACGGTCAGACGCGAGAAATCCCCGCGTACTGTGTCAACCCGAATATCAAAGGTGTTCCTCAGACTGTATCGGAAGGCGAGAGCATTAAATATCTCGCCGAGGAGCGCGGCAGCGATCCGAAAGTTGTTGGTATCGTCGCCAACGGATACCCCACGCGCAGTTTGAGCGAGCTGGGTGTGGAAAATAAATACCACGCCTATTACGCGACAAAGGCAGCGCTTTGGTGTTATCTCCTGCCGAATTGGGACATCAACAACCTGAAAGTCAATCCGTCCCTGACCGGTGTTGAACTTCAGCGCGCCCAGCAGATCCTGGCGGCCGCCAAGGATATCTACCGCAGAGGCACCTCCTGGACCAAAGTCCTGACCCCTGGTATCGTGACTGAGGTGGACCAGGATGTTGCCTACCCCGTCACGGTGGATGGAGAGAACTATTACCAGCAGATCTTCACGGTGACTTCGGAGACGTGGGTTTGCGACTATATCATCAATGTGGCCTTTTCAGACCCCTCTGCAGTCCCTCCCGGCACCAAGATCGTGGATATGAACAACCGTGAAATCACACAGGTTAAAACAGAAGGAACCGGCAATGGCTATTCCGGAAAGTTCAAGGTCCTTTATCCTGCAGATTCTATTGATGGTGAGACTGGCAGCGTCCAGCTCTCCATTAAGACGAATGTCTATAAATACGGCGTTTATTATGCGGTGTGTGCGGAGAAGGATCAGTACGGCAATCTGCAGAACTACATGGTGGATACCGATCCCACCATCCCGCTGAATATGACCGCCTATAGTTCCTATACCAGCGATCCGGACGATGATCCGGCAGAGACCAGTTTGAAGATCATTAAGCTGGAGGAGGGGACGGAGATCCTCTTCGCGGTGCGATTTTCGAAGTTGTTGATCCCAAGGGCGCCACGGTTGGAACCTTCGCAACCAATTCCCGTGGCGAAATCGTGATTCCCTTGAGTTTGGCAGGCAACTACACGGTATATGAACGTACGGCGCCTTCCGGCTATCTGCTGAGCGAGGAGCCGGCCAAGAATGTGCAGGTGGTCTACGGGGAACAGGCGACGCTCACATTTGAGAATGCCCCCGTACGGTTCCCTGGAAGTCCGGAAATACTCCGATACCGGTATGGCGCTTTCCGGCGCAGTCATCCAGATTCAGCACATTGAATCCGGCGCAACCTACACCGAGGAGACCGGATCCGCCGGCGTGGCCATTTTTAATGAGATCCAGCCGGGTGCATACCGTATTACGGAAATTGAGAGCCCGGACGGCTATATCAAAAGACGAGACGGTCTACACCCAGACGGTTGTTGTAGGTGACCTCGTCAGCGTATCCATCGTCAATGAGGAAAACCCGGCCTTCGCATTCTTAAATACGACAGCAAAACCCAGGAGGCACTGCCTGATATCACGTTTGAGGTCTATAAGGATGCTGAGCTGCTGGGTCAGTATCAGACAGACCAGTTCGGCGAGATCCTGCTGACCGACCTGGAGCCCGGCACTTATATGGTGAAGGAAATTGCAACAGATGGTTCGCATATCGTCAACTCTACACCTCAGCAGATTGAACTGGAGGGTGGAGACGGCATCCTGCAGCTCATCTTTTTCAACGATCAGAAACCAGGCATCCATCTGGTGAAACTGGACAGCACAGATCTTTCCCCCTTGCCCAATGCCACCTTCCGGATTGAAAAAGTCGGCGGCACCTCCTCGAAAGAGTACGTGACGGATGAAAATGGTGAGATCGACCTTACCAATCTGGAGCCGGGGGCATATCGGGTGACGGAGCTTTCTGCCCCGACGGCTATCTCATCGACGATGCCACCCGAGTCATCCAAATCAACGGCAATGAAAACGCGGAGTTTGTATTTACCAATACCAAGCGGCCGTCCTTCCGGCTGGTGAAGCTGGACAGTTTTACCGGTGAAGGGCTCGGCGGCGCTACCTTCCGAATCGCAAAGATTCAGGATGGCAGCCATTATCTCGATCGTGTGACAGATGCCAATGGTGAAATCAATATCGAGGATCTGGAGCCTGGCGTTTACTCTGTGCAGGAAACGAAGGCGCCGGAGGGCTACGTCATCGACCCCACGGAATATCATGTGGAACTGTTCCCTGGCCAAGTCAGCGAGCTGGTGGTATCCAATGACCGTAAGCCCAACCTGGAAATTGTGAAGACAGACGCCGTCACCGGCAGTCCGGTGGCCGATGTCACCTTCACAGTAAAGAAGGTAGATTCCTCTACACTGACCACCGTGAAGACTGATGCAGAAGGCAAGGCCCTCATCGAGAATCTGGATCCTGGCGTCTATGAGGTGTGGGAGCAGTCTGTTCCCGACAACTACCTACTCAATGATGAACATCAACTCATCACCCTGGTGCCCAACCGGACGGGTACTGTACGGTTCCAGAACTATCCCAAGCCCGGACTGACCATCGTGAAGGTGGATTCGATCACAGGAGACCCCATCAAGGGAGCAAAATTCCACATCACCTATGCGAGCAACGATACCTTTGAGGGTGAGATCAATGATCTGGGCACCTACTACACCGACGAGGCCGGCCAGATCAAGCTGGACAATCTCCGCGATGGCTGGTATCGAGTGACTGAGCTGGAGCCGGCTGCGGGCTACTCTATCAAGGATCCTGCCACGCAGGATTGCTACATTAAGGCAGGAACCCAGAAAACGCTCACCTTCGAGAATACACCCTTGAGCGCAATCGTGATCAAGAAGGTGGATGCGGATACCGGTGCACCTTTGGAGGGCGCTTGGTTCCGTATCCGTTTCCTGGGCGGAACGAGCGGCACTGGCGGCACTGTCATCGCTGAGCGTCAGACCAGCTCCAATGGCACCATCGTGCTTACCGGAATGAAGGCAGGCACTTACGTAATCGAAGAGATCTCGGCGCCGGATGGATATGTCATCAACGACAGCGCTCAGACAGTTTACCTGAGCGGGAAGGAACAGGATGTCATCACTGTTGTATTCGGGAACGATAAAATGGGCTCCTTGCTCATCACGAAAAAGGATGCAGTGACGGGTGCTCCCATCTCCGATGTCGAGTTTCTCGTGACCAATAGTGATGGCGGCGTCATCGGAAACGCCAATGGTAAATTCGTCACCGACAGTGCCGGTACCATCCGCATTGATGGCTTGGAGCCCGGCTCGACCGTCATTGTCAAAGAGACCCGAGCAAAGGACGGCTATCTCCTCGATGATACGCCGCAGACCATCAAGATCAAAGCCAACGAGACTATGACCTTGGAGTTCAGGAATCAACCTTTGGGAGGACTCATCATCCATAAACTCGATTCTGTCACAAAGGAGCCTCTGGAAGGCGCACAGTTCAAAATCACATTTGCCGACGGTTCTTCGTTGATGACGAAGGCGGCAAACTGAGCAGCAACGGCCTTTATACCACGGACAAGAACGGTCAGATCATCATCCGGGATGTGACTGGTACGCTGGTGGTAACAGAGGTCAAGGCGCCTGACGGTTACCTGATTGACGAGAACACACGCAGCCAGACCGTCGTGGTTCGGCCGGATGATACGCAAACCCTCACATTCTATAATACGCCATCCGGCGGCCTGCAGATCATCAAGTCCGATGAAGATACCGGCGCACGAATCAAGGGCGTGAAGTTTGAAATTCGGAAGATGAACGGTGAGATCATCGGCACCTACACCACTGACCGGAACGGCGTTATTTCCCTGCCGGAAGCGGAGAGCGGTTGGTATCAGGTGACAGAGCTGAAAGCCGCTGATGGCTATCAGCTGGATGACACGCCCGCATATGTCTGTGTGAAAGATGGCGAGACGGCTACACTGGAAATCACCAACCAGCGTATGTCCTCCATCATGATTCACAAGATCGATTCGAAACCCGAGAAGGAATTTACGGTGTCAAATTTATCCTCTATGATGCCGGCAAGAATCCGGTTGGGGAGTACACCACCGACCAGGATGGCTATATCTGGATCGACGATGAACTGACCCCTGGCAAGTACTATCTCCGCGAACTGGAAGCCGCAGACGGCTACATTCTGGACGAGCAGTATAAGACTGTGTACGTTGAGCGCGGGAAGTGTGCCCAAATTACCTGGGAGAATACTGCCGTCACCGGACAGATCCAGGTGAGAAAGTATGCGGAGGCAGCCAACACCATCACCGGCGACCAGGCCGGCGCTCCGCTGAAGGGCGCCGTTTATGAGATTACTCAGGCCAGATCTGGCAAGGTCGTGGGTTACATCACAACGGATGCCCATGGCGTGGCAGCCAGTGATCCGCTGCCTCTGGGCCGGTATTTCGTGACGGAGGTGTCCGCACCCGCTTACTATCAGATCAACAGCGAGAAGATGGAGACGGAGATTGAGGATCCCGGCCAAATCATCAAACTGAGCCAGTACGATAAGCCGGCCAAGCTGGGCGTCACGATCAAAAAGTCGGGCAATCTGGAGGTACAGCCTGGTACCACCATGCGATATGATCTCTCCGGTATTGCCAACACATCCAATGTGGCCCTGAACAACTTCTATTGGCATGATCGGCTGCCAACGGATGCCACCAACGCAATGAGCCTTACGACCGGCACCTATAACCAGCGGCTTTACTACCGGATCACATTCAAAACCAATGTGAACGACTATCGTGTTCTGGCCAGCAATCTGCTCACGAGCAACAACTACTCTGTGAAACTGAGTGCGGCCGCGTTTGTCCTAGTCAGGGCGAATATGTCACCGACATTCGCTTCGAGTTCGGTACGGTAGCCAGTGGATTCTCCTCGGTGACCAAGCCTACTATCCAAGTGCAGGTCAAGGGGACGCTGCCCGATGGGTATCAGATTATCAACCGCAGCGATGTGGGTGGTCAGTACCTCAACGAGTGGCAGACCGCAACGAGCAACTGGGTCACCATCGTGCGCAGATTCCAGCCGGTGACTCCTCTGCCCAAGACTGGATATTGATCGTAAAATAGCAGGTCCAGTTACCCAGAATAAGCGGCGGTGCCCGGCACTATTGCCGGGCACCGTCAGTTATATGCCTATCTTCAAAACTATGCAGTGAATGTAAGAAAGGAAGTCAGTATATGACCAGATTTATCATGGTGAACGACCGTTTGGTCAGCGTAGATCACATCGTCACCGTTGCCGAGTGTGACAATGGCGACACCAAAATTACCCTGGATAACGGTGAAGTGCTTACCGCACCGAGCAGCCAGGAACTGGACCAGGCCATTATGGGCTGCCACTATGTGGTGGCTGTGATTCCCTGTCATGGAGTGGATGCCCTGATGCTCGGCCCGGACCGCGAAGAGTATTCTGCAACCATGGAGGCGATGGTGCTGACCGCAGATGGCGTCATTCGCCCCTTGGAGTACCACCGGGACGAGGGCTCCTGGGAACAGGAATGCAGCTTCATCGGCTTTACACCCAGACGGGACGGATAAGTGCCCCGCGCAATATCACATCGGCAAGTTGACATAAGTAAAACGAAAGCCCCGTACAAGCGGGGCTTTCGTTGATCATACTGATTGGAGAAATCACATTATGAGAAAGCAAATTCAACTGCAAGTCAATGAGATGATAGAGGATGTACTGTCCAATCACTTCCGAAATCCCTGTGGCCACGCCTACTCCGTACGGAATGTAACGCTGCGGATGTTGAAGACGACATCCGTTGCACACCTGGAGAAGTTTACGTTCAATCCCCGAGAGACTCTGCAGATCGCAAATGCGGCATATCTGCATGATATTGGCAAGCTGATGATTCCCCAAAAGATCCTCAATAAAAACGGACCGCTTTCGCAAAAAAGAGCGAGAGGTCATGGAGAGCCACACCATGGATGGCGCCATGCTCATCTTCTTCCATCCCAACTATCACCAGCGTGTTTTGCAGAAGTACGCGTTTGAGATCGCCCTGCATCATCACGAGCGAGTGGATGGCTCAGGTTATCCAGACGGCTTGAGCGGCTTGAGTCTTTATCCGTGGGTGCAAATCGCCTCTCTGGCAGACGTGTTTGTAGCCCTGACTGAGGAGAGGCCATATCGTGCCGCATATACCCAGGAAGAGGCCTGGAAGATGATCCAGCAGGGAGAGTGCGGTGCATTCAACAGCAGTATCCTCCGCTGCTTAGATCGAAATCAGGATAAGTGGATGGAATCATTGGTATAGGAAAGGCAAAAGACCCAGACTGTTGGATTTACTTTCTCCACGTCCACTTAGATTAGAGGAGAGCCTGAATCGGGTGGGATCGATACACCGTCTTTTATGGTCAACGCGCATTCAGGTAATCTGTGAAAATCATCTGTGCGGGATTGCTGCATAGTCAGCTCTTTTTTTCGGCAGGATATCCTCAAGGATATACTGATATTCCGGAGCTGATCTGTATAGGGCTTTATCCACTCCTTCATTGCCCGAAGTTCCAAAGCGGTTGCTCTTGTGTAATCCACGCAGTGCCCCTCCTGCTGCATAAAATCATAGGCCAGGTTCGTATAGAGTTCACGAAGCAATGTCTCTGCACAATCCAAAGGTATGAGTTCTGCATCATCTATCTGGTCACCTGCAGGCATGGAGATCAGGAGATATCCAAATTTATCTGACCGGACGATATCGTAAAGTGGACAGGACTGGATGTAGGGTTCCATAATCTTCATGATGCGCTCCAACTCCGAACAATTGGAATGCCCTGACTGTTCCTTCATATCGTTGCCTCCTCGTAATCCGGTACCCTGGCAGCAGGACAAGATCGTAAAATGCCTGCGCCTATTTCCCATCCTCTGCATGGCTATCCAGCCATTGTTCATAGAGATGCTCTTTCAGCAAGTATCTGTCAATCTGGCTCAGGACATCATCAACAATCACATCATTCATCCAGGATACGATCATTTTGTCCATTTCCTGCTGTGTCATCGTGTGATTGCCGCCAGAGACCTGTAAAAGGAATTCGCGTGCGCCATATCCATCCGCATCGAAAAAAGAAAGACATGTTGTAATGGTCATTATCTCCCTCGCGGTTGAAGTTTTCCTCGCATTGCGCATACACTGTGATCTCGTGCCCCCGAACTGCGTTCCGTGAAGATGAAACACCCTCGTATAAATTGGCTCATCAATCATCTCGATTAAGATATTTTCGGACATACATATTACCCCCTTTCTTCAATGTAGATCTGACAAATACAAGAAGATGACTCCTACTGTATGCTTTCGAAAAACTGCTCACATAGAGCTTCAATTTCATCTTCACGGCTTAAAACTGCAATCCATTCTTTGGGGATGGCGCTCAAGCCATAGTAGAGACCTGCCAGGCCCCCAGCTACTGCTCCAACCGTGTCGGTGTCTTCACCGAGATTTACCGCCTGGAGGACACAGCTTTGGTAATTGTCCGTATGAAGCAGGCACCATAGTGCGGATACTAAGGTATCCAGTACATAGCCGCTGCTGCGCACGGAGGAGATCGGCAGCTCCTTCAGTGCATTGAGGCTGACCGCTTGGAATAACGGCAGAAACTCTGCCAGAGTTTTCTGCCTGGCATAGACGGCCTTGGCCTTCTCAATGCCATAGTAGACCGCCAGATCACGCGGATGACCACACAGGATCTCGTTTGCGATGGAGCAGTAGATTCCGCAGGCAATCAAACTGATCGGGTGAGCATGGGTGATCCGCGATGCATTATGGACAATCTCATGCACATCTTCCTCGTCATCCCAACAAGGTCCCATTGTTTGATGCAGATACAGTGCTAGAGGCATGATTCGCATGAGAGAGCCGTTTCCATTATCCTTCTCTCCATCGGCGCCACATTCGAGGGCCGGCACCCGATGGGCGTACTTCACCAGAGCCTTTCGTGTGGCAATGCCCATGTCAAAGACATCACCGTGGGCAGTCCAATAGCCTTCATCCGCCCACCGCAAATAGTTTGATGCCATGTCATCATAATCCACACCGCGAGTAAGACTCTCCATGAGACAGAGCGCCATGGAACTGTCATCTGACCAAGTACCGGCAGGCTGATCATGGGTACCATATGCCCGCATATCAGTGACTGGACAAGCAGTGAGAGCATCCCGGCTCATAAACTCTACCGGTACACCCAGGGCATCGCCCACAATAACGCCAAGCATCGCTGCTTTTATGGTTTCAAGATCCACTCCGCAATCCTTCTTTCATCATTCATTATCAATATCGATGTGTTCGTATTGTCGAGCCACGGACCGGATATGTGCAGCCATTGCTCTGACGACTTCATCTGGGGCGACGATCTGTGCAGCTAGGCCAAAGCCGGATACCCATGCAAAAAACTGAGGGCTTACCACCACATTGGCTCTGACAGTAAAGTGTGCATCGCCGTCTGCCACCAGCATCACATCATGCCCGAGCCGATCAAGGACAGCACCCACCAAACGATTTTCAAAGCGCAGTTTGACCGCGACCTCCTCACCGGAGAACATACCAAAGACTTTCCTTGCGTAAACAGCCATATCCAGCGACTCGAAGGCGTCCTTTCCGTCTCGCTCCTGATCTGTGGTGGAGATCTCTGTCATCTTATCCACGCGGTAATGCTTGATAATCCCAGCCTCGCTGTCGTAGGCGACCAGATAGTAATTCTCGTCATCCCAGGTCAGCGCATATGGGCTTACAACATAGAACTTGCCATCCTTTCGGAAATGCCTGGTCTTCTCAATGGTGTATTCAAAGTACTTGAACTGGATCTTCCGGTTCTGTGAGATGCCATTGTGGATCTCATCGACATTGAAGTAGATGGACTCGTTCATCGTCTTGATCCGGTTTTTTACATAGACCTGACGCTGGAGCAGCTGCGCCTCGTGGATGCTGGCCAGCGTTTCAATCTTTCGAATCAGCGTCGTGGTCTTCTTGTGCGTGATGAACTTTGAGGACTGGACGCTATCGACCAGCAGTTTTAGTTCAGGCAGTTCAAAAGTCCGCTGTGCCACAAAGTATCCCTGAAAACGACCGGCATCCACATGAACAATATCCAAACCAAATAGCCTCAGTGCTTCCAGATCGTCGTAAATGCTCTTGCGTTCTGCACTGATTCCCTGCCGATCCAGGTGCTCCACGATCTGTTTCATCGTGACAGGATGCTCCTCATCCGAGTTCTGGAGCAGGAAGTTCATAATATAGAGCAGTTTCAACTTCTGATAGGGAAGACCTGGCCATGTTCTGTTCTCCTTCCCGCAAACTGTCATGATAACTGGGGTTCGTTGTGTAAATCATAGCGTTTCTGGAGTCCTATAATCTGTACTCTATCACATATATCCGACTGCTGCAACCGTCCTCTCGAGGGCGGTTTTTCTTTTATCCCCACATGAAATTATGAACTTTTTGTAAACTTTTTGAAATTCGCGCTGAAAACGCCATTTTGAGCCGGATTTCCGCGAAAAACCGAAATCGAATGGGAGGAAGGAGAATAGAGACCCAAAAAAGATAGGAGGCGATTCCATGAAAAAGAAAAAAACAAGACGACAGCAGACCATCCACTGCCCGTATTGCGGCGCCATTGCGGACTTGCGTCCGGCATCTGAGATCTATGGAGATCCGAATGCTGAGGGCATGCTCTTTTGTGTGTCGGAACTATCCCGGATGTAAGTCCTATGTCCATGTCTATCCGGGGACCAACCGGCCCATGGGTCCGTTGGCCAACGGTGATCTTCGGCATCTGCGCATTTTTGCCCATCGGAAATTTGACCTGATTTGGCAGAAAGGCGTGATGTCCCGGCAGCAGGCGTATCGGTGGATGGCGGATTTTTTCTGCATTCCGCTGCGTGAGGCCCACATCGGACAATTCAGTGAATACCGCTGCCAAGAGCTCATCCGCAAGTGTGACGTCGTGCTTCAGAAAAACAGAATTGCGAGTTGAAGGGGTAATGATAATGACAATTATGACGGAATATCAGCGCGAATTGGTTGAGCAGAATCTGGAATTGGTTACACAGGTCATTCGGAAACGAATCAAAGTAAATGGCACTGTACTGCAGAGCTACGACGATTTCTACTCCGTCGGCTGTGAGGCGCTTTGCCATGCAGCCATGCGGTATCGGACCGAGATGGGGGAGTTTGCACCGTTTGCCTGCGTACTGATCTATCATGCGATGATCGACCATTGCCGTAAGCAGAACCGCCTGATGGCGCAATCTTCGGATTTTCAGACAGAAACCGACAATGAGTCCATCGCACTGCGCCACCTCAGCGCCGACTATGATTACGATGCAGCAATTGACTCTGGTAACGTGTTCCGCGCAGTTGCGGAGTGCAAAGAGCGATACAGCGGTGTGGCAAAGCTGGGCCTTGAGGTGCTGGAACTGAAGAGTATCGGTTATACCAGCCGTGAGATCGCACAGCGGTACGGGACCACGGTCAATAATGTGAATGCCTGGGTTTCGCGGGCGCGGTCAAAGCTCCTGCAGGATCCTGCTCTTCAGGGAGTTCTCCTCTAAATTGTTGTTGCTCCGACGAATGCTGCGTATAAGGGAATAGAACAAGAAAAACGGAGGGAATGCCATGATCACCTTTTATGCTGCGGTCGGTTGCTATAGAGTGAAGAACGAGAACGGGAAAAAATCTGTGTACATCCAGAAACTTGGAAAGCTGCATCCGATCTCCATCCCTGAATTTGCAATCTGGAGCAGCCTGCTCTGGGAGGTGATGACCTATGATGAGCTGAAGGCTGCCTACCAGGAAATTATGGGGCAGCAGACAGGGCCCGTACCGGATTTCGACCAGCTGCTGTTACTTCTGAGTAAGCGGAAACTGATTCTGTCCGGCCTGGGCTATACCGGCGTGGATGCACTCTATCGAATGCTGGCAGATGCCTTCGTAGTTCCTTATCGCGTCTCCGCACCCCGGAAGGCCTGGTGCCTTCTGCGACTTCTGATGAGCGGCAAACTGCAGATGTCTGGCGTGGCAGCGGCAGCGCGCAAACGGCGGCTCACCGATAAGGATCAGCGTGTGCTTCAGCTTATTGAGCAGACCCCACTGAGCACGGCGGAATTGGTACGGTGTTTTGACTGCGACATTCAGGATGTGAGCACACCGGAAAAGGTGATTGCCGGGATCTATTCCGATCAGGGCTCGACACAAAAGTGCATTGCCAACGAGGAGGTCCATTCGCCCAACACGAATGTTGTGCTGGAGGCCGTGTCGAATCTCTATCTTGGGCGACAAGTCATTCTTGAGATTCCCTGTTGACACTCCGTCCGTTTGACATGCCTGCTTGTAATTGCACATAATATGTAATATAATAGTTGTGCAAAGGAGGCTTGTATCATGGATACGAACATGACTTTTCGCATGGATTCTGAAGTGAAGGCTCAGATGTCCGCCATTTGTGCTCAGCTTGGTATGACAACATCTACTGCATTCAACATCTTTGCAAACGCTTTTTGTGCGGGCGAAAGGGATGCCGTTTCCCGTGACTGTTCAGGAGCAATCCACGCTTCTGACCCGAGAGAAGATGCTGTCGGATACGGAACAGTTCTTGACTGAGTTTGCGGATGACTACAAGAGGATGGCCGAATGACCTGGATTGGAGTGGAGGATATCATCCTCATTCACAGCAAAATCATCCAGAAGAGCGGTGGAATTGACGGGATACGCGATCGTAGTTGTTTGGAATCCGCAGTAGCGGCACCGATGCAATCCTTTGGTGGCCAAGATTTTTTCCCTTCCGATGTGGAAAAGATCGCACGCCTGGGCTATGGCTTGGCAACCAACCATGCTTTTCTCGATGGCAATAAGCGGATTGGCGCCATGATGGTCCAACTTCTTTTGAAATGGAACGGCTACCAATTAGAGTTGGTGTCTGGAGAACTGGCTGATATGTTTATTGCATTGGCTGACGATCGAGCCACCGAAGAGGCTGCTCGACTGGATCCGCACACACCTGAAGTGAAAATCTATAACATGAGGAAGAGGACGGCTCCCGTCCTCTTCCTTTTTTTATATCATGTAATAGGAGGAACATTATGAAACAGATTCCCATTCCCATTCAAAGAACTTTACTGAAGACAATCCTGGTGAGCTGCGCGATTATGGCGTTTGGCCTAATTTGGGGGGCTTGTTAGCCGGGACCACATCGTTCTCGGCCTGACGGGGACTGTGGGTATCTTATCCGGTTTTAAGATCCTGGGCTTGTACCGGCTCGTCCAGCAACAGCATTATGAAATTCTTGAAGGGATCGTGAGTTCGGATTTAAGAGTTCCGCTGAGGAATCGGCATCTTCTTACCCTTACGGATATGGAGCAACAGGAACATCGAATCATGATATCTGGAAAGAACACGCTTACTCCTGGCACCGCATGCCGCCTATATCTCAGCGGTGCGGATAACCAAGCCGCACAGGTCTCTTTGCCGGAACCGCTCATTCCCGCGCGAACTCTGCTCGGTTATGAGTTCCTCAACTGATGTGCGAGTAGATTTTGGTATTGTAGAGGATGCGCTTGGCTCATGCTATGCTTACTGTGTTCTTATTAGAAAGTATCATCTCCTGGCGGAGTCTTGATTAAGCAGTGAGCCTTTGAGCAATAGACTCAGGCGCCATGCAGCACGCAGAGGCCACAGATTATTTGGTGGCCGATACGTAGCTGTCTTTTTCTTTTACCAAACCACCGTCAAGGTGTTTGGAATATTATGATCTGGGTATCACCAGAAGAAAGGGATGTCAGTTATGTCATACGCAACGATTAGTCTCATTGGGCGGCTCGTCAACGAACCCGTAGTCCGAGAGGGAAAGGATCAGCGGAAATTTGTGACCTTCAGACTGGCGGTAAACAACCAGTTTGGAGCGACCGAACACGCGGCTTTCTACAACTGTACCGGAAACGAGTACATGGCCAATCGGATCAACAAGGCCGGCCTGACGAAGGGCCGCCTCATCAAGGTGGATGGTTCCTTCAACCCCCGTGAGTACCAGACCAAGGAGGGCGAGATCCGCATGTCGCTGGATGTCGGCATCTATGACTGGGCCTACATCGGCGGGAAACCGAAAAACGAGGACGGCTCTGAGCCTGCGCAGCAGAATCAGAATGCCACAGGAACGGTACATCCGGAGAGTACCATCGGCGACGAAGACGATCTGCCGCTGTGATGGTCGGAGCAGAAAAATCAAGGCGGGACTGTAAGGTTGAGAGTACTTGCAGTCCCGCCTTTTTCTGCGTTTTCGGAAGGATTGAAACAGGAAGGATGGTGGAGTTATGACGTTTCTGCGTCGAATGAAGTCTTTTACTCTCTTTAAGTATTTGGTGCTGCCTGCATTGCTGCTCTGTGCGGTGATTAAAAAGCCGGCAATGCAGTGGATCGCACTCCTTGCCGTTCTGCTTTGGATTGGCCTCATTGCGTTTGAGGGCGTCTTCCGCATCAATCAGCAGCGAAAGCGTAAGTCCATGAGCAGGCGGAAGCCAGTGCCACCACAGGCGCCGGTGTCGGACGGACAGAGTACGCCAAGGGTTGATCAGGATATCCAAACTGCGCACAACGAATTGTTCCTGATCCGACAGGTGAACTACCGCATCACGGAGCAGCTGAAGACGAGCTATCCCCTCGTCTCCTGGCTGTGGCTTGTGAGGCCGGATGCCAGTCAGTTATGTCAAGGCGGCAGGTTTCGGATCCGCACCTACAACACGGATCCATTCAATTATGGAGAGGTAGAGTTGAGTGATCAGGGACGACTTACAATCACGATGCTGCAGGCGGTTCCCCTGAAGGACGCTGTGGCCATGGAGCTTGCGGCCAAGGACGACTTGACCCAGGAAGATCTCCTGGAACGCGTGGATGTGAGAACCTGGTATCGAGATCAGGGTGAGCAGGTGATCTGTCAGATGATTGACGACCTCAACACGCAAGGCCATAAGAAACTCCTCATCAAAGAGGATGGAAATGTGGTCATTGATGTGGCAGGGAAAAGAGCAATCGGTGGATCTGCTGAAGAACTTCCCACCACACATCGTGTGGGAGTACTTCTGCCAGAATTTTGCGTGAAGACGAGATCACTGCTTCCATTCAGAATGAAGGCCTGGCGCTCTCGTGGCAATGAGCAAATTGGAGGTCAATTGAGTTATGGCAAGAGGAAAATTATTTGAAGCATGGACATTCAAACTGTCGCTGCCAGCCCCCTTTGACGACCCGAAGTTTTCAGGGATGCATGACTTTGGCTTGTCCCAGTACAACACCGCCGGCCGCCTTCGTAAGGCGACCCTGCATGCACCGTCTCTGCGTGCGCTTTTCGCCTATGCAAAGCTCGTGATTGCGACGGAGCAGGGGGCCATGACCGATGGTATGGGCGCGATCGGGCACCAGGAAAATACCTTCCGCATCTCAGAATACTGCTCGGCAAACAAGACGGACTGCGTGGTATTCAATACGACAACGGGCAAATTCATTGCCAGTCAGTTTGAGGACGGGAGCGATGTCCCTAAGCCCTATACCATTGGGGCCGGCAATGGCTCCGGCACTGCGCTGTTTTTCTGTTTGATGCCGATCCTGGAGGAGGATACTGAGTTTCAGTGTTCCTTCGCCACGTTCAAAGACCACATGGTCAACGGCTGGTCCGATATGGATGGCGCGTTTGAGTGTGCCCTGCGTCTGTGCGATAACATCTATCGCCGCATTGAGTCGGCGTCACAGGTTGGTCAGGCAGGTGTGAAGTTGGCAGTGCCCACGACGGGCAATATCGCCGCCATCTCACCGCTGGCTCTGGATAAGGGAAGTTATGCACCGACCGGCGCTACATACGGTGAGTTCAAGATCTTGAAAGTCGGCGTTTCGAATGTGGTTTCAACCCCCATTGTAAGTCACCGCGACTTCGTTGGAAAGTACGCACTTTCGCAGCGGCAATTGACTGCAAGAGAGGACGCTATGGTGCCCAAGCTGCCGGATTGGTATGTCATTCCGAAAGAGGTCGTTCGTGTGTGTGAACACGCAAAACTGACCTCACAGTCCAGCCAGCCCATGAGGAACTTCCTCTTCAGAGGGCCGGCAGGCACCGGCAAGACGATGGGTGCCCAGGCAGTCGCAGCGGGTATGCATTTACCGTACACGCTGATGACCTGCAGCGCAAACACAGAAATCTCCGATTTGGTCGGTCAGTTCATCCCGGATACCAGCACTGCTGTGGAGCAGGCAGAGAATGATGGTGCGCTTCCCACAATTGCTGACATCATCATGCATCCGCCTTCCGTTTATGAGGAACTCACCGGTGTCTACGATGACGCCAAGACGGAAGATGACGTGCTCGCGAAACTGGTGGAAATTGCGGTGGGCCGGCTGGCACAAAAGGAGGAAAAACACGGGCAGCGGATCCGCTATGTGGATACACCTCTTTTGGAGGCGATTCGCTATGGATACGTGGCAGAGCTGCAGGAGCTTCGTGTATTGCCAACCCCGGTGTCCTGGTGGGTTTGAACGCTCTGCTGGATAACTGCCAGGCGATCACATTGCCGACGGGCGAACGTGTGCAGCGGCACCCGGATACTGTCATCATTGTGACAACGAATTCGGACTATGAAGGATGCCGGCCGATGAATCAGAGCATCATATCCCGAATGGATCTGATCTATGACATCGAATCTCCTGACTTGGCCACCATGGTAAAGCGTGTCATGAATGTGACGGGATATACGGACGAACAGGAGGCAACGAAGATGGCGATCGTCGTGCAGGATATCGCAACCCGATGCCGGCAGACGATGATCACCGATGGCAGCTGCGGAATGCGTGAACTCAAGGCCTGGGTGCTCTCGACAATGATCACGAAGGACCCTTATGAGTCGGCACTCTCCACAGTCATCGCCTCTGCCTCTGCTGATCCGGAAAACCGGGCGGATCTGATTACCACCTGTCTGGAAAAGCAGTATATGCGCTGATAAAAAATGAATGTGAGGTGTGAATTGTAATGAAATACGACGAGATGACCTGTTTTAGATGTGCTGTTGCAGTGGCAGTAACCTGTATGGAAGATGAACGCCCGCAAAGCGAATCTGTTACACCGCAGCAAGCGGCAGACTATATCTGCAATGTGCTGGATATCGTTTTCGCCTACTCCGGGATCGAATGCACAGTTGTTCCGATGCTCTATCCGGCCTGCAGCAAGATCCCGCTGATTATTCGGCTCAGCGGGCTGGGTACGCGCCTGTTCTGGTTCCATGCCCATGCTGCCCAGGAACGAGTAGCACAGGAACTGGAAGGCACGCTGCACGACTTAATCGAAGAAGTCGTTGCTGTCAGTGCGTGATGGAGGTGCCAGCGAATGCGAGCCTCTCATCGGGAAATCCGAAAGCGGATCATGGATCGAATGAGCAAGATCAGTGATCGTGAATTCTTCACGTCACGGGCCTATCGCGGCTATTTGACCGATATTACAGAATCGGCAACAAAGAAGTACCGTCGGCCTATCCGGGTCACGTTGTTCGATGCATCTGAGGATCCGACCGTGGCATACACGGACTATTCCGGAATCTACATCAACGTGTGCAACCATATTACAGAGAGTATGCCGACCAGGGAGCTGAAGTCCATCAGTTTGGAGGGCCTGAATGGGCATGAGATTGGCCACAACCTATACACGGATATGCGCGTATGGGAACGCTATTTTGATCGCTTGGCAAAAGGCCAGTTTTATCCGAATCCGCCTCACAATCTTGATGGCACGCAAGCGCTCTACGCCGACGAAATCAAGGCGGCTCTGCTGGATGACAGTGATGATATTCCCAAAACGGTGCTCTTCCAAGCGGCCAAGACTCTGGAGAATATTCTGGAAGACGGTTACGTGGACGCCAGGATGATCAGCGCATTCCCCGGCAGATTTGCGCGTGGAATCATGTTGAACAACCTGCGTTTTTCTGAGACCGTTCCAGAGATCCAGACCATGCTCAACGAACGGTACTATGACCACAGCATCATCATGAATCTGCTGATCCAGTATGTTCGGTCCGGCGAGGTGAATAACCTGTCTGAATACACGGGCGAGCTGATGGACAAGCTGCTGGAGTTCATTCCAACCGTAGATGAATGTATCCGTGACGAAGATGCCAGATCCCGCTGTACTACGGTGACTTCCATTTTAATTGGCATCTGGCCCATTCTCCAGCGGTGTTTTGATCCACTTCGCAAGATGAAGCAGGATGTGGAAAACCAGCAGAAGGCAAACACTTTCAATAATCAGAGCCCAGCGGGAGGCCAGCAGAGTCAATCCAATACCGGCAATCCGCAAGGAGACGATGAGGATGGTGCGTCGCCTGCCAACGGCACAAATCCAACGGCTGGTGCGGCAGAAAATGCTGAAGGGCAAACCACACCGGAAGAGGCCGGTATGGAAGCGGTAATTTCAGCACTTGCTGGTCAGGTCGCCAAATTGGCGGAGATGCCAAGTGGCTCCAACACTCCAATTCCATTTAATGGCGTTGTTGCCATGGACGAGGAGGAGAAACAGCAGCTGATGGAAGCAGTATCCCGTGTGCTTTCGGAGGAAACGGCACGAATTGCTTCCCGTGTAACCCAAGGCTTTGAGCAGGGTGAAGGCGGTACCGTAACTTATAACACCGGCTATGCCGGCAGTGGTTACGGCGATGCTGCAAGTGACACACAGCGGATGCTGGAGGAGATGGCGGAAGCACAGGTCTATGAGGCGATGGAAGAGGAACTGTCGGAAGAACTTCAGAGAGAGGCCGACAGCATCTCTTATGGCAATGCGCATCGTGGGATTCATGTGACTGTGAATCGCATGGTACACATCGACCAGGAAATGATTGACAGCTACAATGCCATTGCCCCGGAGCTCCTGCAGCTTTCCAAACGGCTTCAGCGCAGTATTCGAAGTGTGCTCACAGATAAGCGTCAGGGTGGCAAACAGACTGGTTTGCTCGCCGGCAAGCGCCTCAACCAGCACGCGCTGTACCGTGATGACGGAAGGGTATTCTGCAACAGCAGACTGCCTACGGAGCCCATCAACCTGGCGGTTGCACTGCTGGTCGATGAATCGGGCAGTATGTGTGGAAGTGATCGGATCACCAGGGCACGTGCAACGGCCATCGTTGTCCATGACTTCTGCGAGAAGCTTGGGATCCCTGTGATGATCATGGGCCATACGGCAAGCAGCCGAATGGTGGATCTGTATTCCTATGCTGCCTTCGACTCGGTAGATCGGAATGACCGGTACCGCCTGATGGATATGAGCGCACGCTGGTGCAACCGCGATGGCGCTGCACTGCGCTTTGTGGCTGAAAAGCTGGTCAAGTATCCGGCTGACGCGAAAATGCTCCTGATCATTTCAGATGGCCAGCCAAACGATGACGACTACGGCGGCAGTGCTGCGGAGGCCGACCTTCGCGGCATCAAGCTGGAGTACAGCAGACGCGGCGTGCAAATTTTGCTGCAGCAATCGGGACAGACCGGGATCGCATCGAGCGCATCTATGGGAATGGGTATCTGGACATTTCTGATTTGAATCAGCTGCCCATTATGCTTACGCAGCTGATTGCGCGGAATCTGCCCAAATAAGTGGTGATGACTTAGGAGGAGAGCCATTTGGCTCTCCTCCTGTCATATGAAAACGAGACGCCTAACAGGCGCCTACAAAAAGGAGGAATCATTCATGAAACGGAAAAAAAGCGGGCCAAGCCAAAGTTGTGCGATCCGGCGATTTGCAGCCATTGTACCTACATCGGCGACGGAGACTTTATCTGCGACAATCATCCGGACGAGGCTGTTGTGATGGTGCTGAGTGACTGGGAACCGACCGAGCACTTCTTGCACTGCGCGCAGACCATCACCGCTCCCAAAGGGAAGCGAGGTGGCCAGTCAGTGACAATTGTGCACGATAAGCGCCATCTGGATCCCGACTGGGAACGGTGGGCCCAAAAGGGACTGGCTCAGGAATCTGTCTGCTCCCTTCGGTTCGTCTACCTATTCACACAAGCCGACCGAGAAAAGGAACGGCAGATGCTCGCCGGCAAGAGCGACGAAGAGCGGGCACAGCTGGAGACCGACATTGTGAATGCACGCGACGATTTTATGAAGCGCGTGGCAGAGCGCGTTGCATCGACGTTCATCTGCTATAACTTTGACCCCAATGAGGAACCTGCGCGCTTTGACGATGTGCGGTGGGAACTGTATTTCTGGTGCAATCACTTTCAGGATTACCCAGGGCGGCGAGACTACTCCTATTTTACGCTGACATTCAACCGTTCTCATCCGCCCAAGTGGCGTCTGGCGCTGTGTAAGCGGGTATTGGCCTTTCTGGAACAGCACTACGGCCAGAATCCGAACCTCAATGTCGCGGTCCAGTACACCACCTATTATGACGAGGATCGCATCCATACGGAGGCGCTCAGAGTCAGAGACCAGGTGCTGAACAAACGGTGTACCTGGCAGGGCATGGCTGGAAAGCTGGTATCCAATGGTGAGAGGCTCCTGTTCATGAAGCGGTATGCCCGGAGTAAGGCCTATCGAGTCAGTGACTTCGACGTGCTCAATATTTATTGGGCCCTCCATCCGGAGGAAGGAGAGGAGTTGGTACCGGTATGCCAGACCTGACAGAAGTATCAGTGAGGGAGTTGGGCTCCTGCGCAGACGGGCTATCTGTAACGGAGCAACACCCGGATTGCACAGTTGAAATGATGCTGGAAGAAGACGGAATTCGAGTGGAATGGGAGGACATCGGTGAAGGAATCTGCGGGGATTACAACCCAGAGGATCCGGACGACATCCCCCTCCTGCGTTTTTCCGTGTCTATCCTGCTGGATGGTCAATGGGAGACAGTTGAAGACGCCTCCTACTGTACACAGATGCTGGTTGATACACCGGTTCCAATCCTGGAGCGTGCGCTGCAGTTCCTTTTCAAGAGTACAAGAGCGCACTGTCCGATTACCCATACCATTCTGTAAAGAGGCTTGGGGAACGGCTATCCTGGATTGGTCCTGATGACTTCCAGACTCCTGCATGCAGGGAAAATGATGAATGAAAGGTGGGTTACATCGTGGATAACGGATGGATTCAGAATCAGATCGCAATTTACATGACCAACAAGAAGCTGGTGGAGTTTAACGACAAGCTCAAGCCGGCGCCAATTGAGTATTACGGGCATATCCACGCGCAGGGTGAAAAACTGGAGGATGGCAGCCGGCCACGCTCCTGTATCGGTATGGTGCTTCAGGACTATTCCAATGGGACTGGGGACAAAACCGTTCGAGTGATGGCCAACCTGTCGCCGGAGTTTTTCCCCTATGCGCTCAGCAGAGCGGAACAGGGTGTAGAGCGTTTTGAGTTCACGGAGGAGAAAATCTTTGGGCAGCCGGACGAGAAGGGCCTAAGCTACGTGACGAAGGTCTCAATCAAGCGGGCCTCCGTCGATCGAGAAGGCCGCCCGAGGAATTATCCCTGGTGCGTCATGGTTGAAAATGGGCGGGGCGTGAAAGAGACGACCCAGACCGGCGGTGTTCATATGAAGAAGGGCTCCTATATCAAGGGCAATACTGTCTTCGTGAATATCAACGACTATGACTTCTTCAGCCTGATGGTTCAAACCTGCCGGTTTATTCAGGCTTGGGAACTAACCAATGGGCCGAAGCAGATCCGTGAGGCGAAACAGCGCATTGCCCAGCTGCAGGCCGCCAGAACGGAGAGCTAAGGAACTGCACCGTTGATGACGCGGCAACATGGTAATTGCGCACATGACTTGTGAACAGATTCAGGGACAATCAGTTAAGGAGGAAGCATAGAATGCCGAACTACGTTAGAAATATTGTGAAAATGAAGGGGATTGCAGACCTGCCGCTCTACAATGAAAGGTCTGGCGAGAAGTATTTCGATTTCCAGAAGCTGATCCCTATGCCGGCTGAACTGGATGTGGAGGACGGCAGCAGGACAGAGCAGCGCATCATCTACTTTCTCACTGAGCGATGCACGATCCCGGTCAGAGATCTCGACCAGAGAAAATCTGATCTGGTGAGAAAGCTGGTAAGCAATGATTTCGCCAAGATGGATTGGCCGGAAGAAGTGTTCAACCGCACGTTGAATTGGATGTCTGGTGCCACCGATGAAGAGCGAGACAATGCCTACGAGGGCGGCCGCCAGTACATTTCCAACTATGAGACGCATGGCTTTACGACCTGGTATGGATGGTGCCGACACAATTGGGGTACGAAATGGAATGCATGTGAAACCCAGATTATCGATTCGGATACGATTGTGTTTGATAGCGCATGGTCCAACCCCGGTCCTACTAGCCGAAAACTTGGTGAACTGTACCCTGATCGCAGGATTGAACACTGGTGGGCGGATGAGGATGTTGGATACAATACGGGCCATCGTGTTGTGGAAAACGGTGTTGAGCAAGTTGAATGCTATGACGGCGGCTTGGAGGGCGACAAGCTCTACGAGAAGTGCTGGTGCCTGGTAGACTGAGTGCCTGGCGATTCAACCAAGCCTGATTTCACGGTTAAATGACAGATTCGGCGGGCAGCAACGCAAAATCTCCCTGCCGGAATTGCCAATTTCATGGATTATACGCGGTTTTGGAGAGCAGTGTGTACAGCACTGCTCTCCC
>VOFD01002576.1_pt1 | contig 43551 bp, 50 predicted proteins | sample 5384101 | NCBI WGS metagenome assembly VOFD01 (sample SAMN12384723, study PRJNA508395) | human gut metagenome | isolation source: healthy gut C | host: Homo sapiens
TTTTGAAGAAAAGGAATTCGATAACTTTTTTCAGAGGTTGGTTTATACAAAATTCTGTATGGGGCAGATTAAACACACGATGCATTTCATATCCGTAGTGCACTTTATAATGCATCATGTCCGAAAGGTCTATACGCACTTTGGGATAGTACTTTTTCATTCGCAAATAAAAAGCGTAAATAAACATTTGATTTCCCAAACCACCTGTTACTTTTATAAGTCTCATATTTCTTTGTCCTTTTTTTGTTATCTGCAATATTTCAATTTACATTTCGACATTGTTTATATATAAATTGACTTCGCAAAGGTATTAATTTTATCAGAGTCTACAAACATCTTAAAAAAATATTGTTTTCTCTAATAGCAGCTTATTATCTTGTTATTATATAGTGAACTAACCGTATGAAAGAGTACAGGGTAAAGTTTAGAAGAAAGATCAGAAGATAGTATGATCCTTTCTGTGGTACAGCATGTAAGTAATGGTTCTTTTGATGGAAGTGGGTTGCTTTGTCAACGGAATGAATTTCCGAGTTTACTCTCATTAAAACTCTTACGATATTTTTTCTAAATGTCGAATGCTGTAAAGTTTAAGGTAGAGTGAATCTCTGAAATATTTTGTATTTTAGTTATGTTTTGTTAGAATGTTTTTCTTGTTTTCATTATTGAGTATTATTTACAGAGAAGTACCTAAAAATACAGAAAATGATTGGTTTGATACTCTTTAAGTATGAATTAACTAGTTGGTTTTATGTTTTTTTACTGGATCTTTTTGATTAGTTATGCAGCATGGAGTGCTAGATTGTTCTTGTGCCGTGCATTTTTCACCTAGTATAATAGTGCTTCACCGATGTTTCGGCAAATATTACCGAAAAAAATTAAATATATTATCTTAGAGTTGTATGCTTGATACAGAATACGGTGCTTAGGTTCTCTCTTTTAAGTGATAAGTTTGGTTTTTATCAATTATATATGATATCTTTGCGGCTTTAAATATCCGACTATTTAGGAATGTAAAAATATATTGGATGATTTATTGGAACATTGCGAAACTATACTGTCAGGATGTGCTGGCATATTTGCAATATGATCGTGACAAGCTGATTAATTTTTATTTGTTAAACGAAAAAATGAATTTGTTATTATTGAATGCAGCCTCAGGCAGTAAACTTGAGCAGGCACTGGAGAAACTGGTAGATTTTGGAATGGACGCTGGTAAGGATATATTTGTCGCCATTCTGATATATTCAGTCGGTCGTTTTATCATTAAGCAGATTAGTGTATTAATAGCCAAAGTTCTTGAAAAACGGAAGATAGAAACCAGTGTACAGACTTTCTTGAAAAGTTTAGTAAAAATTTTATTGAACATGGTACTTGCTTTTGCCATAATCAGCAAGTTGGGAGTGGAAACGACCAGTTTTGCTGCACTTTTGGCGTCAGCCGGTGTGGCTGTAGGTATGGCACTTTCCGGCAATCTTTCCAATTTCGCAGGTGGTTTGATTATACTTGTTTTTAAACCGTTTAAAGTAGGCGATTATATAGATGGACTGGGTAAGTGGTACAATAAAAGATACAGATTTTCCATACCATACTTTCCACTCTTGATAATCGGATGATATACGTTCCCAACGGATGCTCAGTGGAAATGCTGTGATTAATTACAGCAAACAGGAAATGCGCCGTGTTGAATGGGTATTCGGAGTAGAATATGGAGAGGATGTACAAAGGGTCAGAACCGTATTGCAACGTATTATTTATGCGGACAAACGTATTTTGGATACTCCTGCTCCTATCATTGTTTTAGGCTCATTAAGTGCGAGTAGCGTTGACATTACTGTCCGTGTGTGGGTTAAAACAGCTGATTACTGGAATGTTTTATATGATATTAATGAGATTGTTTATACGACATTTAATAAAGAAGGAATCGGATTCCCTTTCCCACAACTTACTGTGCATCAATCTTCAAAATAATAGAAACATATTCAACTTCTTAAATAAATGATCATGAAAAAAATTAATTTGTTTTTTTACGATTTTCGTATTTTGGGGAATCACTGATAGTATGGCTCAGGGATTACATTTTGGGGGTAAAAGCCGGTGTGCTTGGCAACAAAGCAAATATTAGTGGCATGCGTGACCAGTTTAAGGAAGAGAGTTTGACAGGATTTCAAGTAGGGCCTATGTTGCAATATCAAACAGGATTTCATGGTATCGCTTTGGACTTTTCTCTGCTGTATGTAGAGCGTGGAATCAAACTGACAAATACCTCTAACAGACGCAGCGCTGACATTAAAAAACACAAAGTATTGATATTCCTATAGAACTGAAATGGGAAATGGGAATATCAAATAATTTTGATTTGTTTTTGGGAGTCGGTCCTTCCTTTTCTTTTTTGGTAGACAAGGACAACTGGGGACGCAAACTTGCTCATATAGCTGTGGATGTTATAGATAAGGATCTTCCATCTATGGGATGGCGTTCGACTGAAGTCGGATTGAACTTGGGAGGTGGAGTGAAAATTGTAAATCATTTAATGGTAAGTTGCTATTATAATATAGGATTAACCCAGTCTGCCAAGCATAATATAGGAGGCAATAAGCATGATGCCATAGATCAAATTTTTGATGGTGATGTATTCGAAAGCAAAAATAGATATTGGCAGTTATCACTTGCTTATGTGTTTTAGTCAGATAATTGCGGATCGTTTTTAGCAATACAAAACTAAAAAGCGACTTTTATTATTGAGAAGGTTTGTAGTAAAACATCCAATAAAAGAGTCTGAATAACAAAGTGATTGCATCCGTGTGTGGAAAACACACGGATAGCATGAATAAATAATTTTTTTGCAAAATGAAATTATATATTTTGATTCAACAGTTATTGAGAAGAAAATTTGTTCAATGTTTTGTTCTTTTCTTCATTCTGATTTCAATTATAGCCGTCATTGCAAGTTCATTTGAAGAAATGGCCACATACAAAGTACTGTTATTCGGCATTACTTATGTATCTTCTTTTATTTTTCTTATTGAATACACAGCCCGTATCGTATCTGCACCGGCACTCTATCCCGGTATGAAAACAGCAAAGGCACGTCTGAAATATACATTCTCTTTTTATGGTTTTGTTGACTTCGTGGCAGTACTGCCTTGTGTTCTTACCTATGCATACTGGGATACGGAAGTCGTTCATGTCATTATTTTACCCTATATCTTCATTATTTTTAAGTTAATACGGCACTCGCGATCTTTCCGAATTATCGGTATGGCTCTTGCTTCTGTCAGAGAAGAACTTGAAACAGCCTACACAGCTAGTTTCATTACAATTTGCTTTTCCGCCATTTTGATGTATTATATTGAAAGGAATGCACAACCTGAAGTCTTTAAAAATATCGGTGACGGAATCTGGTGGGCCATTATTACATTTGCTACAGTCGGATATGGTGACATTTATCCCATTACCTTTTTGGGGAAATTATTGGGTTGTATTATTTGTCTGGTAGGTGTGGCAATGGTAGCCATTCCGACCGGTATCATTAGTTCTTCTTTTATCAATATCGTACAAAAGAAGGAACAAAGAGAGAAATTCAATAAGGAAGAGGAGAATAGACGATAATAAAGTTCCCCAAAAACAACTGTTGGGGAGTATATTCTTTTCTTATAGATAATTTCTATAGTTATATGAAAAACTTTGGATTCTTAAAAATAAACCATATAATCTTTAGAATGTGCATAACAAAAGTCTGCTTGAGGTGACAACGAACTTATAATTGTTATATCTTTGCATTGTCATTGTTGAAGCAATGATAAAATAAATAATCTTTAATCAAAACTTATGATTATGAAAAAAAGTATTTTAACCGTATTGTTTGCGTTAATCTGTACTATGGGATTTTCGCAGGTGTCTTTTAATGTAAAGGCTGGTCTTAACCTTAGTAGTTATATTGGTGAGAATTCAGATCACTCCGAATTTAAACCCGGAGCACGTATCGGAGTGGGGATGGAGTATCAGTTTAATGATATGATATCTTTACAGCCTTCATTGTTCTTTTCGCAAAAGGGGGCAAAATATTCAAGTGGATTTGACGGAAATATAATAGATGCTGATGCTGATGTGAAAATTAACCAGCTCTATCTTGAATTGCCTGTTAACGTACAGTTTCGTTTTAATATTGCAGATAACACCAACCTTGTCATCGCTACAGGCCCTTATTTGGCTTGCGGAGTAGGTGGTAAGGCTAAATTCGATGGTGACGCATCCGTTGGAGGCATCCATATTAATGGTGATGACAAAATAGACACATTCGGTGATGACGGACTGGATTACAACAGATTTGATGCAGGATGGAACATTGGTCTGGGTGTGGAGTTCGGAAAGATTCTCGTAGGTCTTGATACCCAACTTGGTTTTTGCAAGGTAATGGATGGCGATGCCCCCCATAATGCAAATATAGGCATTACTTTAGGATATAAATTCTAAGCAAACTCTTTCATACCCCCTCTCCAGTCTGTGCTGGTTTGCACGGTTTTGAGAGGGGTTTTATTATAATTTTCACAACCGATGTCAGTTCTTGGCGAAAGTAAGAAAATAGCAGTAAGGTAGTTGAAAAAGTTAGAGACATTCAGAAAATAGTATAAAGGCCGCTTTACCATCATGTATGCAGGTTATTTTATCATTATTGCCAGCAAGAAACCATTTAAAACAATCATTGGGAAGGAAAAAAGAAGTAGTTTTTTTATCAAAATGTAAAATTAGACAGTATCTAAATTCTCCATAAAAAATTGTGTATTGCTTTTTTATATCTATATTTGCAATTTCAATAGTTTTATTGCCAAATGGTTTTAATATGAAACGAATTCAAGTACTGTTATTATTTATAGTCATTTCTTGTTCCATGTTTGCACAAGACAGGCTTTCTCTGTTCATAGGCAGGGCGAACAAGTATGCAGCTGTGGAGTTATCCGACTATCGGAAACGTTTATGCGTAGAATATAATATATCTAATCAATTATTGGATGATTATTACAGAAGATGTGGTAGTAATTGGGGGAATGTCGGTTTGGCTCTTGAAATAGCAAAGACTTCCGGCAGGCATATGCGGGAGGTGTGTGACTATTACAAGCGTTACCACCGGAATGGCTGGAATCGTATATTGGTAGAGATAGGCATAAAACCAGGGTCGATGTACTATGATCCATTTTATGACAGGATTCGTTATCATAGCGAATGCTGGCATGAACATTATTGCTCTTATTGTGACCGTCATGATAAGCATCATCGCAAGCATTATAAAAAACACAGGCATCATAAACATCATAAATGGCACGATGATGACGATGATTGGGATGATGACGATGAAGACGATTAACACACTTATATATTTTTAAAAATGAAAAAGATCTTTATTTTTTTAGGACTGATGTTTGTCATGTTGAGCGGTACCTACGCTCAAAAAGACAGACAGGCAATTGGATTTGGATTAAGTTACGGAACAGAAATTGAAAGTGCTGGACTGGGAATTAAATACCAGTACAATATCACTAATCCTCTCCGTATTGAACCTTCATTCAATTATTTTTTTGAGAATGACAATGTAAGTATGTTGGATTTAAATGTGAACTTCCACTATCTTTGTCCGGTAGCTCAAAGTGTCAAACTTTATCCGCTGTTTGGTCTGACCATGTCCAACTGGATGTTTGACATGCATGATTTGGATGTTGACTGGGATGGAGACCACGTCCATGTTGATGATGGGGGTAACCATAATGAATTCCGTATCGGGGTTAATCTCGGAGCTGGGGCGGAATTCGCTTTGGGACGTAACTGGGCTATGAATGTTGAATTCAGATACCAATTGGTTGATGATTTTGACCAAGGGGTTATTAATTTCGGAGCTGCTTATCGGTTCTAAAAACATATTAATGTGTCAAAACGAAAATGACTGCTCCTAAAAGTTACAGATAGTAATTATAACACTTTAAAAGGGTCGTATCAAACTCTGTCTTGAGTAATGATACGACCCTTTCAAAAACTGAGTTTTGTCTCTTGAACTTTATTAAAATCACTATTTCTAGGTATTTCAGAATCTCTTTCAAACCTTTTTACTTTGCAGCAAACAAATTAAATGATTTGCTGTATGAAAAAAAAAATGGGTATGATTTATGGTTCCTCTACTGGAACTTGTGAGAGCATCGCACAGACAATAGCTGAAAAATTAGGTGTGGCATCAGTTGATGTAATTGATGCAAGTAAAATTACCACAGAAAAAGTGGAAAGTTATGATATCTTATTATTAGGGACTTCTACTTGGGGGGACGGTGAATTGCAAGACGATTGGTATGATGCTATTAAAACGGTGAAGACTGCAGATCTGAATGGTAAAATAGTTGCTCTCTTTGGCTGTGGAGATTCAGAATCCTATTGTGATACATTTTGTGACGGTATGGGAGTTATATATGACCAGTTAAAGAATTCCGGTTGCACTTTTGTAGGAGCAGTTTCTGCCGATGGTATTCGTATTCATCTTCTATAGCGATAATCGATGGGAAATTTGTAGGTTTGGCTCTTGATGACGTGAACGAAAGTGGCAAGACTGAAGAACGTATTAACAGTTGGGTTGAAGAAATAAAGAAGAACTTGTAATTTTGACAATTGCCTTATGATAGCTTCAGACATTAAACCCGGTAGAATTGAAAGTATTTCTGAATCATATTTATGAATTAAAAAAAGGAGTACGTCAGATGGTACTCTATACTACCAAGAGGAAGTATGAAGATTTTGCTGTAAAACGGCTGATCAATCAAAAGATTAATTACATAATCCAGCCCGTGGGAAATGATAAGATAAACCTGTTTTCGGTAGAAAAGAATGCATTAATGCCATTCGTTTCCTAGTGACTCAGCCACTGAACAAACTGTCACCCGAGCAGGATTTTATTCTTGGAGCTATGCTGGGGTATGATATTTGTGCACAATGCAAACGTTATTGCGAACGTAAAGTACAATAATCTCAATTTCACGTAGTTTTAAATGTAGTAGTAAAGGGGTGTCTGAATAATTTTCAGGCATCCTTTTTCACTTTTTATGTGAACCATCTTTTTATCTATTTTGTTGCATTATTAGCATAAACCTTAAAAATGAGAAGATATGGGTAAAGAAGAAAAGAAAAAGATGGAACAAAAGGATGAGCTGACGAATAGTGGTCAGCGGTTTCCTGTTGAACAAGTGTCCAATACTGGTAAGCCTACCAAGAAGCAGGTGAAAGCAGCGGTAAAAGAGTTGAATCCTGACGTGAACAGTTTAGGAAGTAGAGGATAATTTAAAATTGAAAACAGTAATGGATATAACTGGAAAAATAGAAGAGGTAAACCAGTCGGACTCATTATTGCTGGTTGTGTTTTATGCGGATTGGTCTCCCCATTGTGAATGGATTGAACCGCTGTTACATGAATTTGAAAAACCGGTCAATATTGTAAGAGTCAATATAGAAAGTAATCGGAAAGTAGCCGATGCCTATGAAATAGAATAGCTCCCAGCTTTGTCCTCCAACGTAAAGGCAAGATGTTGTGGGAGAAAACTGGTGAAGTATTTCCAGGAGAATTAAGGGATGTCATTGAAATGTTCAAGAATTGAGATCTGTACATCCAGATTAAAAAAGTTCCGTTGGTATACAGCTACGGGACTTTTTTTTTTCTTGTAGGCGGTTTTGTACAATGGAAAACATATCGTACCTTTGCCAAACAATTGATTAAATTTAAGAATATATGTTCAGAAGTCATACTTGCGGAGAGCTCAGACTTTCCGATGCAGGCAAAAGTGTGACGTTGGCAGGTTGGGTACAGCGCTCACGTAAAATGGGAGGGATGACCTTCGTCGATCTACGCGACCGTTACGGTATTACCCAATTGGTATTCAACGAAGCGGTGAATGCCGAACTTTGTGAACGTGCCAATCACTTGGGGCGTGAATTTGTTATTCAAATAACCGGTGAAGTGAACGAACGTTCAAATAAGAATATGAATATTCCCACCGGTGAAATTGAAATTATCGTATCGGTATTGAATGTACTTAATTCAGCGGTAACTCCTCCTTTTACGATAGAAGATAATAGTGACGGAGGTGATGATATCCGTATGAAATTCCGCTATCTGGATTTACGCCGTAATTGTGTGCGTAAAAATTTGGAACTTCGTCATAAAATGACCATGGAGGTGCGCCGTTATCTGGACAGCAAAGGATTTCTCGAGGTGGAAACTCCTATGTTGGTAGGTTCTACTCCAGAAGGCGCCCGTGATTTTGTTGTTCCTTCACGTATGAACCCGGGACAGTTTTATGCACTGCCACAGTCTCCGCAAACACTGAAGCAATTGCTGATGGTTTCCGGCTTTGATCGTTACTTCCAGATTGTAAAGTGTTTCCGTGATGAAGATCTTCGTGCAGACCGTCAGCCTGAGTTTACTCAGATAGACTGTGAGATGAGTTTTGTTGAACAAGAAGATATCATTTCCACTTTCGAAGGAATGGCAAAACATTTGTTCAAGGAGTTACGTGGAGTCGAGTTGAGCGAACCGTTTCTGCGTATGACATGGGCCGATGCCATGAAATATTACGGTAGTGACAAACCGGATTTGCGTTTCGGCATGAAGTTTGTGGAATTGATGGATATCATGAAAGGTCATGGCTTCTCTGTTTTTGATGATGCGGCATATATTGGTGGTATCTGTGCGGAAGGCGCTGCAAGTTATACCCGTAAACAGTTAGACCAATTAACAGAATTTGTCAAGAAACCTCAGATCGGTGCGAAAGGTATGGTTTACGCCCGTGTGGAAGCTGATGGCAATGTAAAATCCAGTGTAGACAAATTCTATTCACAGGAAGTACTTCAGCAGATGAAGGAAGCTTTTCAGTGCCAAGCCGGGTGACTTGATCCTGATTCTGAGTGGTCCTGATGCTATGAAGACCCGCAAGCAGTTATGCGAACTTCGTCTGGAAGTGGGACGTCAGCTGGGACTGCGTGATAAGAATAAATTTGCTTGTCTGTGGGTCGTTGATTTTCCGATGTTTGAGTGGAGTGAAGAAGAAGGTCGTCTGATGGCCATGCACCATCCGTTCACTCATCCGAAAGAAGAAGATATTCCTTTGTTGGATACAGATCCGGCTGCTGTTCGTGCCGATGCTTACGATATGGTAGTAAACGGTGTAGAAGTAGGAGGTGGTTCAATTCGTATCCATGATTCACAATTACAGGCCAAGATGTTTGAAATTTTGGGCTTTACTCCGGAAAGGGCACAAGAACAATTCGGATTCCTGATGAATGCATTCAAATACGGTGCACCTCCTCATGGCGGTCTGGCATATGGTCTTGATCGTTGGGTATCTCTCTTTGCCGGATTGGATAGTATTCGTGACTGCATCGCATTCCCTAAAAATAATAGTGGACGTGATGTGATGTTGGATGCTCCCGCTGCTTTGGATCAATCACAATTGGATGAGTTGAATCTGGTCGTTGATACAAAAGAGGATAAGTAAGTTTTTTCCGCTTTTTATATAGGATATTGTATAAAAGGCCGATAACGGGACGATCCGAACAAAGCGTAGTGAATGCTGTTTCAGCTAATTCGCTACGCTTTGTCTTTTTGGTTTAAAGTAGTCCGATAAGCTGAAACAGCTTATAAACATATGAAGGAAGCATATAAAAAGTGTATGAAAGAGAAAAATACGATCAAGATAAAGAGTTATGAATCACCCTGCGGAGTGTTGCTGCTCGGTTCATTTGGCGGAAAACTCTGCCTGTGTGACTGGCAGGTGGAAAAACACTGCGATCGTGTGAATCAACGGTTGAAGCGGGTATTGTGTGCCGAATTTGAAATAAGTACGTCAGAAATAATCGAAGAATCAATAGAGCAACTCAACGAGTATTTTGCAGGACAACGCAAAGAATTTAGTGTGCCGCTTCTTTTTGTGGGCACGGATTTTCAGAAAACAGTATGGAATGAACTGTTAAAGATACCGTTTGGCAGGACAATATCTTATGGTGAAATGGCCAGGCATATCGGGATGCCCCAAGCAGTTCGTGCGGTAGCCAATGCTAATGGTGCAAATTCCATATCAATCTTTGCACCTTGCCATCGTGTGATCGGTAGTGACCACTCGCTGACAGGATATGGAGGCGGACTGTCCGCTAAAAGGTTTTTATTGGAATTGGAATCACAACCTCGGTTAATGTTATGAGCAGACAAGAAACATTTCCAATGCTATAATAATAAATAAAAAGGAATGGGTAGTGAAAATGCCCATTCCTTTTTCTCATATCTTCTTAATGAATTACCATGTTGTTCCTTGGAATACACTACTTTCGTTATAGGGAACCAGATATCCGTTCATTGTCAGCGTATTGCCTGAGAAATTTGGATTTATAGTAACACTGGCCTGATTGGTTCCGCCAGTCAGTACAATGGAAACGGTGGCCGAAACGGCAATCCCATTAATTCCATAATTATAGTACACATTACCGTCTTTATCGCGCATACTTATTCCGTTCACATTTCCCTGAACCGTGACACCTCCCAAGCCGTTCGGGCTCCAGTTATACACAAAATTAGTAAAGGCGGTCTGAATAATACCTTGCCCATCGTTTACTTCCACATAATTCGTGTTAGAGGAAACAAAACGCATTATTCCATTACGGAATACAACGTTATCAGCTTCTAATACAAAAGAACCGTTTTTTAAAGCATTAATTGCTTGGACGTAGGATACAGAGTCCTGCTGAGCTTCCAAGGCTTTCTTTTCCTGACGTTCTTTCTTCCATGCTTCGCGTTTAGCGTCTTCTCTTTGTTTTCTGGTTTGTGCATTTGTCACTCCGCTGAAGCAAACAAGTAACAATGCGGCTAAAAATAATACTTTTTTTCATAATTAAGCTGTTTAGTAAATCAATAATATCTTTTGAATATTCTGATAACTAAAACAGCCTTAACCATGAATTGTTTAACGAATATGTGAATTTATATAACGATAACGTTTGTATTTAATCTATAAAGCGTCGGGTTAGATTTTCAAACTCATCAATACGCCGGTCACGGAGGAAAGGCCACCAGCGACGAACATTCTCACTACGGGTCATATCCAGTTCCACTACCATATTTTCTTCATCCATATTGTTGGCTTGTGCCAGTATTTCTCCTTGAGGACCTGCCACGAAGCTATTACCCCAAAATTGGATACCATTTGTCTGACCGGAAGGATCGGGCTCATGTCCTACGCGGTTCACGGCGATAACCGGCAGACCGTTTGCCACGGCATGGCCACGCTGCACGGTTACCCATGCACCTAGTTGACGGATTTTTTCTCTTCTTGAGTGTCTGTGCTTTCCCAACCTATAGCTGTAGGGTATATAAGAATTTCAGCACCTTTCAGTGCCATAAGCCGCGCTCCTTTCGGGATACCATTGGTCCCAACAGACTTGTACACCTAGTTTTCCCAGTGATGTCTGAATAGGTTCAAATCCCAGGTCACCGGGAGTAAAATAAAATTTCTCATAATAGGCGGGATCATCGGGAATATGCATTTTGCGGTATTTCCCTGCTATACTGCCATCTTTGTCAAAAACGACGGCTGTATTGTGATATAGCCCCGGAGCACGCTTCTCGAATAACGAAGTAACCAGTACAATACCGTATCCGGCAGCCAACTCACTGTAGAAGCCGGTAGAAGGACCGGGAACCGGTTCTGCCAAATCAAACATATCCGTATCTTCTGTCTGACAGAAGTAAGGGGTGTTGTGCAACTCCTGCAATACAACCAGCTGTGCACCTGCTGCCGCCACCTGTTCTATATTGTGGTGCAGTTTGCTCAAATTGTGACGGATATCATTAGTGCATGTCTGTTGGATAATTCCTACTTTAATCGTTCTTTTCATACATATATTTATTAATATACACCTTCGGGATATTGCATGGTGACGCAATGCAGCGAGCCATGTTGCTTTATCAAAGCAGTGCAGTCAATACCTACTATCTCTCTGGGAAATGCTTCAGCCAATACTTCTTTGGCGCGCATATCATTCACAGAATCAGCATAAGTAGGATAAAGCACAGCTTCATTCATTATCAGGAAATTGGCATAAGTTGCCGGCAAGCGATGATGTTCCTCATCATAAACAGCACTTGCCATAGGTAGCGGAAGCAGACGGTATGGCCTGCCGTCCAAAGTACGGAACGCTTTTAGTTCTTCTTCCATCATTGCCAGTTCCTTATAGTGTTCATCTTTTTCATTGGTGCACTTTACATACACAATGGTATCATCCGGACAGAAACGTGCCAATGTGTCCACATGGCTGTCTGTATCATCACCTGCCAGATAACCGTGTTTCAACCATAGAACCTGTTTTAAGTTAAATGTTTCTTTTAGAAAATCCTCCACTTCCTGTCGGTTCATTTCATTTCTGTTTTTAGCCAGCAAACATTGCTCTGTAGTCAGCAGGCTTCCTTTCCCATCACTTTCTATGGAACCTCCTTCTAAAATAAAATTCCGGCAGAAAACATATTCACCTTTCAGAACAGGATGGTGAAAATACAGTTCGTTATTAATCTGGTTATCATAATTTGCGGCAAACTTCATTCCCCAGCCATTAAAACAGAAATCCAGCAGCAGGGGAGTAGCGTCTTCTTTCAACAGGGTGATAAAAGCATGATCGCGTGCCCAAGTATCATTTGTGTTGATTTTTGATGTGACTAGTTTTTGGATATCAGCTCCATAATTATCTATACTATCTCTTATGGAATCGGGGTCTGGAGCCACAATCAACAAACTCTGACGTTTCAAAACCTCATAAGCTATCTTAAGAAAACAGTCATTCACTTCGTCCAACATGTATGCCCAGTCTGTGTCTTTATGGGGCCACGTTAGTTGAATCAAACTTTGTTTATGCCATTCGGCGGGTAAATAGGACATATTCATATTTTTAAATTTGTCTTGCAAAGATATGAAATAAACTTTATAGGTTAATTAGTCATCGCTTCGTTTTTGTAACGAGCTTTTCCGTCTTTTCCATAAGAACCAGCGGAACAGTTCATCCCAAGTATTGAAATCTTTTTTATACATGAGACCTACTCCTTGAGTGGTCAGGGTAGATTTAGTAAAATAGCGGTCATTGGTCTGATTATACCCTCTCAAACGGAAATCTCCGTTTTTTGTCAATAACCATATCGCTTCAAAGTCTCCTACGAAGTTGCTATTTGCCATCACATTCTCCTTATAGCCGAAGTTTCCATTTATCATCAGCCTGTTATTCAATAACCTGCCGGACAACATAGCTTCTGCTTCCACATCTGTCCAACCTTTTTCACCGGTACTCAGGTTGGCGCCTATGTTCCAGTTTTTATTGCCCATCCATTGGGACAACATATTGTTCAGCTGACCGGAAAGTGTACTGAAGGCTAAAGAACTGGTTGCATTAGAGGATTGGTCATTATTGGCATAATCATAGGTGTAGAACTTACCAATTCCCAGCAAATAAATAATCTGTGTATTCATTTGTTCTTCCGTACTGGTAGCACTACGTACCAATTCCCGGTCTTCCTCGCTTACAGTGGGCAGTTCCAAATCGAATTTAATATCCGGATTGGATAAATTTCCAGTCAGATTCATCAGACAGTTTACCTTCACCGTACCTTGGTTGCGCGAGGGATCTACTACCAAATCACTTAAAGAAGCAGAATTAACCGTGTATACCGCCTGTAAATCAAGATTCGCCTGATAAGGGTCACCTGAGAAAGTCACCGTGCCACCTGATTTCAAGGTAAAGTCCTTGCGTATTACTTCCTGCATGCTTAGTTTATACATACCTTGATCTATGACATAGCTACCGAACATACGGAAATCACCTTTATTGAAAAAATTCACTTGCAGGTTTCCATTTCCGGTTGCTGTAATATTATCTCCCGCTACAGGATCCATGATAATTTTCATGGTAGCGCTGGGAGTTGCTTCTATCAACATGTTGATGCGGAGATCCATAGGAGGTCCGTCGTCCTCTTTAGTCTTACGCACATTAGAGTGGTGGTAAAGATTGGTTTCCACATTATCGTGAATGCGCTTGGGGGTTTTGTCTACAAAAGTGATAAACTGATTGCTCGCTGCTTCCGTGGTTACTCCGGTTATATAAGTGAAGCTGGTATTGTTGCCTGTGGTCAGTGAAGCGTCCACTGTCATCGCATTATTTCCACCATCCAGTACCACATTTCCTGTACCATATACTTTTCCGTAAAAAGGCATATTCCCGGCTTCGTAGGTATTGTACATCAACAGGTTGTTGCCTCGTATATTGAAATGGTACATCAGATTTTTCAGCTTTGTGTGATGCAGATAACCATTTACCAGTCCGTCATGTCCCTCACGGTCATAGACTTTTTACATTCCTGAAATCCAGACTGCCCGAAGATATATGTATGGAGTCATCCCGGATTTGGAAATAGGTGTTCAACACATCAATTTTAGCATCCATTTTGGCCCTCACTTCACCTTCCAGATCCAAATGCTTGAAATCGCCATATAAACGGACATTTCCGTTGACACGGCCATTTATTTCACTGAAAATTCCTTCTATAAAAGGTTGTAAGAATCCCAGATTGGTACTATCTGCCCGAATCGACAGATCAAGACCTTTTAACTTGGGAGAGACATACCCTGTCACATGAGTGGAGGAAATTCCTTTTTCCGCTATTTGGGCATCCAGTCGTACTCCGCCCAATTCCTTATCCCATACACCTGCAATGTCGGCTTCTCCTAATAAAGAACGGTTCAGACAGAATTTGTGCACATTCAGACGGGTCCGCATCACCGGGTTCTTCATGACACTTTTCAGATGAACCTTTCCGGTTACAAGTCCGCCGAACTCTACATCGTCAAACTGCACAATATCCAGTACATAGTCCAGCTTGATATTTCTCAAATCCACCCGGCAGGAATCACTTTCCTTCTTGGTCAGTTTACCATCTATCCTTAAATATTGGTCCTCATGTTCAAACAGGAAATTGTCAATGAATACGCGTCCCGAATCTATGGCGATATGCGAGGGATGAATGTTCCATACCGTATCATTCAGCACTACTTTTTTTGTGGGCTGTATGTTTATATCTGCCTGAAGAATAGGGTGGGGACCTTCCGTTTTGAAGAAACGGGTATCGGCGGCAAATTTACCACCGTAAGTCACATCAGTATTGTTCCCCCAGTTAATTGTTGTTTCCAAATGATCGTTTTTGGCATTGGCTTCCACCGAGAAGTTAAGCATTGCACCACTTTTTCATCAGCATACCGCCTCGCAGTGAACATTTGAACCGGTCAGAAGGATTCTCACAAAATAAAACGCCCGAATCATAACGTGTTCCATTGTATCTGAATTCCGGAAAATGTCCTTCTACGTGCAACTTTTCCTCGCCGTCGTTAAAATATCCTTTTAAAGATGCCGGCAGGTATAATTCCAATGGAATCTGAAATAATTTGGATAGCACTTCGGCATTTTCCAGGCAGATATCAAACTGGAAGTTATTGTGAGGCTCAGGCATATTATCCTTTATAGTCAGTAAGGACGGAATATAGCGTTGTACCGTCTTTACCACGCTGGCCGGAATGGTGTGGTAGGAATAGTCACCTCGTATCACCGCTGTCATGAAGGATGAATTTATGCGCAACTCTTTTTTCACCGCTTACCTGTCCGGCTGTAATAGTCAGATTGTCAAGGAAACACCCTCCTTCATCGGGAGCGTTTAATTGCAGGCTGTCCAATGAAATGCGCCCGTTCATGTCGTCAATGGATTTGCCGGTGAAATCAGCAGTGAGGCCCAGTGAAATACTGGCATTCTCATATTTGTCCGACAGATGGAGGTCGTGAGGGCGCAGGTTCTTTACGGATGCCTTCAGGTTAAAGTCAGGGATTGTTTTGGCAACATTGAAATTACCGTCTATCTGGACAGAACCGTTTGCGTCGTCCATGGATAAGCGCCCGTTAAAGCCTCCGTCCTTATATACGCCATCCAACATGATATTTTCATATTGATATTGACTATATTCAAAGGAAGATATGATTCCTTTGATGTATGATTCCGGATATCGGTTCTTATAGTTGAAACCTTTCAGTTCCACATTGAAATCCACCTTGCCGAATTTCTTTTTCCTGATTAAGTAATTTTCCCAAATCCAGGTCTGCACTCGCCACACTACCCGAATAGGTTCTGCTCATACTTTGTTCATCAATGCTCATCATCACGTCCGTTTTCACCATGCCTGCCCCTGTATGGAACAAGCCTGTCAGTGTGAGATCATGCAGATAGCCCGCCGCTTCCCCGTTAAAACGAATATAGTCCAAACGTTGCAAAATGGGAGGAACCTTTCCCGTCAGGTTCGTCATCAGAACGTTTATGCCCTCTTTTGTCATGGTCAAGTTACCCAGTTTGCCGTAAATGTACATATCCATGCCTGCATCCCAGTTACTTAAGGCAGCTTCCCCTGCAATCATCAATCCGTGGTGGTTAGTCAGCCGCAGGGTGGGGCAGTCCAAATGTTTGCCGTGACCGGAGAAAACCAGATTTAGATCCAACGGTTCTTCAAAGCGTGACAAGGCAGGCACAAAAGGAGCCAAATCTTTCAGTATAACGGAAGCCTTCAAAGAGCCGTCATATCTTATATTTTCTGTCATTTGGGGCAATTCGGGCAGGCTGTCATACTTCAAGGTCAGACTGTCTATCTTTAAAGCAGTATTTGAAAGCTCCACTCCAAAATCCTTAATATCCAAACGTTTATTGTTGGCTGTAACTTTCATGGCGAACTTCTGCAATGAAAAACCACATTGTTCGTCAAAGCTGACCCGCCGGATGGCGGCATTCAACGAGTCGCTGCGCAATGCCTTCAGTGAAAGCGTTGCAGCGAGATTCTTCACCGATAGATGATGGGCATTGAACTTACCGGGAGTTTCCGGTTCCGATAATATATCGTATGTCACTCTGCCACGCCTTATCAGCACGGAATTAATTCGTAAATCCAAATTAGATTTTGTTTTAACCGTATCTTTGGACGCGAAAGCGTCTAACACAAACTGGAAATTAGGGGCAGATTCCGGAGTTTCCCGGTTCAAATTGACCGTAAATCCAAAAAGCTGGACACTGCTGATGGTGACTTTACCGTTCAGTAAAGGAAGAAGATCGAATTTTGCCGATAAGCGGGCTACTTTCAGCATCTCCTGATTCTTCCGGTCATGCAAAAGGACATCTTCCACAATGATACGGTTCAGCAAACCCATATCAATCCGTCCTACAGAAACCTCCGTATTCAGTATGTTTTTTAATTCCTTAGTTACAAAAACAGATAATTTGCCCTGAACATACGGTATGTTCAGCAGCACAATTATTCCCAGGTAGACACCAATCAGTGTACCTAGCAGAATACGCACAGTGTATTTAAGACTCTTACTAGAAATCATTGTTTATTTTGGGCTAACAAAAATACGAATAACGTATGACGTAGCCCAAAATAAACGATTTTTTTTACTTGTTTTTATGCAATCTTTTCAACTCGAAGGAGAAAATGACACGGAAACATCCGATAATAAGGAAAGTGATGGACAGCATATAGAGCACGGTAACAGCACCAAGTCCAGGTTGCCAGATGATAGCCATAGAGCAAAGAATAGCCAGAATGCCAAACACCAGATACCACCCCCAGTCCTTTGTGCCATAGCGTTTCAAATCTGTGGAATAGCCACACAATGTAAACCCTCTGAACATCAGCCAGAGAGCAACAATAAACGGAATCAGTTCCATGCTGACCAACGGATAGAATACCAGATAAATACCTATCAGCAAATCAATAATACCTCCGGCAAGATACCATCCCCAACTACTGATTGTTTTTTTGTTTCCGGCAGCAAAAAAAACTTCCAGAACGCCACTGACCAGAATCGAGATACTGAAGATGACACTCAGTGCCACATAACTGCTCACAGGAGCGAACAATAAGCATAGTGCTACCGCAATGTAGAGCAAGCCCAGCAACAGGGACATCCACCAATTTTTTACAGCGTAGCCTAAGCCACCAACTAATTCATTCATATTTGTTAAGTTTTAGGTTATAATTTGAACTAATAACGCCCCCCTTGCAAAAAGGTTTACCTGCAAATACAAAAAAAGTCTTTAAATACCGCCGATTGACTTTTAGAACTCAAAAAATATTCCGAACTTTGCACGCTGAAAACCAAATTGATAGTTCTATTTACATTTTGAATAAAAATTGAATAAAAAAAGAATGAAAGATAACAAAATCCCTTCACCGTTAGTATCCCTTTTACCCGTATTCGTACTTATTTTATTATTGTTTGTCACTATCCGTACATTTGGAAGTGATGCCTTGTCCGGTGGCAGCCAAGTCTGTCTGCTAGTGGCTACAGCAGTTTGTGTGCTGATAGGTATGGCGGGATTCCGTCGTCCGTGGAAGGACTTCGAACTGGCTGTCACCAATAATATAGCCGGGGTAAGTACCGCACTTATTATCTTGCTGATCATCGGAGCTTTGTCCGGAGCATGGATGGTCAGCGGTGTAGTCCCTACATTAATATATTATGGCATACAGGTTATTCATCCTCATTTTTTCCCTGGTATCCACTTGCATTATTTGTGCGGTAGTATCTGTCATGACAGGCAGCTCATGGACTACCATCGCCACTATCGGCATCGCACTGATGGGAATAGGGAAGGCGCAAGGTTTCGGTGAAGGTTGGATTGCAGGTGCGATTATCTCCGGAGCCTATTTCGGTGATAAAGTTTCTCCGCTTTCGGATACCACCATTCTGGCATCTTCCGTAACGGATACACCGCTGTTCACTCACATCCGTTACTTGATGATTACCACCGTTCCATCACTTGTCATCACTTTGATAATCTTTACCATAGCCGGATTGTCACATGAAGCCACTGATACCGGTCATATCGCCGAATACACCCGTATATTGAGTGATAAGTTCCATATTTCATGGTGGTTGATGATTGTCCCCGTTGTCACAGCGATACTGATTGCACGTAAAGTGCCTTCCATCATCACTCTATTTGTTTCTACGGCTCTGGCTACCGTCTTTGCCTTGATTTTCCAGCCCGGACTATTATGCGAAATCGCCGGACAAGGAGTCGAAGGGATTGCCGCCTTGTTCAAAGGAGGAATGGGAATGCTTTATGGTGGAACCCAATTGGAAACCGGTAATGCGGAAATAAACGAACTGATATCCACTCGCGGAATGGCGGGTATGATGAATACCATCTGGCTGATTATCTGCGCCATGTGTTTCGGAGGGGCGATGACAGCCGGAGGAATGCTCGGCAGTATCACTTCTGTCTTTGTACGTTTTACGAAAAAGCGGGTAGGAATGGTGTCATCCACAGTTGCATCGGGCTTGTTCCTGAATCTTGCTACAGCAGATCAATATATATCCATTATCCTGACGGGTAATATGTTTAAAGACATCTATAGTGCAAACGGTTATGAAAGCAAACTGCTGAGCCGCACGACGGAAGATTCTGTTACAGTCACTTCGCCATTGATACCCTGGAATACATGCGGTATGACACAGGCTACTATCCTTAGTGTTCCCACCATTGTGTATCTGCCTTACGCATTCTTTAACATTATCAGTCCCTTGATGAGTATCACAATTGCTATACTGGGATATAAGATAAAGAAAAAAGCAGAACAGCCGGGCCTGTCATAATAATGATAGGATCTGATGATTATATATCTTTCACGTGAAAGATTAGCAGGGTTCAAAAATAACTTGTACATTTACCCACCCTAATAAATCATTTTATATTTTTACAATAATATGAAGAAACACATCACATTCGCTCTTCTGTTTGCGGCTGCATTGACAGCCCAGGCACAACAGGGAGGCATTTCAGGTGAAATGCTGAATCAAATCAAACAAAGTTATAAGGCAACCCCTGCCGACAAAGCCATCCGCAACGCCTTAGGCGGAACAAGTATCAACACGTTGGCATTGAACCAGGAGAACCGTGCCGATTTTGATACGGAGTTTTCACACAAGGTGCTATCCAAGGGAATAACCGACCAACAATCTTCCGGTCGTTGCTGGCTTTTTACCGGACTGAACGTGCTCCGCAGCCAGATGATTGCCAAATACGGACTGGATGAGATGGAGTTCTCACAGAACTACTGCTTTTTCTACGACCAATTAGAAAAAGCAAACTTATTCTTACAGGGAATCATTGATACCAGTGGAAAGCCCATGGACGATAAAATGGTGGAATGGCTGTTCAAGCATCCCTTAAGCGATGGGGGACAATTCACAGGAGTATCGGATATTATAGAGAAATACGGACTGGTCCCCAAGAGTGCAATGGTGGAAACTTTCAGCAGTGAGAATACCGGAAAGATGAGTAGTCTGATAGGACTGAAACTGAAGGAATTTGGTTTACAACTACGCGAAGCCGCCGCTACCGGAGCGAAGCCGGCCGAACTGGAAAAGAAAAAGACAAAAATGCTGGGAACGGTTTATCGTATGCTGGTGCTGACCCTTGGCGAACCTGTTTCCACCTTTACATGGAGTCTGAAGGGTGGGGAAGCGAAAGAATATACTCCGGTGTCTTTCTATAAAGAGTTTTTGGGAAATGATTTGACCAATAACTATGTAATGCTGATGAATGATCCCAGCCGCGAGTTTTATAAATGTTATGAAATAGATTTTGACCGTCACCGTTATGATGGCAAGAATTGGACTTATGTAAACTTGCCGATAGAGGATATTAAAGAAATAGCCATAGCTTCCATCAAGGACAGTACCATGATGTATTTTTCTTGTGATGTAGGCAAGTTCCTTGATAGTAAACGTGGCTTGCTGGACCCTGATAATTATGATTACGAATCATTGATGGGAACTACTTTCGGTATGGACAAGAAACAACGTATCCAAACTTTCTCCAGTGGCAGCAGTCATGCCATGACCTTGATGGCGGTGGACTTGGATAAAGCGGGAAAGCCGAAAAAATGGATGGTGGAAAACAGTTGGGGCAGTGCCAGTGGATACAGAGGACACCTTATCATGACAGATAAATGGTTTGATGAATATATGTTCCGTGTGGTGGCAGAAAAGAAATATGTTCCTGCCAAGGTGCTGGATATTTTAAAACAGAAACCAATCCGTCTTCCGGCATGGGACCCGATGTTTGCTGACGAAGAATAAGCGTTATCTCTCTACATTGTATATAATTTAAGCGGACTGTACAGAAAAGAAAGACTGTACAGTCCGTTTTTTTATTCTAAGGCATTGTGTATGTCTGTCATTTTTACTTCTCTCTTGCAAAAAGAAACATAATAGGGAAAATAGGTTTGTTGCAGTGATGAGTTATTGTATAATAGGCTTGCAGAAAGGTGTTTCTTGCATATTTAGGTATAATAAAAAATGGGAATCTCTTCGTAAGAGAACCCCAAAGTCAAATGTTAGCAATCTCTGAGAATATTTACTGGTTTTGTCGTATGCTGTTTTTATAAAAAGTTGCAAACCTGCATCTCGTTTATAAAAAACAGCAACGACAAAACCAGTTAAATATTCAATTATCAGAGATTTGACTTTGGGGTTCTCTTACGAAGAGAACCCCAAAATATAGAGGATATCTGATAGCAAATCTGTTCCTCTTTTTCAAATAAAGGTATGATAAAATGTAATGTTTTGATGGGAACAACGAATGACAATCAAGACATAACGAGCGAAGCGCCTAAGTTACTGCTCTGCAGTTCAATCGCTTCTGCTTCAGACCCAGGGGTCAAATGCAGTAACCAAGCCACAGGCTGGAATAGGAAAAGAACATCCTGAACTCTCGTGGTACTATATGTATCTTCCCTATAAGGAACTGAAGCGTTATATTGCAGTCTTCAGTGGCAGAAAAGCAGTAAAGCTCCGTACTTCGGAAGGGATAACCGAGGAATGTTACTTCTGTTTCAAAGTGTTTTCTTATACCGAGGCAGGTCATCGGAAACGTTTCGAACAGTGTGATTATACCAAACAAGAGTATGCTGCTCGCCGTGAATCCGCCAGAATCGTGAAGGAAGCCTTTTCCACCGGTTCTGCCTCACAACTCAATGCCCTGACAGATGAAAAGGAAGTACAAGGTAGCGGTTGGTTATTTGTGTGCGCTCCTTTGGAGCAACTTCAGCGCATCTTGTCTGCCATGCTCCCCCGCCAATATCTGGTAACGGACTACGTAACCCATCGTGCTGCGGTTATTCCCCAGCGTCAGATGGAGGAATTCATCTATCTATATGAATCCATGCCTTATAATATCGAGTTGATGAACCGTCCTTTGGAGGATTATCTTCAGAAGAAACAACGAATTCGCATTACCGGTGGTGTTTTCCGAGGGAAGGAGGGGTGCATTATGCGTTTGCACCGCAATACTCGGCTGGTATTTGCTTTTGGGAATATGACGGTGGCTATCAGCTATCTTCATGCTTTTCCGTTCGAGAAAGTGGACTAGTTTTTATAAGCTTATTTCCTACTTTTAATGATAGAATACTCAAAGCCGATCATCTTTAAAGTATCCGACTATGCCACTTCTTTAACAACCTATAAACCATTTAGAAAGATTGAATCTTTGTATGTAGATAAGAATTGTTCATGTAATTGAAAATAAATGGATAAGAAAAAGAACATAGCAGAATAAATTAAGAACAAGAATAATATTTCGAAGAATACTTGAAGTCAAGCAGACGGTTATGTGGAGATTATCTTTTATTAGAATTGAGGGAACATCATTAAAATAGATAAATTGACCGATATTCTCAGCTATTGCAATTTTTAATTTATTTAAAAGAGAAAACCAAAAGGAGGCTTTCATGTATGATACCTTAAAAATGAACACCTACTATTGAACTTATTATAAAGATATGATATTTGGAAATAAGTTGTTTTAAATGACTTTTTTTAAATATGTTTTATGAACGTATATTAGCTGAAACTTAAAAATCTTTGACGTAATGTTTTCTTATGAAAAGAAATATTTTGTTTTTTTTACCAAAGGGAATGAGCGCTCTGTAAATGTCAAGAAAAATATTGTATTGATGATTCTTATCAAAGGATGTAGCATTCTATTGAGTTTATTATTGGTACCATTGACGTTAGACTACGTAGACAATGAATGTTATGGAGTTTGGTTGGCACTCAGTTCAATGGTGGTTTGGATAAGTTTTTTTTGATATTGGTATAAATAACGGATTGCGCAATAAATTGACAGCAGCTTTAGCCCATAATGATTACAATTTGGGTAGAAAATACGTAAGTACTACTTATGCTATTTTATTTCTTATTTTTATGCCTTTGATGTGTTTGCTTTTGCTTGCTGCTCCCTTTGTAGATTGGTATTCGTTGCTTAATATAAATCAAAGCAATGTAGAAGGATTGCTTATTGCAATATGTATTATCATAACATATTTTTGTATCAACTTTATTTTTAATACTATCAATATAGTTGTTTTAGCTCTCCAAAAACCTGCAATATCTTCTATAATCACACTTGTTCAACAACTTGTTTCTCTAGCTATTATTTACATACTGACACTTACTACCAAAGGCAGTTTAGTTAACTTGTGTTTGGCCTTGTGTGCTGCTCCTCTATTGGTTGTTTTGGGAGCTAATGTAATACTTTTATTCTAAAAAATATAAGAAAATAGCACCAATTTTCAAATCTGTAGATTTGAAAATTGCTTCAGACTTGATGAAATTAGGGATTCAGTTCTTTATTATACAGGCTGCAGGTATTATTCAGTATCAATTGATTAATTTCTTGATTATTAGACATTATGGAGCATCAGAAGTAACATGCTATAACATTTCGTATAAATATTTTAGTATTTTAACTATGATATGGACAATTATTATTACTCCATTTTGGGCGGCAGTTTCTGACGCTATGGTTAAACATGATTATACTTGGATAAAAAATGCAGAAAAAAAATACTTAAAGGTATTTATACTTTTTTGTTCTAGGTGGAATTTTAATGTTGCTTTTTTTCCTCTTATGCATATAACCTATGGATAGGAGATAAGATTTTTAATAACAAATATATTGTCTTTTGGATTCTTATGTATAGTCTTGTAACGATGTTTTCAAGTATCTATGTGACCATACTTAATGGAATGGGACTTTTGAAAGTCCAAATGTATGCTTGTCTTTTTTTCTCCATTTGTATTTCTAGGTTTATGTTATATGTTTGTCCATATGGGATTAGGAGTACATGCGCTTCTCATTGCTGTAATAATAAGTAACTTTAATGGTTACTTATTAGCACCTATTCAGTATAAGCTTTATACGAGACATTTATAGGAGAGGGGATGTTGGAATCTTTTTATAATTATTGAAATGATTGAATATGAAAGTTTTATTTGATAGCCAAATTTTTGATATTCAAAAGTTTGGTGGGGCAAGTCGATGCTTTTGCGAATTAATAAAATCTTTTCCTTCAGATATTATAGCACAAATAAGTATTATGATCAATTGTAATATTCATTTGAGAAATGAGTGTTTGTGTTTTAAAGCATGGGGAGGAAATACTGGATTAGTATCTCAATTGGGTATTTTATTGTATAAAGTCATGCATAAGCTATTTCCTTGTGTAGTGGAGGATATACATTCTTTAAATATGAAGAAATCAATTGAATATTTGGAGAGAGGAGATTTTGACGTGTTCCATGCTACATTTTGTGGTACTTATTTTTTGCCTTACCTTAAAGGTAAACCGTTTGTGATAACGGTTCACGATTTGATTCCAGAACTCTTCCCAAATTATTTTGCCAAAGATGACATTCAAATAATAACTCGAAAAACATTAGTAGACAAAGCTTCTGCCATTGTTGCTGTTTCGGAGCAGACTAAAAGAGATTTGATCCAATTATATGATGTTCCTGAGCATAAGATTACTGTGGTGTATCATGCAGGGCCTCCCTAAAGAAATTGTTACAAGTGTTTCTCTCGTTAAAGGTCCTTATTTCTTATATATGGGTATGAGACGTGATTATAAAAATTTTGATCAGTTAGTCATTGATTTCAGCCGATTTGTCCACTCACATCCACAGGTGAAACTTATTTGTACTGGTTACCCTTTCAGTTTACAAGAACAAGAATTGTTTGTTAAGTATAAGGTTGTTGAGAATATTTTTCATTTGAATGCTAATGATATTCAAGTCAAAAACCTATATGCTAATGCCATTGGATTTATATATCCATCTCTTTATGAAGGGTTTGGAATACCTATTTTAGAGGCTTTTGCTTATGGATGTCCAGTCTTGCTGAATAATAAAAGCTGTTTTCCGGAAATTGCGAGTTATGCTGGTATCTTTTTAGTTCAGATGCTCATAGCTCTAATATTACAGAAAAGCTTGAGGAGATGTATAATTTATCAAATGAAAAGCGAAAAGAACTGATTAATAAAGGATATAAAAGATTATCAGAGTTTTCTTGGGAAAAATCTGCAAAGAAATTGAGTGAAGTTTATACTTCTATTATTGAAATGTATGGTATGATAATGTTTGGAATACTAGATAGAATTAGAAAAAGATTAAATCATTGTATAACGAAAAGAAAATTACCTAATATACCTGAAACATCAAGTATAGCACGGCATTGTATTATTACTGGTGGTTCTAATATTTATGTGGGGAGTCATTCTCAAATAGCTGACTATTCATGGCTTATGGCACTTCCGTTGACTAATTATAAAGTGAAATTAAGTGTTGGTAACAATTGTAATATAGGTATGTTTGCTCATATTATAGCCACTAGAAGCGTTTCGATAGAAGATGGGGTTCTTATGGCTCAAGGAGTTTATATTTCGGATAATTTGCATGGATATGAAGATATTAATACATATCCGCTCCAGCAACCACTTGTTCAAAAAAAAAATAATGTGGTAATTGGAGAAGGAACTTGGCTAGGAGAAAGAGTTTCTGTTATAGGGGCAAAGATAGGAAAGCATTGGGTTATAGGTACGGGAGCATTGGTGTTGAATGATATTCCAGCCTATTGTGTGGCAGTAGGGATGCCTGCATATATCATCAAACGTTATTGTTTTGATAGAAAGACTTGGCGTAAGACCGATCCCAAAGGAAATTTTATAGATTGATTTTAATATATGAAAGTATTAGTAACCGGTGCAAATGGCTATATCGGGAGGCATGTCGTATCTGCTCTTTTGAATGTAGGATGTAATGTAGTGGCTTGTGATTTAAGATTGCAAGACGTGGATGCTCGTGCAGAGCAGATGGAAATGAATCTTTTTGAATCGGATAGTCATCTGTATGACAAAGTAGGTTCTCCGGATGTCTGCTTGCATATGGCATGGAGAGACGGCTTTCAACACAACTCTTTTAATCACATGGGAGATTTGTCCTCGCATTATCGCTTTCTTACTCGATTGGTAGATAGCGGTCTCAAACGTTTGGCTGTTATGGGAACCATGCATGAGGTAGGATATTGGGAAGGCATGATTGATGAAAATACGCCTTGCAATCCTATTTCGATGTATGGCATTGCAAAGGATGCTCTTCGCCGTTCTATGATAATCTTTTGTGAACAAAAACAATGTAAACTTCAATGGCTTCGCGGTTATTATATTTTAGGCGATGATTTAAAGAACCACTCTATTTTTACTAAACTTTTTACAGGCGGGGCGGAAGGAAAGAAAACTTTTCCTTTTACTACAGGTAAGACGAAATACGATTTCATTACCGTGGATGAACTGGCTGATCAGATAGCTCATGCTGTTGCTCAAAATGAGGTTTGTGGTATCATCAATTGCTGTTCTGGTAAGCCTGTTACATTGGCTGAGCGTGTTGAATTATTTATCGAAGAACATAATTTGGACATTAAGTTGGATTATGGTGCCTTTCCCGACCGTCCTTATGATTCGCCCGTCATTTATGGTGACGCTTCTAAAATCCAACAAATAATGAACCATTCAAAATAAATATATGGCAATAAAAAAAATATTAGTTACGGGTGGAGCTGGTTTTATAGGCTCCAACCTCTCTCAAGCTTTTGTCAAAAGGTTATGAAGTGACAATTTTGGATAATCTTTCTAAGCAGATTCATGGAGCAAATCCAGATAAAACTTCTCCTTTATACAATTCTATAAAAAAACAAGGTTCATTTTATCGAAGGCTCAGTGACGAATCGTGAGGATTGGCTGAAGGCTATTGACAGCGTGGATTGTATTGTACATTTAGCGGCTGAAACTGGTACAGGACAGTCTATGTATGAGATAGAAAAATATGTTGGTGTTAATATTGGTGGTACAGCTTTGATGTTGGATATTTTGACTAACACCAATCATACGGTGAAAAAAAGTTGTAGTGGCTGAATCTCGGGCAATTTACGGAGAGGGACGTTATTACAGTAAGGAACTAAACCAGTTTGTATATCCAACGGAACGCAGCGAAGCTGCTATGAGAGCTGGTGATTTTGAAGTGAAATACAAAGGGTGCGATTCTCCCTTGAAATTGGTGGGAACCACGGAAGATTCCATGATTCACCCTACCTCGGTTTACGGTATAACCAAGCAGGTTCAGGGGCAGTTGGTTCATTTGGTATGCCCTTCAATCGGTATTGCTTCAGTGTCATATCGTTATCAGAATGTATATGGTCGGGGCAGTCTCTTTCTAATCCCTATACAGGTATTCTATCCATCTTTTCTACAAGAATAAGAAATGGTAACGGTATTAATATATTCGAAGATGGAAAAGAAACTCGTGACTTCGTTTATATTGATGATGTGGTGGATGCCACTATATTAGGAATAGAAAAAGAAGAAGCAAACGGTCATGTTTTCAATGTAGGTACTGGTGTGGCTACCGATGTATTGACCGTTGCCAGGACTTTGATAGAAAAATATGAAATAGACGTTCCTGTAACGATTTCTGGCAATTTCCGTCTTGGAGATATCCGACATAACTATGCTGATATTACAGCAGCCCGTACCATTCTTGGTTTTGAACCCAAGTGGAGTTTCAGTGATGGTATAGGAGAATTTGTAAAATGGGTCAATGAGCAGGGGGTGCAGGAAGACAAGTATGAAGCCTCTATCGAAGAAATGAAGAAGAAAGGACTGTATAAATGAAGATTCTTTTTCTGGCTTTTTTCCGCATGCGGACTTATATAAAGAGATTGTCAAAGAAATGGAACGTAAGGGTCATGAAGTGATTGTCATCTTGGATAGGCTACTCCGTTATGATCCATACCATTGTTCGTCTAAGTTAAAATCTATTAAAAAGTTTATCTTTGTTGATACCTATAATATATATAACCATTATTGGAATAAAATGATAGCAACGGATGCTCGGTTGAGTGAGTCGTATGATTTGTTTTTGGCACTCAGTGGGGTTTCTGTTGGTGAGCGATTGATTCGTCATTTGGAAACACTAAATCCTCATATAAAGAAAGTACTCTATACGTGGGACAATTGTACGTACTATGCTTTTGATCGTATGCTACCTTGGTTTGACCGTAGTTATACGTTTGATGTAGAAGATGTAAAGGCAAATTCTGAGTGGAAGTTACTGCCAATTTATTGTAAGGCTCCTGCTCATAATGAAACCCAACCAAATTTGTATGATATATTTAGTATCGGTACAAATCATGGAGACCGTCTTTCTTATTTCTATCGTATTCTCCCTCAGTTGAAAGTAAAGGGTTTGTCATATTACATCAAGATAATCGAACTGCAAACTACTCTTTCATGGAAACAGCAACTTAAATATCATATATTAAAAGCGGTTGGAAACAAGAAAAATGAAGCTTATTTGCATCGGATTGAATTTATTTGTGATAAAGAGGATAAGTATGGGATAAAGCAGAATTCTTATATTGCTCAAAACAAATATGATGAGTTGATTTCCCAATCTCGTTGTGTATTGGATGACCAACGTAGTACTCAGTCTGGATTGACAGCTAAATTTATGTGGGCATTGGCAAACCGTAAGAAGATAATAACAACCAACAAATGGGCGTATGAATATGAGTTTGTCAGTCCCAAACAAGTATTGATTGTAAATAAAAACAACCCTGTTATCTTAGAGGATTTTTATCAAATATCCTATTGCAGAGGACGAGTTTTCTGATGTATCTTCTTATTACATTGATCGATGGGTAGATGAATTATTGAGTGTGGTAATGGATAAACGAGACGTTAATAAACTTTAATAATAGACTTTTTCAAATATGTGTAAAAATTATGGTATTCAAACGGCTCTTTGCTAAAGTTCTCCGTATTCCACGCCACCTACGCATGATATTTTACATCCGTTACAACCGCTTGAAGTTTTGGCTCAATAGGGTGGAGATGGGAAGGAATATGTTAGTGTATAACTCTGTTTACTTGAACAAAGCACCAGGTAGCAGTATCCGTATCGGCGATGATTTTGTATTTACCAGTGGCGAGGCGTTCAATCCATTATGTCGTAACATACGGGGATGCATTTATACAGCCTACCCGACTTCGCACATTTTCATCGGTAATGATACGGGGCTCTCGTCGACCTGCTTATGGGCTAATACATCTATTACTATTGGAAACCACGTGAAGGTTGGAGGCGATTGTATCATTATGGATACTGATGCACATAATTTAGACCACCTTACTCGCCGTTCGCATGTTCTAACGCCCGAGGGTTATAGTGTGGATGGGGTATCCGCTGCTACGGCAGGTATCATTATAGAGGACGATGTGCTGATAGGTACTCGTTGTATTATCCTTAAAGGAGTGACCATTGGAGCACGGTCCGTGATAGGTAGTGGAAGTGTGGTGACAAAGTCTATTCCCTCTGATAGCATTGCCGCAGGTAACCCTTGTAGAGTGATACGGGCTCGTAACTGACTAACTAAAGATGGAAGAAATAAGTATGATTACATAATTACTTTAATTGAAAAATTCAAGAAAACACTAAAGTTTTACTCTTCAATGAAACAGGCATATAGTAATAAAAGACGTAATTCTGAAGTTTATGCACAATATGTATTCGTTCAACAAGATGGAGTTCTTTTTTTAATATAAAAGAACAAGGCGGTAAGCAACAGGAGGTATTATTTGAAGAATGAGAACAGATATTTGTAATTTTATTATAGGCATAGCACCAAAGTATTTCCAATCCTTGTCCCTTTTGAATGTTCATGGAAAGAATGTTTTAGTTTTTCAGGTGAATTTGAAGAAATATGGAGGTTCGTTCAATAGCAGATTTATATTTTTTGATATTTTTTTATGAGTAGAGCTCCTTTAATTTCAGTTATAACGGTTTCTTATAATGCTGTTACAACTATCGAACAAACTATCCTTTCCGTTATTAACCAAACTTATTCCAATATTGAATATATCATCATTGATGGAGGAAGTACAGACGGTACAGTGGATATAATCAGAAAGTATGCAGATAGAATTGCTTATTGGGTGAGTGAGCCAGATAAGGGGATTTATGATGCTATGAATAAAGGCACTAAGAAAGCAAATGGAGAGTATATAGCTTTCTTGAATTCAGATGACTGGTATGAACTTGATGCAGTTTCTATAATAGCTCAGTTTGCAGATGGAAAAAATGATTTAATATCAGGTATTATTAAGCTATATAAGAATGATTTATTTTTATATGCTCATGGTTCATCTATGGATAACATTTATAATGAGATGATTGCGCATCCCTCAACTTTTATGAAGAGAGATCTTTTTTGGGAGCTGGGTGGATATGATTTGTCGTATAAATATGTTGCTGATTATGACCTAATGCTGAGGTTGAAGAAACATGGAGGACATTTTGTTTTTGTAGATAAAGTAATAGCAAACTTTCGTTTAGAAGGAGCTTCTTCAGATGTAAATTCTTTGCTGGAAAAAAATATATTAAAACGTATCTATTGTAAAAGAAGCTTTTGGAAATATTGGTTGTGTAGATATTTTATAAGAATATATGTTGCTGCATTATAATTGTAACTACAATTTTGAATTTGACAAACAGATCTAGGAGTGTTTATGAATATACTTGAAATAACAGGAGAACCGATAGGAACAGGTGGACAAGAAATGTTCATTATAAATGTACTGCGTCATATAAATATGAAGGATTTGAAGATAGATTTGCTGACTCCGTATTATTGTGAGAATGAGATCTATCGTGAAGAGGTGGTAAATAAAGGAGGGCAGGTTTACTGTATAGGATTACCTTTTGCACCGGGCGGATTTCGCTGGAATATAATGAAGCCTCTTAATCGGTTCTTAAAAGTGAACTGTTATGACGTTGTTCACATCCATTCGGGAAGCACTTCTATGTTGATGCTGTGTTCGCTTGTTGCCAGATGGAATGGAATAAAAAGATAATAGTACATTCTCATTGTACTGGTTATGTGAAATCAATGAAATATTATTTATTGAAAATGTTAACGTATCCCGTATTAAGGTTCATTCCGTCGGACTATTGTGCATGTTCTGTAGAAGCCGGTATGTGGAAATTTCCAAAGAGAATAGTAAAAACAAAATTACAGGTTGTGAAGAATGGAATAGATCTTACAAAATTCCATATGGATAATGAAAAGAGAATGGAATATAGATCTTTATTGAATATAGCAGATGGAACGATAGTTATAGGACATGTCGGACGATTTTCTTTTGTAAAAATCAGGAGTTCTTGATAGAAGTTCTGTCTCTTGTCAAACAACGAAATATAGATGTAAAATTAATGTTGATAGGTACCGGTGAGACATTGCATGAAATTAGGGATCTAGTAAAAGTAAGGGATTTAGAAAATGAGGTGTTGTTTGTTGGTGCTATTCCTAATGTATATGATTATATGCAAGCTATGGATATTTTTGCATTTCCTTCACGTTGGGAGGGACTTGGCATAGTCGGAATAGAAGCCCAGGCTGTTGGCTTGCCTGTTATTGCGTCTGATGTCATACCAAAGGAGATGAAATTAGTTGATTCTGTTTCGTTCCTTTCTTTGAATAATCCTGAAAAGTGGGCGGATTGTATAGTTAAAACAGTTTTTCATATTCGGCGGGATAGTATAGAAATAATAAAGGAACAGGGATATGATATTACCAATACAGCAGAAATTGTAAGAGCTATTTATACTAATTCCCCAGATGTGATTGATAAAAAAAGATAGTCATTTCGAATATGTGACATATAGATGCTGGAATTAATAAGTTTTTTAAAGTAGAAAAATGGATTTAGGAATACTATTTGAGAATATTAATATAAGACAGTATGTTGCAACATTATAGTTATATATATTCTGTACCCTATCTCGTATATTTTTTTTTCTTATTATTGACAATGCTAAAAGAATTTGTATATCTGAACAAACGACAGGAAAAGAAGAAACTTGATTTGCTAGTATTGGGGTCTTTGATCGTTTTTTTTTGGATTACGTGGATTCGTTTATACAGACTGGACTTTGTATTATCAGTTCTTTTTTGAAACTTCCTATACTTGCCGACTGGGATTATTGGACATTGGATGGTATTGTATTTGACTGTGGATATGAAAAGGGATTTATTCTATATTCTATATTAATCAAGTCTTTATTTTCAAATTATTTTATTTGGGTTTTTATTGGTTCTTTACTTGATTTGATAGTTATACATAAAATTATTACCAAGAATACAAACTATTATATTCTTGCTGTTATCATGTTTATTTTATTTGGAGGATTGACTATAGAGTTTAACCTATATAGAAACTCAAAAGCTATTATTTGTTTTTTGTTATCAATAAATTATTTACAGAAAAGGAAGTTGATCCCATATTTGTTGTTAAATGCTTTAGGCTGTTATTTTCATATTTCAGCATTACTTTATCTTCCTCTGTATTTTATTTTAGATCGTCGGATAAATATGAAACTTATTTGGACCTTATTTATTATAGGGAATGTGATATATCTGTTTCAAATACCATATTTGTCTAAAATTTTGCTATCTGTAGGTTCTATATTAGGAGGACGAATCAATGCTTTGATATATTTTTATATGGCAGATTCTCATTTTGGGGTTAGTGCTGGTATTACTATTGGCTATATCGAAAGGGCGATCTCATTTATATTATTAGCTTTGTACTATCAAAAAGTAGAAACTCATTTACTCAAGTTTATGTGAATATGTTTTTATATATGTGTTTATATATCTATATTGTTCTGAATTTTCGATAATAACACAGCGTGTTCCATTGCTTTTTGTTCTTTCATATACTATCATTTATCCTCAAATATTTGCCTGTTTCACAAGCTTGAAAACTAAAAGGTACTTTCTTGTAGTATTTGTTTTATATTCTGTATTAAAACTAGCGGAATCTAATAATGAAATTTTTTCCAGATATGATAATCTGTTGTTTGGTATTGAAAAATATGAAGAAAGAGAAAAAATCTTGAGACAGTTTATAGATAAATCTGAATAGGTGTTTTATGTATTAGGAATTGTTTATGAATCCAATTCAATATTTTCATAAACAGTTTGTTGCAAAAGATTTAATATAGTTTCATGTAATATGAAAAATTCTAATGTTGTATTGGCGGTAGTAGTAACATTTAATCGTTTGGATGAACTGAAGGTTTGTGTTGCTGCTTTGAAAAGTCAAAGTTATGAGTCTTTGAATATTCTAGTAGTGAATAATGGCAGCACAGATGGAACTAAGGAATGGCTTACACAACAATCTAATGTAATAGTCATCAATCAAGAGAATTTAGGTGGTGCAGGCGGTTTCTATACAGGTATGAAGTATATGTATGATAATGGATATGAATGGTTGGTCATGATGGACGATGATGGTATACCTGACAAGAACGAAATAAAGAATTTAATTCAGTCTTATGATAAAGTGGTTTCAGCAGTAGGCAAAGAAGTAATCCTAAATGCTTTAGTCGCTGATAAAGACGATAAAGATTATACAGCATTTTTATGGGCACGTGGTAGCAGACGAACTACTAAAATAACAGAATTACAAAAAGAACAGTTTTTCAATGATATCCATCCCTTTAATGGTACATTAGTGAAACGGTCTGTTATTGAGAAGATTGGTATGATAAAGAAAGAAATGTTTATTTGGGGAGATGAGAAAGAATATATGGCTCGCGCTATCCATAATGGTATCGGGCTTTATACTGTTCCAGCTGCCATTCATTATCATCCTAAGGAGAAAGGCAGGAAAGGCAATATCATTCCGTTTATATCAAAGTATCAAATTTTGGTAAAGCCTGAGAAAATGTCACATTATTATTATCGTAATGAAGGATTTGTATATAATACCTATCCCGAGAAGAAAAAGCATATGATAGTTTTTTGTACAGCCCAAATAGTTTACAATATCACCCACTTTAGATTTGTAGAGTTGGCAAAGTTTATCAAGTACTTTAGAGAGGGAATGCATAACAAATATTAATTCAATTCCCTAATCTTATAAATCAATTATTTTTATGGACATCAAGATTTTGGTGGCATCTCACAAAAAAGCGGAGATGCCTGAAGATAGTATGTATCTGCCGGTGCATGTAGGAAGGGTTTTGTATCCTGATAGAGAGTTCGGGTATCAATCGGATGCCGAAGGTGATAATATTTCTATTAAAAACCCTTATTATTGTGAATTGACAGCACTTTATTGGGCTTGGAAGAATCTGAAAGCAGATTATGTGGGATTGGCTCATTACAGACGCCATTTCTCTTTGAAGACTGTGCATCGTGGAGGATGGAATAGTGTACTGACCGGCAAACAGGCGGAAATCTTATGTAGAAAACACGATATTATACTTCCAAAAAACGAAACCTTTATATTGAAACTGTCTATTCACATTATGATCATACTTTTTTTGGAGAGCAGTTTGATCGTACCCGTGGAATTATCAGTCGGAGATGTCCGAGTATCTGGATGCATTTGATAAGAAAATGAAAAGTCGCAGTGAACATCTTTTCAATATGTTTATAATGAAAAAGATGCTTTTGACCAGTATTGTGAATGGATGTTTCCCATATTGGAGGAATTGGAGGCATCTTATGATTTAAAGAGTATGGAGCCTTTCCGGGCCAGGCTTATCGGTCGTGTATCTGAGCGTTTACTTGATGTATGGATTAATAAGAATCAATTGAAATACAAAGAGATAGGTTATATATATTTCGGTAAGAGTAATATGCATAAAAAGATTTGGGGATTTCTGATGGCTGCTATATTTCATAAACGCTATAAACAAAGTTTCTGAATTTTACTGCTGTTGGAATAAATCAATAATTTAAAATATGGTGTTTATGATTGAGGACCATTATGATTATCTTATCGTGGGTGCTGGCCTTTTTGGTGCCACATTTGCTTATCGTGCCCGTCAACAGGGAAAGAAATGTTTGGTGATAGACAAGCGTCCACATTTAGGAGGAAATATATATTGTGAAAATATAGAGGGATTAATGTACATTGTTATGGTGCACATATTTTCCATACTTCGGATAAAAGAATTTGGGATTTTGTAAATTCTATTGTAGAGTTCAATCGTTATACTAATTCTCCTGTTGCCAATTATAAAGGGAAACTTTATAATTTACCTTTCAATATGAATACATTCTATCAGATGTGGGGGTGACTACTCCTGCTGATGCAATGGCTAAGATAGAGGAACAGAAATTTGAAGCGGTAGCAAAGATGAAGGCTGATGGGGTGGAAGAGCCTCGTAATTTGGAAGAACAGGCCCAGATATTAATAGGTAAGGATATTTATGAAAAACTGATAAAGGGATATACCGAGAAACAGTGGGGACGTAAATGTACGGAATTACCGGCTTTTATAATTAAGCGTTTGCCTGTACGATTAGTGTTTGACAACAATTATTTCAATGACAAATATCAAGGGATTCCTATCGGAGGATTCAATAAGCTGATTTCCGGTTTGCTTGAAGGGGTAGATACACTGATTAATACAGATTTTTTTACTAACAGAAATTATTGGGAATCTATAGCGGATAAAGTCGTTTTTACCGGAGCGATAGATGAATATTATGAGTATCGTTATGGTAAATTGGAGTATCGCACCGTTAAATTTGAAACGGAAACGCTTGATATTCCCAATTATCAAGGTAATGCAGTCGTAAATTATACAGAACGTGAGATACCTTATACTCGGGTGATTGAACATAAACATTTTGAGATGTTTGGCTCGGAAGTGATTGCTTGTCCCAAAACAGTAATTAGTCGGGAGTATTCCGTAGAGTTTCAGGAAGGAATGGAACCGTATTATCCGGTAAATAATAACCGAAATAACCGATTGGCTGATCAGTATCATCAATTAGCTGCAAAGGAAAAAAAATGTTCTATTTGGTGGTAGATTGGCAGAATATAAATACTATGATATGGCTCCTATTATTGGACAGGTCTTAGACATAAAAATAGAATGAACTTGGTCTTATTCGTTTTAGTTCATTAAAAAACAGTAACTTTATTCTTTATGAATTACTTTATTACAGGTGGTACCGGTTTCATTGGCACCCACCTCGCCAGTCTTTTGCATGAAGTGCATCCCGAAACAAGAATTTACAACTTGGATATTGTAGAGCCGGGTACTCCATTACCGACAGTAAAAATTATAAACCGGCTTTTAGGAAACGGGGAGGAACATGCAGCCACATTCATCTATTGTGATGTACGCCAGCCGATAGAGTTGGAAAAAGTAAATATCACTCCCGATGATGTGATCTTTAACTTTGCCGCCGTTCATCGCACTCCCGCCATCCCGATCCTGCATATTTTGAAACAAATATCCGTGGTGCGGAGAACGTCTGTGCCTTTGCCGAACGGCATGGCATCCGGAAAATAGTTTTCACCAGTTCCATAGCCCCTTACGGTGCTGCCGAGGAACTGAAGGAGGAAACCACGCTGCCTATGCCCAACACCCCATACGGCATATCCAAGCTGGTTGCGGAAAAGATTCATCAGACCGGCAGGCAGGAGGTGAAGGCCGCCAGCTTACCATTGTCCGTCCCGGTGTGGTGTTCGGACGGGGAGAGAACGGAAACTTTACGCGTCTGTATTGGGGTATTCGGGGGCATAAATTTATGTACCGGGACGCAAGGATACCATCAAGGCCTGTATCTATGTGAAGGAACTGGTGCGGTTCATGCTTTACAGATTGGAACATCACGACAGTGGGGTGGAACTGTATAATTGTTGCTACGAGCCCGCCTATACGATAGAGCACATCGTAGAATCCATGAAAAGAGTGACAAATATGAAGGTAAAAGTTCCTTTCATGCCGGGATGGCTGATCATGACTGCTGCTGGTATAGCCGGAGCGCTAGGCTCTCCGATGGGCATCTGTCCGGCACGGTGAGAAAGCTGCAGATCTCTACGAATATCTGCGGAAAAAACTGTCCGCTTCGGGCTACCGTTTCCGCTACACCTTTGAAGAGGCGCTGGCGGACTGGTACAAGGATAATGGTAACCTGTATCTGCAATGAGAGGCTGATACTTTTTTCTTTTGTTTTTTGTAATGATCGGTGCGGTACACGCCCAGTTCACCTACGGAACTACAGGACTGTTGAATATGCCTACTGCCGATATGCAGCGTGACAAGACGTTCATGTTTGGCGGTGGCTTTCTGGAGAAACATGCCACTCCCGCCCGTTGGACCTACAATACTTTCAACTATTATCTTGACATCACTATTTTTCCCTGGCTGGAAGTATCCTATATTTGTACATTGCACAAGGCCATGGAGGTTGATCCTGCATATGGTCCGGGTTTCTGGGTTCCTTCCACGTATGGGAAGTTTGTCAACCAAGACCGTAATTTTGCGGTACGTTTACGGCTGTGGAAGGAAGGCTGGTGGAAACCTTGGACCCCGCAAATTGTATTGGGCGCGAATGACGCTCTTAATAATTCGTGGACGGAGGGTAGCAAGATTGAAATGAGTTCGGCTACGGCAAATGGTTTTTACAGCCGCTATTATCTGGCTGTTACCAAGCATCTTTCCATGAAGGAGGTGGGAGAGTGGGGCTTGCATCTGGCATATGTTTATAACAGGCGGAAGGATTATCCGTTAAACGGTCCCGCCATCGGTGCCAACTTCCGATTCTCTCTGTCCCCGACTTCTTTTTATCAACAAAGCGATAAATAACTTGAATCTGATGGCAGAATACGATAGCAAATCGATAAACTGCGGTTTTGAGTACAGCTTCTGGAAAGACTACATCAACGCCGTAGTAGAACTGAACCGTTGCAAGTACTTTTCCGGTGGCATTTATTTCAAGATTCATCTGAAATGATAAAAAAAGAGGCTCCTATTAGAAATTTCCGGTTAGATTTTGTTCCTTTGTAGTACAATCAAAAAAAACGATGAATCATGGAACAGCAGCAGTTGAAAGAGATGCCCGATAGAGGGGAACTTATATAGATACAGACGGAATACATTTGTATGGAAAGCTTCCAATCATATTTCCTGAGGGGCCAACTCGTATATAGATAAGACGGAAGGAACTCTTCATTGTACGTTTCCTGTTCCCTTTTTACGCGAACGTAAATAAGGTGGAATCTCCCTTTGAGATTCAGAAATTTGTCCGTGAGGTGCGTTTCGGTGATTATGACTCCTTCTTCCGCCGTCTGCAAAGTTTCTTTGCGAATACTACCTACGAAGTGATCCGCGAACAGGAACTGCATTACGAGAATGTGCTTTTCATCGTATTCAAGCTTGTCGGCTTCTATACCCAAGTGGAATATCATACGAGTAAAGGACGCATTGACCTTGTCCTGCAGACTGACAAGCTTATCTATGTGATGGAATTCAAGCTGGACGGCACGGCCGAGGAGGCTTTGCAACAGATTCATGACAAGCATTACGCGCTTCCCTTTGCTTCGGACAGACGGAAGCTCTTTAAAATAGGGGTGAACTTCAGTGCTGAAACCCGCAATATCGAAAAGTGGATAGTAGAAGAATGAAATGTAGAAAGGAAACAGAGTCCGAAGAAAAGAGGTGCACACTGCTGCAATATCCGGTGAAACTTGGTACAAGATCCGCGGAATCTTGTACCAGGATTTTTGTAATCTTGTGCCGGGGTGCGGCTGGTTCCTTCTGACACTGCAAAGATAACTTCACGTCCGTGCGGTGTGACCCCTTCCGACCCCTTGGCGGATTGCAGGGAGTTTACGGGGACAGTGGGGACACCCCCTTTTTTCCTCACACACGCATGCGTGTACCTATAAAGGGAGGATAAGTGGGGTGATATATTCCCTTGCCGTCCACACTTACCGATACTTCTTATTTGGTGAAACGTTTGAGTCTGATGAGGACGGTGCTTTCGGTTATCCTCCCTGTCGTGCGTTTTTTTTCAGAAGTTCCGGCCGGACATAATCCTGTGGGAAGGCAGGGGAAAGATGATTTTCCCACCTAATTATATCGCGCGTGCGTGTGTGAGAAATTGGGGTCTGTCCCTGCTGTCCCCACTGTCCCTGCTTGGGAGAGCCGTATGAACTGCCATCTTTAAATTCTCAATTTTTAATCTCCCTCCGTATCAACATTTCCTCGTCCTACGAGAGGAAACAAGCTCGTACCGGCTTCTTGCCGGAACGTTCCACGCCTTTGCCGGAATGATTTTTCTTATTATCCGCACTGTTGCTGTGGAAATCATAGACCGCTTGTACGTAGTTTATCGCCCCATGGGGATTTTATTGCCGGTGGTGGCCGGCATCCGCTTATGTATTACCCAAACGACACTCTTCGCGACTACCAGCAGGAGATGAAGCTCCGCCTTTTCAAGGAGTGGGAACTTCACCGAAGTGTGATGGTACAGATGCCCACCGGTACGGGCAAGACGCATCTGCTGGCCGCCATAGTAAGGGAATTCCTGCGTGGTTCCGGCAGCCGGGTATGGATCGTGGCGCACCGCCGGGAGCTGGTGGATCAGATAGAGGAAACCGTGTCCCGGCACGGGATGAGCAAAGAGGACGGAAGGGTGAGGGTGATGTCCATCCAGTGGCTGTCACGAAATCGGAAAGCACATGGACGAAGAGCCGGATCTGATCGTTATCGACGAGGCGCATCACGCCCTGGCGGAAACCTACCGGATACTTTGGGAGAACTATCCGGAGGCAAGGAAATTGGGTATGACCGCCACTCCCTGCCGGCTGAACGGCAAGGGATTCACGGACTTGTTCGACAGCCTGATCACTTCGTGGACTGTCGCGGAATTCATCGGAAAGGGTTGGTTGTCATCCTTTGACTATGTGTCCATCCGTGCGAACAGCAGGGAACAGCGGTTGATAGACTCGCTGAAGAAACGGGGTGCGGACGGGGACTACCAGGTAAAGGAGATGAACGAGGTGCTGAACCGGGAGACAAGTATCGGCCGGCTGTATGAGAGCGTGGAACGATATGCCCGCGGAAAGAAAGGAATCGTATATGCTGTCAGCATCGCCCATGCCCGCCGGATAGCGGCTTGTTATAGCGCACACGGACTGGAGGCTGTGGCTATCGACAGCAGGACTCCGGCTTCGGAACGCCGGGAACTGGTGGAGGATTTCAGACGGGGGAAGGTGAAAGTGCTGGTCAATGTGGATATCTTTTCCGAAGGCTTCGACTGTCCCGATGTGGAGTTCGTGCAGCTGGCACGTCCCACGCTTTCCCTGGCGAAATACCTGCAACAGGTGGGGCGTGGGCTGAGGAGGTCGGCCGACAAGGCGTCCTGTATGCTGATAGACAATGTGGGTCTGTACCGCATCTTCGGTCTGCCCGCCCGGAACCATGACTGGGCGGCGATGTTCGAGGGGCGGATGATTGGCAACGCGCTGTCCCGGGCACGGGCGGAAACAGGCAGGCTGTCTGTATCCGGTCTGCTGCCGGAGGAGGAAAGACAACGGGAGGATGAACTGGAGGTGGTGATAACGCACGACCGGCTGATGGAAGCCATCCGGAACCGGGAGGAAGCAGAAGAGGGAAAGGAATCACAAGCCGCCTTGAAATCTTGTCCCGACCGGCGGAGTAGCCTGTGGGGGCTGAAGCGTGGAAACAAGATAACAGTATCCCCCTGTTATCTGCAAGTCTTTGACATTCAGGGAAACCGTGCGGCAGTCCGTTTGAAAGATGGACAGGCCGGAGTGGTGAGTGCCTCCGGGGAGCCGGAAGTGATACTTGGGTATTGCCGGAGATTGAAGTTCCTGAAAGAGGAACTGCTGGCTGTTACGGATACTGCCGGCACGGTTTCCTACATGGACATGAAAACAGGCCGCACTTACCGGGAGAAGCCGGTGGTGTTTTCCTATGGCGGTGTGGAATTGCTGAGGGTAGGGGAGACTTTCCATAGCCGTACAAAAAAAGCATACGCTTCCATGAACGGGCTGCATAAAGACAGCATCTGCTTTTATGAATATTACTTGAAGATACCGGATTATCGCGTACCGAAGTCCTGCAAGCTGGTGGATTCCGTATGGTCCACGGTGTTTGATGTGTTCGCCTGCTTGTTGGCAGGGGATGACGAGGAAGTTTATTGGTGCTGCGGCCGTCTGGCCGACCGGAGCATCGTGGTGATGGACGGGGCCGGAAGGTATTACCATGTGGAAAAAGGAAAGAGGAAGCGGTACATTGCCGCTAACCTTCCCGAACCCGGTGAGCAGGACTTCGACACGGCTGTAAAGAAGTCTGAAAGAGGAAGCCGGACAGCGGGCGGAGGAAACGGACCGGCAGAAGAGAAGGAACGAGGAAGCGAAAAGGCGGAAGAGGCTGGAGGAGATAAGAGATGCCCTTCCGTACCGTATGGGCATGAAATGGGGCTTGAAACGAGAAATCAAAATAAATCATCTGGAAACGGTTGCGCTGGTCGGTGGAATTCTTACCTATTCATAGTCCGCTGAATAACTTTCGAAACGGTCTTTTTAAATGTCATAATAGGCTTTCATTATGCTTAGGAAAAGGCTTTTTCCGAAACGGCGCGGACGTATCATAAAGATATAGCTGGCTGTATCTTCAATCAGGGGCAAATACATGGTCTTGTCCACATAATAATAATTTTCAGTCCGCATCCGCACAAAGTCCGAGATGCCGTAAGGGATTTGAGGCGCTTTTTTGTTTCCATCTTTCTTTCTTTTTATAGCTATACAAAGTTACACCATTTTTTTTCTGATACCCGGCATGGAAAGGGCTGTTTTTCCACTCTATTTCGAAAACGTTGGCAAAAGCACCGCGCAGCCTTCCTCTTTCGAAGGCAAAGGCCGCGCAAGATTTCGGGGTGCAAAGCATCTCTTCTTTGAATACATGCTGTAAGAGAAGCGGTAAAGATATGCATGAAATTGTTGGAATCAGACTCACGTTGCCATATTATGAATCATATGCTTCTTCGTGCACTCCCTTCACGGCCCGTCCGCTTGGTTCGTTCATGTTCTTGAAGGCGGCGTCCCACGCAAGGGCTTCGGCTGTAGAACATGCCACACTGGGCACGCTTGGCACGCTGCGGGCTGCGCTTTCACTGGGAAAGTGCTCCTGGAAGATGCTGCGATAGTAGTATTCTTCCTTGTTTTGTGGCGTATTGATAGGAAACCGTTCGGTTGCGTGCGCCATTTGCTCGTCACTGACGGCTTCGGCGGTAAGGGCTTTCAGTGTATCAATCCAACTATAGCCCACGCCGTCGCTGAACTGCTCTTTCTGTCGCCATGCTACACTGTCGGGCAACATGTCTGCAAAGGCTTTGCGGACGATTTTCTTTTCAATGGTGCTTCGGGGCACATCTTTGCCTCGGGATTGAGGCGCATGGCTATGTCCAGAAAATCTTTGTCCAGGAAAGGCACTCGGCCTTCCACTCCCCATGCTGCGAGGGATTTATTGGCACGGAGGCAGTCATAGAGGTGGAGCTTGCCTAGTTTACGCACGGTTTCTTCATGAAAGGCTTGGGCTGTAGGGGCTTTGTGGAAATAGAGATAGCCGCCGAACACTTCATCAGCTCCTTCGCCACTCAGCACCATTTTGATTCCCATGCTTTTAATGACGCGTGCCAGCAAATACATCGGGGTAGAGGCGCGAACGGTGGTGACATCGTAAGTCTCGATGTAGTAAATGACGTCGCGAATAGCGTCCAATCCTTCTTGGATGGTATAGTGGATTTCATGATGCACGGTTCCGATAAAGCGGGCCACTTCGCGGGCTTTTATTAGGTCGGGCGCACCTTCCAGACCGATAGCAAAGGAATGGAGCTGAGGCCACCAGGCATCTTTTTTATTGTCGGTTTCTACCCGTTTGCCTGCATATTTCTTGGCAATGGCAGAGATGACGGAACTGTCCAGACCGCCGGAAAGAAGTACGCCGTAGGGCACATCACTCATCAGTTGGCGTTTAACGGCCTCTTCCAGTCCGTCGTGTATGTCCTGGAATAGGCATTGTTGTTTTCACGGCTTCGTATTCAAACCAGTCGCGGACGTACCAGCGGGTCATCTTGCCTTCTTTTCCCCAATAGTAATGGCCGGGAAGGAAGGTTCGTAATCGCATTGGCCTTTTCCCTTTGGAGCAATACGTAACTGAACATACAATGGAG
>VOFD01000986.1_pt1 | contig 43550 bp, 33 predicted proteins | sample 5384101 | NCBI WGS metagenome assembly VOFD01 (sample SAMN12384723, study PRJNA508395) | human gut metagenome | isolation source: healthy gut C | host: Homo sapiens
CAGTTCGCGCTGCCGTTCCTGCTGGCCAACCTGCTGCAAGCCCTCTACGGCGGGGCGGACCTGTTCGTGGTGGGCCTCTATGATGACGCGGCCAGCGTGGCGGGCGTGGCCATCGGCAGCCAGGTGATGCAGACCGTGACGGGCATCATCCTGGGCCTGACCACGGGAACCACCATTCTCATCGCCATCGCCACGGGAGCCAAAGACGACCGGCAGACGGCACGCACCATCGGCACGTCCGTATGGCTCTTCGCCCTCGTGGGATTCGCACTCACGCTCGTCATGGTGGCGTTGCACACCCCAATCGCCCGGCTGATGCACACACCCGCTGAAGCCATGGCCGACACACGGCACTATCTGCTGATTTGTTCGGCGGGCATACCGTTCATCATAGGCTACAACGTGGTGTGCGGCATCCTGCGCGGATTGGGCGACTCGCGCACACCGCTCTACTTCGTAGGGCTGGCCTGCACCATCAACATCATCCTCGACTTCCTTCTCGTGGGCGGCTTCCACCTGCGGGCAGCCGGAGCGGCCATCGCCACCGTAGCCTCGCAGGGCATCAGCTTCGCCACCGCCTTATGGTTCCTTCACCGACGCGGATTCCACTTTGCCTTCTCCCGCCGTGACATCCGGCTCGACGGCCCGCTGTCCCAACGCATCGTGAAGCTGGGCGCCCCCATCGCCCTTCAGGACGCACTCGTCAACGTGTCGTTCCTGCTCATCACCGTCATTGTCAACCAAATGGGAGTCATTGCCTCGGCCGCGCTCGGCGTGGTGGAGAAAATCATCACGTTTGCCATGCTACCGCCCATGGCCATTTCTTCTGCGGTAGCCGCCATGACGGCACAAAACTACGGCGCGGGCCTCATCCGCCGCATGAACCTCTGCCTGCGCTCGGGCATCGGCATGGCTCTGGTGTTTGGCGTCAGCGTATGCGCCTATTCCCAGTTCCTGCCGGAAACGCTGACGGGCATCTTCACCCACGACCCTGCCGTCGTGGCCATGGGAGCGGACTACCTGCGCGGCTACAGCATCGACTGCATCATAGTCAGCTTCGTGTTCTGCATCAACTCCTACTTCAGCGGGCAGGGCAACTCATGGTTTCCCATGGTGCACAGCCTGATTGCCACCTTCTTGTTCCGCATCCCGCTGTCGTGGGCATTCAGCCACATTGACCCTTCTTCTCTCTTCTGGATGGGGTATGCTCCACCGGCAGCCACCTGCGTGTCGTTGCTAATCTGCTTCTGGTACCTGCGGCGACAGGCTCAGAAACAAGCTCAGTAGGAATACAGTGAGGACGGCCGTATATTCCAGCGATTCCGGGAAGGGAAGAAAGACGGCCCTCGGAAACTCCCTGGCCTGTTTCGGTGGCGCCGGCCGCCTCCTGTCGCGAAGGCGCCAAAAGAGCTGCGGACGGCAACAAGTCCCCAAATGACACTTTGTCAAAACGTCAAGACAGCCCCTGCGAGAACCGCACAAACGGACGCGAGACGGGAACAGGACGGAAATGCGCGAGCCTAGCGCGCCCAATGGAATGCAGGATGAAAGCCGAAAGCCGGTTTCCGCTACATTTTGCCGTCCGCCGCGGAACGCCGTGCGGCAGGCCCCCTTCCCCCGCGTCAGCCCCGCAAGGGGAATGGCTTGCAAAAGGACAAACGGGATTTGCACGCAGACGGACTCCAGCCGGAACGGGAAAGGCCTTCCTAAACCCCCCCGTTTTTCCCGTCTTCCTTCACCCGCAGGAACTGCCTTGCGGCAAAAAAGTTTCGTCTTTGCGGAAGGCGGTTCGTTTCTTTGCGGAAGGCGACTCTGTTTTTACCGCGAAAAAACAAGCGCAGGGACAGAGAAATGCTCCATACAAACAGTTTCTCCACCCGGTTTTTAACACTCCGGCTCCTGCTTGCGGCCGGCCGTCCTGCCATTGAAACACGGAAGCGGAAGGAAAACCTTTCTTCTTGGCAAGAAATGCCGTAGTTGAGTGACAATCCGACACGGGCTTTGTTGCAGGTCCCCACTGAATTTCTACTGAGCCCAGAAACAGACAACGTGAAAAAAGTAATAAGCCCCCGGGGATGCTCTCCTCGGGGGCTTATTACTTTCAATAACTCTTCCTTGGATGAAGAACTATCCGCCGAAGTTATCGTACATGATGGATTCAGGATCTACGCCCAAGCCATCGAGCATGTTGACCACGGCATTCGACATCGGGCCGGGGCCGCACATGTAGTACTCGATATCCTCGGGAGCCTCATGGTCCTTCAGATAGGTATCGTACATCACCTTATGCACAAAGCCCGGAGTGTACTTCACGCCGGCAGCATCGGCTGCGGGGTCCGGGCGGTCCAAAGCCAAGTGGAAATGGAAGTTGGGGAACTCCTTCTCCAAGTTCAGGAAATCGTCCAAGTAGAACACCTCGTTCAGGGCACGTGCGCCGTAGAAGTAGTGCATCTCGCGGTCGCGCGTGTTCAGCGTCTTGGTCATGTGCATGATTTGCGCACGCAACGGAGCCATACCGGCACCACCGCCGACCCAAATCATCTCCTTCTTGCTGTCGAAATGCGGATGGAAGTCTCCGTAGGGACCGCTCATCACCACCTTGTCGCCCGGCTTGAGGGTGAAGATGTAAGACGAAGCGATACCCGGGTTCACGTCCATGAAGCCGCTGCGGTCCGGCTTGAACGGAGGAGTGGCGATACGCACGGTCAACATGAACACGTCGCCCTCGGCCGGATAGTTGGCCATGGAGTAGGCACGGACAGTCGGTTCCGTATTGACACACTTCAACGGGAAGAGACCGAACTTCTGCCAAGCGGGCAAATACTCGTCACCAATGAGGCTCTTGTCAATGTCCTTGTCGTAATCGATGGTGAACGTAGGAATCTTAATCTGAGCATACGAGCCGGGGAGGAAGTCCATGTGCGCCCCCTTCGGCAACTGCACCTTGAATTCTTGATGAACGTAGCCACATTTTTGTTGCTGATGACGGTACATTCGTATTCCTTCACGCCCATGACGGATTCGGGCACCTTGATGGCCAAGTCGCCCTTCACTTTGCACTGGCATCCCAGACGCCAATGGTCCTTGATTTGCTTGCGGGTGAAATGTCCCTTCTCAGAGTCGAGGATTTCGCCACCGCCTTCCACCACCTGGCACTTGCACTGGCCGCAAGAGCCCTTGCCGCCGCAAGCCGAAGACAAGTAGATGCCTTGCTCCGAAAGAGTGGAGAGCAGGCTGCTGCCCTGAGCCACAGAGATGACCTTGTCGCCATTGATAGTGATGTTCACGTTTCCGCTCGGAGACAAATACTTCTTGGCTACAAGCAGGATGATGACCAAGAGGAGGATTGTAACGAGGAATACGCCAATGCTCGCATAAATAAAATTCATATCCATTGTTCTATTCCTTTCCTTTTAAATACTTAAACCAGAGAAACACATAAAGGCCATCGCCATCAGGCCCACGGTGATGAACGTGATGCCCAGTCCCTGCAAGGGCTTCGGCACGTTGGTGTAGGCCATCTTCTCGCGGATGGCAGCCAAAGACACGATGGCCAGCATCCAACCGATACCCGAACCCAAGGCGTAGGCGATGGAATCCCACACATTGGAAATGGCCTGCGTGCTCGTGGCCGGATCCATCGAGATGCGCTGCTGCATGAAGAGCGACGCACCCATGATGGCGCAGTTCACGGCAATCAGCGGGAGGAAGATACCCAACGCGGCATAAAGCGAGGGAGAGAAACGCTCCACCACCATCTCCACCAACTGGGTAATACCCGCAATCACGGCGATGAACAGGATGAACGAAAGATAAGTCAAGTCTATGCCGAGGATGCCGTCTTCAGACAGCACCTTGGTCTGCAGCAAATAGTCCACGGGCACGGTCACCAGCAAGACAAACGTCACGGCGATACCCAGCCCGAAGGCAGTCTTTACGTTCTTGGATACGGCCAAGTAAGAACACATACCCAGGAAGAAAGCGAAAATCATGTTGTCCACAAAAATCGAGCGGACGAACAAACTCAAAAAATGTTCCATATTGTCTTTCTATTTTAGGTTGTGGTTCGTTTACTTCTTCTCCTTCTTCTCATTGTACGCGCGGTGAACCCAAATCACACATCCCAAAAAGAATCAAAGCCATGGCCGGCATGGTCATCATACCATTGTTCATGTAGCCCATGTCGTAGAAGCTTTGCGGAATGATCTGGAAGCCCAGCAAGGAACCGTTGCCCAGCAACTCGCGCACGGTGCCCACGACAACAAGCACGAGGGCATAGCCCAAACCGTTGCCCAGACCGTCGAGGAAACTCTCCCACGGACCGTTCATCATGGCAAACGCCTCAAGACGCCCCATCAAGATACAGTTGGTGATAATCAGACCCACATAAACCGACAGCTGCACGCTCACGTCGTACGCGAAAGCCTTGAGCACCATGCTCACGATGGTCACCAAAGCAGCCACGACCACCAACTGCACGATAATACGGATACGGTTGGGAATGGTCTTGCGGATAAGTGAAATAATCAGGTTGGAAAATGCAGTAATCACAGCCACGGAAAGTCCCATGACAATGGCCGGCTGCATCTGCGAAGTCACCGCCAATGCGGAACAGATACCCAAGACCTGGACGGCAATCGGGTTGTCAAGGTTGAGGGGAGCGGAAAACACTTCCCGGTTCTCCTTAGAAAATAACTTGCTCATATCTTGCCTCCTTTTATTCGTTAGTCGTTAAAAATGTCATGTAACGGGACAAGCATTCCTGCAACATAGCGTGTACGCCATTTGTAGTCAGCGTGGCACCTGTCAGCGCGTCGCAACGGTTGGCATCGTCCAGACCTACCACGGTCTTGCCTTTCTTCACCACGCTCAAAGCCACGGCCGAGCCGTCTGCGCTGAGCAACTTCTTGCCTTCGAACTGCTTCTGGAATTTCTCATACTCCGTGATTAAAGCGCCCAAACCGGCCGTCTCGCCCTTGTGGGTGAAGTAGACGCCGTAAACGGTGTTCTTGTCAGCATTCAGGGCCACATATCCCCAAATGGCATCCCACAAGCCCTTGCCGGTCACGGAATGACATACTTCGTCTCGCCGTTCACCTGGCAGACATAAAGAGGAAGACATTCGTCGGAGATGTTCTTGTCCTCCACGGCAAAACCGTCCTGATCCTTCGACTTGCCATCCTTCACCACGTTTCCGTCTTTGTCGATGACCTCATCGGCCACCACCACCTCGGCGTAAGTGTTTTCCACATCGGCTTTCTCCACGTCGCGGAGGTTCAGGGCTGCCAGGATCTGGCTCTTCTTGTCAATGCGCACATTGGCCATCGACTGCGGTTCGAGCACCTTGGAAACGAAGGCCAACAAGAACGCCACGATAATGACCACGATGCAAGAATATATGATCGTATAGGTGTTGCCGTCCGTGTTCAAGCCCTTTTTCGCAGGCTTCTCCGCCGCCCCTTCCGTGATTTCCTCGAACTCGGAAGCGGGAGCCTGGCACACCGGGCACTTTTCGGGAGCTGCGTCCCCTCGTGTATGTAGCCACATACTTTACATTTGAATTTCTTTGTAGCCATACGTTCCTTATTTTTTAATCGCACGTTTCGCGCGCTTGTCGATATTATTCTGAATTACACAATAGTCAATCAGCGGGGCGAACAAGTTCATCAACAAGATGGCCAGCATCATGCCCTCGGGATAACCGGGGTTCAACACGCGGATGATGATAGCCATGGCACCGATGAGGAAGCCGTAAACGAACTGTCCGGGCACCGTGCGGGCGGAAGTCACCGGGTCGGTAGCCATGAACACGGCACCGAAGCAGAAGCCGCCCAATGCCAAATGCTGGTACCACGGCACCATCGCACCGGCGTTGCCTTCGGGTCCCCATTGGTTGAAAATCCAAGCCAACAACGCACCGCCGACAAACACGCTCAGCATCGTACGCCAGCTGGCAATGCCCGTCCAAAGCAAGATAACCGCACCGATAGCAATGGCCACAACGCTGGTCTCACCGATAGAACCCGGAATGAAGCCCCACACCTGGTCCCAAGAGAAAGCAGGCACCGTGCCCGTGGCCACCTCGCCAAGCGGAGTAGCCATCGTGAAGGCATCGGGCAGGTCGTTACCCAATCCGCAAATGCTTTCCTTAGCCACCCAGCAAGCATCGCCGCTCATGGCTGTCGGATAAGCGAAGAAGAAGAACGCACGGGTGATCAAAGCCACATTGAAAATGTTCATACCCGTACCACCAAAGATTTCCTTGGCGAAAATCACGGCGAACGCACAGGCAATGGCAATAATCCACAGCGGGCAATCCACCGGCACAATCATCGGGACAAGCATACCCGTGACCAAGTAGCCTTCCTGGATTTCCTCATGCTTCCACTGGGCCACGATGAACTCGATGCCGAGACCGACTACATAGGAAACGATGATTTTGGGCAGCACGGCCAACAAACCGAAGCCGAACATTTCCCAAAACGTGCCGTCCACACCGGCCGCAGCATAATTCTGGTAACCAATGTTGTACATGCCGAACAAGAGTGCCGGCATCAACGCGATGACCACAAATATCATGATGCGCTTGCTGTCAATCGCATCGTGTACATTCACGCCCGACGTCGACGTGGTGTTGGGCACGAACAGGAACGACTCGAAGCCCTCAAACACCGACCGGAAAGCGTGAAGCTTGCCCCCTTCTTCGAAAGAAGGCTTTATCTTATCCAGATATTTTCTTAACGCATTCATTATTGTTATTCATTTTATTGCGATAAAACATATTTAAGCCATCTCCTTGCGAAGCATGTCCAAGCCTTCGCGGACGATGCGCTGCACTTCGAGTTTCGAAGAATCCACGAACTCGCAGAGGGCAAAGTCCTCGGGAGCCACTTCGTAAATGCCCAACGCTTCCATGCGGTCGATGTCACCCGTAATGATGGCCTTCACCAACTGCTCGGGGAAGATGTCCATCGGGAACACGCGGTCGTATTCTCCCGACATGATCATGTGGCGTTCGCCGCCTTTCACACGGGCGTCGAGCGCATACTCTTTCTTGCCCGAGAGCCAGCTGCAATATGCCCGGCTTGTGGAATAATCATTAAAACGCGGCATGATCCAACCCAGCATCTCGTGCACGTCGTCGCCTTCGGGAATCACGTTCACTTCCGTGGCATGGGCAGCCAGGAATCCGTCGGTCGTGGTCTTCACGCCCGTCATCACATTGCCGTTCACCACACGCAAGGTGCGGCCTTCCGTTACGCGGCCTTTCACCAAGGTGGACAGTTGCTGGCCCACGGTCATCTTGCAATAAGCCGGCTTCTTCACTTCCGAACCGGCAAAGGCAATGACGCGCGTAAAGTCAAGCTTTCCGGTGTTGAACAAATGACCGATGAAGATCACTTCTTCCGCGCCCAGCGTCCACACCGTCTCGCCCTTGTTCACCGGGTCGATGTGGTTGATTTGCACGCCCACGTTGCCAGCCGGTGCCGGTCCGTCGAACACGTTCACCGTCACGTTCTTGGCTGCCGTGAGGGCCGTTGCGCTCTGCTTGGCGCTCACGCCGAGGTATGTCTTTGCGATTTTGGCCAAAGCGTCGAGTCCCGTCTGGAAATCCGCCTCACGCCCCTGCAGCACGTACTCAAAGTCCGCTGCCAACGGCATGGAATTGAAGGCAGACACGAAAATGGCCTTCGGCGCCACTGCCGGATCGGGCACCACGTCGTAGGGACGCTGCTTGAAGAATCCGAACAATCCGGTTTGCAGAAGGAAGTCCTTCACTTCCGCTCCGGTCATCTGCCCTACGCTCTTCTTCCCAAAGTCCACGCACTGCTGCTGTCCGTCGGCTTCCACGCGCACACTCAGCACCTTGCGGCGCTCGCCACGCTCCACCATCGTCACTTTCCCGCTCACGGGAGAGACAAACTTCACTTCCGGGCGGGCCTTATCCACGAACAAGGCATCACCCACCTTGACCGCGTCACCTTCTTTGACCACCACCTTGGGCTTCGTCCCTGTAAAGTCGTCCGGCATCAAAGCATACATGCCGGGACGCTCCACTTGGAACTCCTCCTTGGCGGCCTTGCCCTTGAGGTTCACGTCAAGACCTTTACGTAACTTAATTACATTTGCCATTATAATAGGATTAAATAAACTGGTTTTAATTAAAACGTGGCAAAATTACATTAAAAATATGACAAAGTGAAGAAATCTAAAAAGAAAAATACTAATTTTGCTCACAAATAAGGTTCACGCATTAAACGGCTAAGGAAAATAATCAGAATCCTCGTAGGTGTCGTCATTGGCATCTACCTGCTCTTGGTTGCACTGCTCCATATCCCGGCAGTGCAGAAGGGGGTTACTGACATCGCTTCTGGAGCATTGGAAGACCTTTTACACACCGACGTGACGATCGGCCGTGTGGACTTAGGGTATTTCAACCGGGTCATACTCGACGACATCCGGGTCAAGGACCTGAACGACAAAGACCTTCTCCGGGCCGCCCGTCTGTCTGCCAAAATGGAGCTGACCGCTTTGCTGCACAGAAAAATCTCCATCTCCAACATCCAGTTCTATGGTTTCGACCTCCAGCTCTACCAACAGGCGGAAGGCGGGAAACCGAATTTCAATTCCTCATCGACGCTTTCTCCAAAAAGGACAGCGCACCGTCGCGCCCCAACCTCCGCATCAACTCCATTCTCATCCGGCGCGGGCGGCTATCGTGGCACCGCCAATACCAGCCATCGACCGCAGGGCGCTTCAATCCCGACCACATCGTGATGGACAAAATCAGCGCCACCCTTTCCTTGAAGCACTACACGGCCGATTCCCTGAACATCAACGTAAAAAAGATTGCTTTCGAGGAACAGTCCGGCCTGCAGCTCAAGCAATTGTCATTCCGCTTCACGGCCAACGACCAACGGGCCGTGCTCCGCAACTTTTCCTCATCGAGCTTCCCCACTCCCGTCTGTCGCTCGCCCCCGTGTTCCTGCACTACTGGCGCACGACGGACAGCCAAGGGAAACCGCGCTATGAGGATTTCAGTTTCCGCGGAAGCCTGCGCGAGGGGACGCTGGCCGCATCAGACTTCGCCCCCCTCTATCCCCCCTTGTCGCAAGGGGCCTTGAAGGAACTGCCGCTGCTGCATTGGGAAGCAAAGTTCAGCGGCGACCTCAAGCACATCCTCGTAGACCGCTTTGCCCTCCATGCCGACGACTATAGTTTCTGGCTCGACGCTCCACTCAGCATCAGCCAGTTGCAGGACCGTTCTTTCCGCACCGTCAAGGCGCGCATCGAGGAACTTGGTGTCAGTCCCGAAGGCATCAGTCAACTGGCGGAATGGAGCGCAGGCAGGAACAAACGGTTGGGCGACTATCTCAACGCCTTGGGTTCCCTACGGGCCTACGGCACCGTGTCCTACGGCCAAGAGGAACTCAAGGGGCAACTGGAGTTGCACACGGCGCTGGGTAGCCTTGCTGCGTCCGGCTCTTTCTCCGGCCGCCGCGACATCACGGCCGAAGCACGCACGGAAGGATTCAACCTGGGCTTGTTGCTGGGGCGCGAGGAGGAACTTGGCGATGTGGCGTTCCACCTCTCGGGCGGCGGTTCGCTGAACCAAGGCAAGCTCCCTTCGCTCTCGTTCGAAGGCACGGTCGACAGGCTATTATATAAAGGATACGAATATCAAGGCATCCGGGTGGACGCCGACTACAAACGCGGCGGTTTCGGCGGCACGATAGCCATCGACGACCCCAACGTGTCGCTCACTGCGGCCGGGCAATTCAACGTCCAGTGCGCCATGCCTTACATCAAGGGCCGCACCTCCGTCCGCCATTTCAACCCGCACGCCCTCGGCCTCACCCCGAAGTACGACGGCACGGCGTTCCAAGGCGGACTGCACGCCGACTTCCAAGGCAACGACATCGAAAACATGGAAGGCGTCATCCGCCTGGACAGTTTCCGCATGTCCACCGCCGAAGAGACCTATGCCCTGCGCCCCGTCGTGTTCGAAGCCACGCAGGCTCCGGGCAACCGCACCATCAGCCTGCACAGCGACTTCCTGCAGGCACGGATGGAAGGCAATTTCCGTCTGGCCACACTGATTGCCCATTGCCGCCAACTGCTCCACGGCTACCTGCCCTCTTTCATCAAGGAGCCCCGCATACGGAAGGACCTCCCCGACGAGGTGGCCTTGCTCATGGACATCCGGAGCACCGAACCACTCGAAAGAATCCTGGGCGTCCCGCTGCAAATCCCGCAGCCCGGACACGTGAGCGGTTACTTCAACAGCCACACGGGCGAGTTCGACTTCAACGCCGCCATCCCCTCGCTGAACTACAACGGGCAGCAACTGGACAGCATCATGGTGCTGGCCGGACTGGTGAACGACTCCGTCGTCTGCACGGCCGATTTCAAGAAAGACATCGGCAAGTCGCCCGTCGACTTCCGCCTGCTGGCCCGCGCCGCCTACGACCATGTCCACACCGGCCTGTCGTGGACCAACCACGGCGAGAAGGCCTACAAGGGCAGCATCGCCGCCGACACCCGCTTCGCGCAGGATGCCGGACAGAAGATGCTCACCTACATCCAGTTCCACCCGTCGAGCATCATCATCAACGACTCGGTGTGGAACGTGCATGCCTCGGACATCCATATCGCCCCGGGGCATGTGGAAGTGGACAGCTTCACCATCGACCAAGGCGACCGCCACCTCATCCTCGACGGGAAAGTGTCGGCCAACGCCACCGACTCCCTGACGGCCGACCTGAAAGACATCAACCTGGAATACGTGTTCAACATCGTCAACTTCCACACGGTGGACTTCGGCGGGCTGGCCACCGGACGGGCCTACGCCGCCAACCTCATGGCCCACCCCGAAGTGGACGCCCGGCTCCACGTGCAGGACTTCACCTTCAACGGCGCCTACCTGGGACAGATGAACGTGCTCGGGGGATGGTCGAAAGAGAAAAACGCCATCACCCTGGACGCACACATCAACGACCCGGCCAACAGGAGCATGACGCGCGTGGAAGGAAACATCCGCATCGGTGCCCCGCCCAAAGGCGGCATCGACCTGACCATCAACACCGAGAACATAGACCTGGCCTTCCTCAACCGCTACACGGAAGGCATCTTCAGCGGCCTGAACGGGCGGGCCTCGGGGTGGACGCGTGTGTTCGGCCCCTTCAAGGGTATCAACCTGGAGGGCGACATGCTGGTACATGAAGGCGGCATGAAGGTCATCTCCACCGGGGTGGACTACCACTTGGTGAACGACTCCGTCATCCTCCGCCCGGACAACATCTATTTCCACGATGCCAGAGTCTACGACCGGCACGGCGCGCCCGGCAAGGACGACCACTACGCCGTGGTCAACGGGGTGATGCGCCACACCCACTTGTCGAACATGAGCTACGAGTTCGACATCGAAGCACGCAACATCTTGGGCTACGACATAAAGGATTTCGGCGACGAAGTGTTCTGCGGCACAGCCTATGCCACCGGCCATATCGGCTTCAACGGGCAGGTGGGACGGCTGAACGTCGACATCGACGCCCGTCCGGAAAGCGGCACGGAATTCACCTACAACCTGGCTTCGCCCGCCACGCTCGACGACGACCTCTTCATCACCTACAAGGCGCCGCGCGACAGCACCGGCGCGACAACACCATTGCTGCCCCCGGCCCCGGAAGAACCGGAAATTGACATGGTCATCAACTTCCGCCTCGACCTGACGCCGGACGCCACCATGAAGATTCTCATGGACCCCAAGGCGGGCGACTACATCGCCCTGAACGGCCACGGCAACATCCGCGCCACCTATTATAATAAGGGCGACTTCACCATCTATGGCACCTACACCATCGACCGCGGCATCTACAAGCTCTCGCTGCAGGACGTCATCCGCAAGGACTTCGTCTTCAACCCCGGGGGCACCATCATCTTCAGCGGGCCGCCCACCGAGGCCGACCTCAACCTGCAGGCCGTCTACACCGTGCCTTCGGTGTCGCTCAACGACCTGAGCGCCCGCTCCACCTTCAGCCAGAACAACGTGCGGGTGAACTGCCTGATGAACCTCGGCGGAAAAGCGCTGGCACCGCAAATCAGCTTCGACTTCGACATCCCCAACGTCAACGAGGACGAAAAGCAGATGGTGCGCAGCCTCATCAGCACGGAAGAGGAAAAGAACATGCAGGTCATCTACCTGCTCGGCATCGGGCGCTTCTACACCTACGACTACAACAACGCCGACCAGAGCCAATCCTCGGTGGCCATGAAGTCGCTGCTCTCCTCCACGCTCAGCGGACAACTCAACCAGATGTTCTCCAACATCCTGGGCAACAACAGCAACTGGAACATCGGCACCAACCTGAGCACGGGCGAAGTGGGCTGGAGCGACATGGACGTGGAGGGGCTCCTCTCGGGACGGTTGCTCAACAACCGCCTGCTCATCAACGGCAACTTCGGCTACCGGGACAACAACACGACATCGACGAGCAACTTCATCGGGGACTTCGACCTGCAATGGCTGCTCACCCCGAACGGGAACGTCAGCCTGAAGGCTTACAGCAAGACCAACGACCGCTACTTCACCAAGTCGTCGCTCACCACGCAGGGCATCGGCATCGCCGTGAAGCGCGACTTCGGCTCCTGGCGCGACATCCTGCGCAACTTCGTCCCCAAGAAGCGCCGGCAGGCCGCCAACGACGGCGACACCGGCCGCCCGGCGACGACATCGCACTAAACCCTAAGATATGGAACAAAAAGACTTCATGCGAAAAGCCATCGGGCTTTCCATCGAAAACGTGAAAAACGGCGGCGGCCCCTTCGGCGCCGTCATCGTGAAAGACGGCGAAATCATCGCCACGGGCACCAACCGCGTCACGGCCAACAACGACCCTACGGCGCATGCCGAGGTCAGCGCCATCCGCGAAGCCTGCCGCAAGCTGGGCACCTTCGACCTCGCGGGATGCGAAATCTACACCTCGTGCGAGCCGTGCCCCATGTGCCTCGGCGCCATCTACTGGGCCCGCCTGGACAAGATTTACTACGGCAACAACAAGGCCGACGCCGCAGCCATCGGTTTCGACGACTCGTTCATCTACGACGAACTGGCCCTGCCCCGCGACCGGCGCACGAAGGCCATGGAGGAACTGCTGCCCGAAGAAGCCATCGAGGCTTTCAGGCTGTGGCAGGCGACCGACGACAAGACGGAATACTGACCCCGCGCCCCGCAAGACACGCGGCGGAAAGCCCTGCGCCCGCTCCCGGGCCGGGATTTCCGCCGCATACCGTTTTTTACACACAAATTCTTACCGTTTTTTCCATTTCTTCCAAAAAATTTGTCTAATTTTGCCCACGTGATGCCGTTGCGAAGCGTCGCGGCGCATCCTCTTTGTGGGTATCGAATTGCATTTGCTGCATATTCTTGTCAATGTTGAAACCTAGGAAATTTCAAATGAGAACGTGCGAGTGGATGCTTGTGTCATGCGCAGGCTTCCTGTTTCCGCCGTTTCCGTACTTCAGGTTTTCCTAGGACCTCAACATTAGAACGTCGGGATGAGGTCTGCGCTTTTTATTCCCATAACCTTGCCGCCTTTCTCCCCCGTGTTCACAAGTCCCACATGCGAAAAAAAAACAAGAAAACAACTTCATACTAACTTAACAGAAACAGATGGAACATGTCAAAAACATCATTTCGCGGATATTCGCCACGGGGAAAAAAGAAGGAAGCGACCGCGAGCCCCGCAACGGAACTTGCGGGGAACAGGCCCGCTGGACACTGGACCCCACCACGGGCGAACTACACATCAGCGGCTCCGGACGCCTCTACGACTTCCGGGGCGACAAGAAAATCCCGTGGGAAAAGCACCTGTCTATCATCCGGAAAGCATACATCGACGATGGCATCACCTACATCGGCTTTCAGGCCTTCGCCTACTGCACGGCCCTGACCGAGGTGCACCTGCCGTCCAGCCTCGCCACCATCGGGGTGCAAGCCTTCGCCTACTGCAAGTCGCTTTCCGCAGTGCGCCTGCCCGAAGGCGTAGGCAGTCTGGGCGACTACGCCTTTTCCCATTGCTACGGCCTGCGCGAGGCGGTGCTCCCCTCCTCCCTGCGCCACATCGGCAAGGGCGCCTTCTGCTCCTGCCAGAGCCTGCAACGGGTGTCCCTGCCCGACGGCATCACCGAAATAGGCAGCCAGGCATTTGCCGACTGCAAGCACCTGTCCGAGGTGGAACTGCCGCCCCGCCTGACGCGGCTGAAGAGTTATTGCTTCTCCGGCTGCTCTTCGCTAGCGTCGCTCAACCTTCCGCCATCGGCAACCCACATCGGCGATTACGCCTTCTCCGGTTGCTCGGCCCTGACGTCCGTCAGCCTGCCCGAAGGGGTGGCCGACGTGGGCGTACAGGCATTTGCCGACTGCCGCTCCCTGCGGCAAGTCGCCTTCCCCGCCTCGCTCCGTCGCCTGGCCCCCGCGTCCTCGCCGGCTGCCGTTCCCTCTGCTCCCTGTGGCTGCCCTTCCCGGGCAGCGGCACCGCGTCGGCCTTTTCCTGTTTCGGTGAGCTCTTCGGCACGACGCCCGACAGCGAGATGCGGCAGACGCCGCAAGAGGCGGACGAGGGGAAGGAAACCAGCTACTACCTGCCGGCATCGCTCACCGAACTGCACATCTTGGAAGGCTGCGAAGTCATCCCGCCCCGCTGCCTGTCCCACTGCTACTGCCTGCGCGAGCTCCACCTGCCGGCATCGCTCTACCTCGTCGGGCATCGCGCCTTTGCGGGTTGCGCCGGGCTGACCGCCATCTTCAGCCATGCGGCAGAACCGCCCTCGATTCATGCCGACACGTTCGAAGGCGTCCGCCCCAACGCATGCCAGGTGCATGTGCCCGCCGGTTGCGGCGAAACCTACCGGCAGGCACAATATTGGAACAGTTTCCCGCACATCGAAGAAACCAACGCCGACGGAGCGGGAAGTTAGCCTCCGTCCGGCGGAAGCCCCTTGGTTTTGTTCCCTCCCTTGCAACGCGGTCCGCAAGCACCTTACGACCGCGTCCGCAAGGGAGTTTTTCGTAGCACGCGCGCCCTCCTTCCCCTTGAAAAAAACTCAACCTCTCCGGCAAAGGAAGATTTCTCCCGCCGGAATGCGGAAGCACGGCATGCGGAAAACGACGCAGTACTTTGCGGAAAGCATTCGAGTACTCTGCGGCAAGTACTCGAGTACTCTCCGCAGAGTACTACACGGCACTGCGGAAGCCTCATTTCCGCCCGCAGGAAGATTTTTTTTCATTTGGCTGAAATTTGTATACGCTTGGTTTTTGGAACTTCCGCCCGAATGCGCTTATTTTGCAGCCATCGAACGGCCATCGCATCCGCATGCGACCGAAAAGAAGACAAGAATGAAAGAACTCGTGAAACGCCTGCGCGCCGTCCTCGCCACAGCCTGCCTGCTGGGGCTCTCCCCGTCCTGCACCACCCCGCCCCAAGAAGTGGTGGAGGGGATGGACTTCGCGGCCCTCACGGAAATGGCCCGGGCCGACGGACAAAACTTCTGCATCGCATTGGTGGACACCACCGACATCACCTCGCAAATCTACCTGCGGCGACTGAAGGAGACGGCCACGCCGGGACGCTTCTGCCTGGTCTACAAGGACTTCACTAAGAGCAATGCCTACGAGCAATGGCTCTTCTCCAACGCCGCGCCCGTCACGTGCGTATTCTCCCCCCACGGCCGACTGATTGACATCATCCCCGGGGCGTCCCGCAAATGTTTCAGCTGCATCGGGCAGGTGGTCCGGACGGGCAAAATGACGCAGGAACTGGCCTACTACAACAACTTCGGGGCAGAGAAGCAGGAACTCATCCCCCTGCTCGACGAAGTCATGCAGGCCAGGCTCCGATTGGACCGCGGCGAAGATGCCACCGAAGAACTGCGGAAGGCCAAGCGGCAGATGGACTATCCCTATCTGGCCTACCTCGACATGCAAAACGCCTTGCGCAACGGCTGCCAGGCCCGCGCCGACTCCCTGGCCGGACGGCTATTGGCCTGCGAGGGCGACTTGGAACTGGAGCTGTATCCCGAGCTCCTCATCGCCGCCCTGCGCACCCTCCATCCCGAACGCGACATCGCCCGCGAAGCGCGGCTGGAGGCGCCGTCCGTCGTCCGTCTGGGCGACTGCGTGCAGGGTGTGCCCCGCCCGTTCCGCCTCCCGCTCACCAACGCGGGGCAGCAGAGCCTCAGCGTGGAGGGAATCGAAATGAGCTGTTCGTGCCTGGAGCTGTTCGACGACATGGACTTCACCCTGGCCCCGGGGGAAACCAAGGAACTGGAAATGGAATTCACCGCAGACCAGGAAAAACGAATCGAACGGGAAATCATCGTCCGCAACAGCGGACTCTTCCCCGTCAGACGCATCAGAATCATAGCCAACGGACGGCCGCCCGCAAAACCGGAACGGCACAAGCGGGAGCCGGCCGCGAAGCATCATAACCCATTTATCCACTTAAAACCACAACAGCAATGAAAAACGTAAAATCCGTCCTCGGACTGAGCCTCATGGCCGGAGCTTTCGCCCTGGCTGGCTGCAACAACAAGACTGCATAAGAAAGCAACCTCACGCCACAAGAACAACAACTCGACCTGCGCGCCCCCAGCGGTAAACAGATTGCAACGGACGTGGCGGAACTGAAAGAACTGATGGTCCCCCACGTGGAAGCCACCCAACAGGAACACAAGGACTTCGTCATCGACGAAATCCGCTACCAGCCGTGGGAAAAAGGCTACATGGCGGAGGTCATCTATACCACGAACGACGGCGCCTCGAGCAACGTGGTGTTCGTCCAGCAGCCGGCGGGACTGAAAGTCACGTCGGGCGATGAAACGTCCGGCGAGTCGGGCAAGGCGTCCTATTCCTGCATGCCCAACGAATCCGAGACGTGCTCAGGCGGCAGGCTGGCCATAAGCCCCGAAGGCGATTTGTCCTGCGTGTGCGACAAAGGGCAGACCGAAGGCTGCTCGCTGCACGAAATCAAGTACTGAAACAGGCGGCGCAATGACAGGCTGACATTCATCGCGCTCCTCAAAAGCCGGAACCTCCCGGGAAGGCCCCGAAAGGCTCCGGCTTTCATCCGATTCAAAACAACAAAAGACGACGGAAACATGAAAAAGATCATTTTGCTCCTGGGAATCTTAGGCTGCACAGCCTCGTTTTGCCACGCACAAGACGTAGAGACATGGCGGGTGGACGAATCCACCATCATGGTCCGGGCCGACACCATCCTGCACTTCGACGCGTCGGGACATCCCCTATCCATGGAAGCCTTCAACGACTCGCTGCAGACCGGCAAATACATCATCACCAGCAAAGAACGCGGCCGCACAATGACGGACTACCTGACACCCAAGCATCCCACGGCGGAAACCCTCGTGGGGCAGCAGCTTCCGCGCACGACATTCACCGACATCGACGGAAACAGGGTGGACGTGGACAGCGCGGGCCTCACCGTGGTGAGCGCGTGGAACAAGACTTGCGGCATCTGCATCGCCGAACTGACCGCGCTGGACATCATGGCGGACGACTTCCCCGACGTGCAGTTCGTGGCCTTGGCGGGCGACCCCGAAGCCGACACGCGCCAATTCCTGGAACAGGCACGATGGAAATGGCAGGACATCATCGTGGTGCCCGACCCCGAACGCTCGCTGATGCAGTCGTTCCGCATCTTTACCGAACCGACCAACTTCATCGTAGACCGCCGCGGCACCGTCCGGGCCGCCCTCTTCGGTGGCGACGTCCGGCGCCTCGTGACCACGCTGGACCGCCTCTGCCGCGAAATCCTGCCCGCCCCGGACGAATAAGGCCGCCCCGCCCGCTTTTTTCCGCCCTCAAGGGAACAAGCCTCGCGGAAAATCGCTATTTTTGCCTGCAAATAGCAAAACAGGAAATGAAAAAGAAAGAACTCTACGAGCGCGTGGCCGCCTATTTCGAGGAAGCCATGCCCGTGGCCGAGACCGAACTGCACTACCACGACCCGTTCCAACTGTTGGTGGCCGTGGTGCTCTCCGCACAATGCACCGACAAGCGGGTCAACATGGTCACCCCCGCGCTCTTCCGCGACTATCCCACGCCGGAGGCCATGGCCGCCGCCACCCCGGAAACCCTCTACGAATACATCCGCAGCGTGAGCTACCCGAACAACAAGGCCAAACACTTGGCCGGACTGGCCCGCATGCTCGTGGAGGAGTACCACGGGCAGGTGCCGTCGGAACTGAAGGAGCTGACCCGCCTGCCGGGCGTGGGCCGCAAGACGGCCAACGTGGTGCAGGCCGTGGCGTTCGAAAAAGCCACCATGGCCGTGGACACCCACGTATTCCGCGTGAGCCGACGCATCGGGCTGGCCCCTTCCACCTGCACCACGCCCTACAGCGTGGAAAAGCAACTGACGGCCCACTTCCCCCCGGAAATCATCCCCAAGGCGCACCACTGGCTCATCCTGCACGGCCGCTACACCTGCACGGCGCGCGCGCCGAAATGCGACACGTGCGGACTGAAAATGCTATGCCGCTACTACCGGCGCAACAACGGGAACCCCACGCCCGCACCGGACGCATAGCCGCTGCGCGGCGCGCACGGCGGAAAAGCCCGAGGATTTCCGCAAAATAAAGCCCCGGCTTTCTTGGAAAATTAAACCAAAAAACATAACTTTGCAAGGCTGAAAAAACAGTCGTGGTTGATGAATCTAACTACAAGACCTTTAAAATAAACATTAAAAATGATGACTATTGACAATTACAAGTTTGCCGGCAAGAAGGCAATCGTACGTGTGGACTTCAATGTCCCCTTGGATGAAAATGGCAAGATCACGGACGACACTCGTATCCGCGGCGCACTGCCCACGCTGAAGAAGATTTTGGCCGACGGGGGGCGCACTCATCATCATGAGCCACATGGGCAAGCCCAAAGGCAAGGTGAACCCGAAGTTCTCCCTGGGCCAGATTGTGGACGCCGTGTCCGAAAAGCTGGGCGTGCCCGTGAAGTTCGCTCCCGACTGCGCCAAGGCAGCCGACGCCGCCGCCGCGCTGAAGCCGGGCGAAGTGCTGATGCTCGAAAACCTGCGCTTCTATCCCGAAGAAGAAGGCAAGCCCGTGGGCATCGACAAGGAAGACCCGGGCTACGAGGCAGCCAAGAAGGCCATGAAGGAGGCGCAGAAGGAATTCGCCAAGACTCTGGCTTCCTACGCCGACTGCTACGTGAACGATGCATTCGGCACGGCGCACCGCAAGCACGCCTCCACCGCCGTCATCGCCGACTACTTCGACACCGACCACAAGATGCTGGGCTACCTCATGGAAAAGGAAGTAAAGGCCGTTGACAACGTGCTGAGCAACATCAAGCGTCCGTTCACCGCCATCATGGGCGGCTCCAAAGTGTCGACCAAGATCGGCATCATCGAGAACCTGATGGACAAGGTGGACAACCTCATCCTCTGCGGCGGCATGACTTACACCTTCGCCAAGGCACAGGGCGGAAAGATTGGTAACTCCATCTGCGAAGACGACAAGCTCGACCTGGCGCTCGACATCATCGCCAAGGCCAAGGCCAAGGGCGTGAACCTCGTGCTGGGTTCCGACTGCGTGGCCGCCGACGCTTTCTCGAACGATGCCAATACGCAAATCGTTCCGGCCAACGACATACCCGAAGGCTGGGAAGGCTTGGATGCAGGTCCGGAAACGCGCAAGGCGTTCGCCGAAGCCATCAAGGGTGCCAAGACCATCCTGTGGAACGGTCCTGCCGGTGTGTTTGAATTCGATAACTTCACCGCGGGCTCGCGTGCCATCGCCGAAGCCATCGCCGAAGCCACGGCCAACGGTGCCTTCTCGCTCATCGGCGGGGGCGACTCGGTGGCGTGCATCAACAAGTTCGGCATGGCCGACAAGGTGTCCTACATCTCCACCGGTGGCGGCTTTCTGACATACGAAGGGCGACTTGTGCATACGGGTTGCCCTTCTTTATTCCGTAACTCATGAAACATTTACTCTCCATCGCTCTTGCGGCGCTCCTCATCTCCGGATGCCACTCCGGCGGAAATTCCGCTGCGCCCGACACGGAAACGCAAAGGCGGGCCGACTCGCTGGCACTCAAGGTGGCCCTGATGCCCACGCTGGATTGCCTGCCGTTCTACTACGCGGAACGGTGCGGAATGTTCAAGGAACTGGGACTGGACGTGCGCTTGCTGACTTTCAAAGCACAGATGGACTGCGATACGGCTTTCGCGCGCCACCACGCCGACGTGTGCTACACCGACCTTGTCCGGGGCGCCTTGCTGCAAAGCAAAGGCACGGGGCTGTACGTCATCATGCAGGCCGACGGGCATCATGAACTGGTAGCACTGAAAACACGGCGCATCCGCCAGGCACGCCACCTGAAGGAACGGACGGTGGGCATGGCACGCCACTCCGTGACCGACTTATTGCTGGACACCGTCATCGGGCAGGCGCGGCTGGATGCCTTCACGGTGTACCATCCGCAAATCAACGACATCAACCTGCGGTGCGGCATGCTGCAAAACGGCACCATCGACGCGGCCTTCCTGCCCGAACCGTACATCACACAAGCCAAGACCGAAGGGCATAACAGCATCTACGACAGCCGCAAACAAAACATCCGGCTCATGGCGTTCATGGCCACGGCCGAAGCCGCTACCGACAAACGGAAACAGGAACAAATAAAACTGCTGCTGCAAGCCTACAACAAGGCAACGGAACGCATCAATCACAAAGAACTGACAGACAGCATCCGGCGCATACTCCTCCAATATCCGGTGTCGGCCGCAACCATAGACTCGCTCCGGCTCCCGGAATACAAGAGGGCCGAAAAGGCTCAAGCCGACCAAGCGTCCACCGCCATAGGCTTCCTGAAACGACGGGAACTGATTCCCGCACAATACACGGGGGACACACTTATCACGACTTCATTCATCCCATAAAAATATGGACATCAAAAGCTTTGAACTCCTCTACCAAGACGCCGTAGAAGCATTGGTGCAACGCCGGCTGCAAGACGCATTGACGTGCATACAAGGCCTGACATACAACTGCGACAGTCCGGAACTCAACAGCGAGCTCGACTCCATACGCCAGGATTATGGCATGATGCTCGCCTTCATGAAACAAGGCGGCGTCGACCCGCAACGCGCCTTCGTGCACCGCACCTTGAGCATCCGCGCCTTCGGCGTGCTCGACAAGGCAGCACGGCTGTTTCATGTCCGCAACGAAAAAGACTTCTACACGCTCACATTCAACCGCTACCACGCCACAGGTTCCGAGAACGGCAAGAAACTGTATGACACCGCCGACCTGCTCCGCGAGAAGCGGGCGGAAGACCGCGGAGCGCATGCCGCGCAGTCGTGGAGCGAAGAAGAAGAGAAGCTGTTCTACGCCACATACGACAACTTGTTCGAATTCCTTTGGACCTCCCCCTTCTCCACCCCCTCGGACGCGGAAGAGTTGAAATCGTTCCTTGAGCGACAGGAAACAGAAGAACAAGCATTGCTGCTGAGCGCCGTCATGCTCAGCGCACAGCGCTTCTTCGACCCGCAGAAATACCGCGTACTGCTCCACTTCTGCCGTTCAGCAAAAAAGCGGAAGTGCGGGCGCGGGCGCTGACTGCCGCCGTGTGGGTCTATATGCAATACGAGAACCGCTTTGCCTGCTATCCCGACCTGGCCGAAGGGCTGTCGCTGCTGGCACACGATGAAAGCCTCAGGCAAGAGCTTGCGCTGTTGCAGCGGCAACTGCTCATCAGCCTTGAAACAGCCAAAGCGGAAAAGAAGCTGCAAAACGAAATCTTCCCCGACCTGCTTAAGAACCGGAACTACCAGCGCAACCGCATGGGACTGGAACAAATAGAAGAGGATTTGGCCAAAGCCTTGCGCGGCGAACCGAACGCGGAATGGGAACAAACAAAAGGAAACCGGCAACTGGCCGACAACATGAAGAAAATCATCGCCATGGGAAAGGAAGGAATCGATATCAACATCAGCACGTTCTCCGCCCTGAAAGGCTTCTCTTTCTTCCAGACCCTGAGCCACTGGTTCGCCGCCTTCAACGGCCATCGGCCGGAAGTGGCGGGCATACTCCCCGCAAACGCGCCGCACAACCCCATCCGCATACTCATGGAGGCCGGAAACTTCTGCGACTCCGACAAATATTCGCTTTGCATGATGCTCAGCCAGATTCCCGCCTCACAGCGTGAAATGATGCTGACACAAATCGGAGCGCAAGTGAGCGGAAGCGAAGAACAGCTAAAAGACGCGGTCAGGGAAAACGCAACCACCGCTTCGCTCTACCGCAACTACCTGCAAAACCTCTACCGCTTCTTCAAGCTGCACCCGCACAAAGCGCAATTCAGCGACCCGTTCAGGCTGGATTTGCTTTTCTCCCGCTATCCGTTGCTGGACGGCATCCTCAAGACACCGGACTACTTGCGGGAAATGGCATCGTTTCTCATCAAACGGGAATGCTACCAAGACGCCATTGACAGCATCGAAGAACTGCTCAAGGAAGAAACGGCCGACGCGGAAATGCTGCAGAAGATGGCCTTCTGCCACCAGCAACTGGGGCAACCCAGCCAAGCCATCTACTACTACCAGCAGGCTGACTTGCTCAATCCCGACAACGAATGGATTCTGAAACAAATGTACTTGTGCTACTCCGCCTTGGGCCGGTACGAGCAGGAACTGGAATGCCTGAAGAAGATGGAGAGCATCAATCCCGGCGACGCGCGCCTGATTTCGGAGACGGGGCTGTGCCTGATGCAGCTGCAACGCTACGAAGAAGCCGCACGGCGATTCTATGAACTGGAATACAAAGGTGAAAGAGTGCTCTCGTCGTGGCGCGCCATTGCGTGGTGCAACTTCAAGCTGAAACGCTTGGAACAAGCTGACAAGTACTATAAGAAAATCCTGCAACAGGAAAAGACGACGTGGGAGGACTTCCTCAACGCCGGGCACACCGCTTGGTGCCTGGGACTGACGGGCGAAGCCATCGCACACTACCAAGACTATATCCGACTGTTTGGCACACAAAAAAGGATGCCGCCGAGTCACCCCTCCGACCTTTCGACGACGACCGCGAAGAGCTGACCGCACAAGGCATCGAGCCATTGGACATCAGCCTGATGCGCGACATATTGCAACCGCAAGGCGAAGCCTGACGAGACGACTTATATTAGAGGAACAAGGAAATGATAAAACCACCCCATGAAGCGGCGCCCGAAGGAGCGCCGCTTTTTTCCAATTCTCGGGCGTGAGCAGGGTGGAGCGCTCCTTGTCGGCCTCGAAGATGGACTGCAAGCTGCGGGTCGTACAAGAATCGATGATGAAAGCGTTCACCTCGTAGTCGTATTTCAGGCTTCGGCTGTTCAGGTTGGCCGACCCCACGGTGCAGAACGAGCTGTCCACCATCATGACTTTCGAGTGATGAAAACCGTCTTCATAGTAATAAATGTCTGCGCCCCGCTTCATCAGCCGCTTGGCATGATAGGCCGCCACGTCGGGCGACACCTTCACGTCGCACTTGGTGGAAAGCATGATTTCCACCTTCACCCCGCGCTCCAAAGCCCGATACAGAGCTTTTTTCACGCTGGGCACCAGTGTAAAATACGGATTCACTATTTGGATGCAATGCTGCGCGTTGTCCATCGCGTCGATGTACGACCGCCGGATGACTTTCGGGCTCCTCCGCGGCTCGCGGTTGGCCACGCCCAGCAAGATGTCGGCAGAATCACCGCAATCGCTGGGCTTCAGCCCTCGGAACGGGACCTGCCGCGTGAGGCTGTCCGGCAAATACTCCGTGCTGTCGATTTTCTCGCCCGTGCAACGCTCCCACATCCGGCAAAAGATATCGCGATACACCGGTACGGCGCCTCCCTCCACACGGATGTGCATGTCGCGCCATTGGCCAAACTCCGGCCGCCCGTGAATGTAATAGTCGGCCACATTCATGCCGCCGGTATAAGCCAGCCGGTCGTCGATGACCACGATTTTCCGATGGTCGCGGTGAAAAGCATGGTTCAGCCAAAGGAAACACGACGGGGTCGAACACCTCCACGTCGATATGCCGGCTCTTCAGTTGCCGCAAGTGGCGCTTCCGCAGCGGGCGGTCGTTGCTCACGTTCCCGAAGTCATCGTAAATCACCCTGACCTTCACCCCTTCGCGCTCCTTCCGGTCCAGCAAGGTGAACAGCGCCTTGCCGATAGAGTCGTTGCGCAAATTGAAGTACTCCAGATATACGTATTTGCGCGCCTGCTCTATGGCCCGGAACAAGTCGTCGAACTTCTCCGTACCGCTCGGAAGTAACGTCACGCGGTTGTCCGGCGTGAAGTGCACGCCGTTCTCCTTCAAATCCTCCACCGTCAGCGAGTCGCTCCCGCCTCGTGCCACAAGGGCAGCCATGGCCAGAAGCCACACCCAACAAAATCTCAATCTCCACTTAAACATAACCTTCATTCTCTGCCCTTGCCATTGCCGCAAAGGCATCCTCACATATCAGGCCGGCCCACAAGGCCGCCCGTCAAAACATACAGCTGAAATGGTCCACCACGCCCAGCAAATGGTGCTCGTCGTCCACCACCAGCACAGTGTGTATTTTATTATTGTGCATGATGTCCTGTATCCTGGCAATCTTGGTTTCGGGCGAGACGCACTTGGGCGTGCGTGTCATCACCTGCTCCACCGGCACGTTGAAGAACTTGTCCTGCAGGCTCTCCATGGCCCGCCGCACGTCGCCGTCGGTAATCAGCCCCACCACCTTGCCGTCCACCTCGGCCACGCACAAGCCCAGCTTGCCCTTGCTCACGTGGATGATGGCCTCGCCCAACTTCATCCCAGGCGGTATGACTGGGAGGTCGTTGCTGCGCATCACGTCGCGGGCCGTGGTCAACAGCCGCTTCCCCAGCGTTCCGCCGGGGTGGAACTGCGCAAAGTCCTTTGCCTGGAAATGCCGCATCTCGATGAGCGCGCAAGCCAGCGCGTCGCCCATGGCCAGGGCGGCCGTTGTGGACGATGTGGGCGCCAAGTTCAGCGGGCAGGCTTCCCGGCTGACTTTCACGTTCAGATGACACGTGGCATACTTGGCCAACAGCGAATCCGGATTGCCGGATATGCCAATCAAAGGAATGCGGTGGTCCAGCAGATAGGGCACGAAACGAAGCAATTCGTCGGTCTGCCCCGAGTTGGAAATGGCCACCACCACGTCGTCGGCGGTCATCACCCCCAAGTCGCCATGGAAGACATCCAAAGGATTGATGAAAAAGGCAGGCGTCCCGGTGCTGGACAGCGTGGCCGCCATCTTGGCCCCGATGTGGCCGCTCTTCCCCACGCCGGTTATAATCACCTTCCCCTTGCAGCGCAAAATCAAATCCACCGCAGCATCAAAGTGGTCGTCCAGCTGCGGTATCAAGTCCAATATCGCCTGCGCCTCGTCGCGGAAGCACTTGGCCGCAATTTCCTTCACCTTGCTCATAACAGCGATGCGATTACGTTCTCCAAATCTTTCAGGTAGAGCATGTTCGGGCCGTCGCTCAAGGCTTTTTCGGGGTCGGGATGCGTCTCGAAGAAGTAGCCGTTGGCGCCGAATGCCCTGGCCGCCAAGGCCATGGCAGGCACGAACTCCCGGTTTCCGCCCGTCTTTCCGCCCGCGGCGCCGGGGCGCTGCACGGAATGCGTGCAGTCCATGACCACGCGGGAAGCGAAGCGCTTCATGTCCGGAATGTTGCGGAAATCCACCACCAGGTTATTGTAGCCATACATGTTCCCGCGCTCGGTGAGCCACACGTCTGCCGCCCCGGCCTCGCGGGCTTTCTCCACGGGATACTGCATGTCGAGCCCGGAGAGGAACTGCGCCTTCTTGATGTTGACCACCCTGCCCGTCCGCGCGGCCGCCACCAACAGGTCGGTCTGTCGGCAGAGGAATGCCGGAATCTGCAACACGTCGACCACCTCGCCCACCGGGGCGGCCTGGCAGCTTTCGTGAATGTCGGTCAGGAGCTTCAGCCCGTGCTTTTCCCTCACGTCGGCCAGCATCTGCAACCCCTTCTCCAGCCCGGGGCCACGAAAAGAGTGCACGGAGGTGCGGTTCGCCTTGTCGAAGGAGGCTTTGAAATAGATTTCTATGTTGAATTTCTCGCGCAAGCGGACCAGTTCGGCGGCCACCTCGTCCAGCAAACTTGCCGACTCGATGACGCACGGCCCCGCGATAACGATAGGTTTCATTCCCATTTGTCTTTCGTGATACATTTGCGCAAATATACGAAAAAAAAGAAGAAAAGCCCCTGCCTGCGGTAAGATTCTGCCATCAAATGGGAAAGGAAGGACGCTTTTGCATGGATTCCAGCGGTCGGGAAGCGTTTTTTCCTGTTAAAAAAATCCATCCGGCTTGTCCGACAAAACGCCAAAGCGTAACTTTGTCATTCATTTATCATTCAAATCTGACACACACCATGAAACAGAAAAGAATCCTCGCGGTGCTGGGCTTCTGCACCCTGACGTGCGCCCCGCTCGCCGCGCAAGACCTGTTTGAGAAAGGAGAAACCACCACCATCTATGTCGGCCGGGCGGAAAAAGACGTCGTGCAGACCGCCGTGGGCATCCTGCAAAAGGACGTGGAGAACGTCTTCCAGGCCCGGTTGGAAAGGACGTACACGCCCGCCGGCGAACCGTCCATCGTGGCCGGCACGCTTGGCGACCCGGTGTTCCGCGCGTTCCTCGCCCAAAAACGAGTGGACGCCTCCGCCATCGAAGGCCAATGGGAGGCTTTCCAAATCAGCAAGCCCAACCGCGGCCAGGTCGTCGTGGCGGGGAGCGACGCCCGCGGGCTGGCCTATGGCCTGCTCGAGATATCGCGCATGATCGGTGTGTCGCCTTGGGAATGGTGGGCCGACGTGCGCCCCGACAAGCTGGACCGCTTCCCCGTGGCCCGCGTGAAAGAGGGGCGGCAGTCGCCCTCCGTGCAGTTCCGCGGCATCTTCCTCAACGACGAGGACTGGGCGCTGAATCCCTGGTCGACAAAGAACTTCGAGCCGGAAGCGAAACCCGTGAGCCCGCTCAACCGGAAATTCAACGGACAGGTGGGGCCGAAGACTTACGCCAGAATCTTCGAACTGTTGCTGCGCCTGAGGGCCAACACCATCTGGCCGGCCATGCACGAAGTGACCGTGCCCTTCTACTTCATTGAAGGCAATCGGGAAACGGCCGAACGCTACGGCATCGTGGTGAGCACCTCGCACTGCGAGCCCCTGATGCGCAACTCGGCCACGGAATGGGACCTGGCCGGAAAGGGGCAGTACAACTTCCTGCAAAACCGGCAGGCCGTGGTGGACTATTGGGCCGACCGGCTCGCCGAACTGGGGCACTCTGAAAACATATTCACCATGGGCATGAGGGGCAAACACGACGGACGGATGATAGGCGTGAAGAACACCGAGGAATACAAGAACGCCCTCGCCGAGGTGCTGCAAACGCAAGACAGCCTGCTACGCCGCTACATCGACCCGCAAAGCCAAGACATCCCCCAGCAGTTCGTCCCCTACAAGGAAGTGCTCGACGTCTACCGCGCCGGGCTGGACGTGCCCGACCACATCACCCTCGTGTGGCCAGACGACAACTTCGGCTACATCCGCCACTTCCCCACGCCGGAAGAACGGCAGCGCACGGGCGGCAACGGCGTGTACTACCATACGTCGTACTGGGGCGAACCGCACGACTTCCTGTGGCTCGGCATCGTGCAGCCCGCGCTCATGTACCAGCAGATGAAACTGGCCTACGACCGGGGCATGCGCAAGGTGTGGATTCTCAACGTGGGCGACATCAAGCCCTCCGAATACCTGACGGAACTGTTCCTCGACATGGCCTGGAACATCGCGCTGCCGGGACACGAGGCCGGAAGCGGCGTGGTGGACTCGCACCTCGAAGACTGGCTGTGCCGCAACTTCGGGCGCAAGGCCGGAAAAGGCATTGCCCCCATGATGAAAGAGTTCTACCGCCTCTCCCACATCCGGAAGCCGGAATTCCTGGGCAACACGAGGGTGTACGCACGAGGACATGAGCACATCACCGACCTGCCATGGACGGCCGCGGACATCGACCGGCGGCTGACCGGCTTCAAGGCTCTGGCCGACCGGGCGGAAAGGTGGGCCAAAGACGTTCCCGACAACCGCAAAGAGGCTTATTTCGAGATGATACAATACCCCGTGCAGGCTTCCAACGAGATGAACAAGAAAATACTCTACGCACAACTGGCCCGCCACGCGCAGGCGGACAGCACCGCCCTGTGGGAAAAGTCTGACGCGGCATACGACAGCATCGCCGCACTGACACGCAGGTACAACTCGCTGCTGGACGGCAAGTGGAACGGGATGATGGACTTCCGCCCGCGGCGCCTGGCCGTGTTCGACCGGGTGCCCCGCACAACCGCTGCAACCCCGATGAAGGAAGAAACGGAACGCACCGCGCAATGGAACGGAACGGAATACGCCTCCGCCTCTGGCGGACACACGGCCATCGACGGGCTGGGACACGGCGGGAAAGCCATCTGCCTGGCGAAAGGGGCCACGGTGGAATACAGCTATAAAAACCACCCGGGCGACAGCCTGACAGTGGAGGTGAGGCTCGTGCCCACCCACGCCGTCGAAGGGGGCAAACTGCGCTTCGCCGTTTCCGCCAACGGGGCGGCCCCGCAGGTGTTCGACTGCGAAACGGCAGAATACAGCGAAGAGTGGAAACGCAACATACTGCGGGCACAGGCCATAAAGACCGCCACATTCCCGACGGATGGCAAAAAGGGACACATACGCATCCAAGCCTTGGACGAAGGCATCGTCGTTGACCAGATAAGGATGACGCCCGCCCGATAAGGCCGGAAAAGGCACGCAACCGCGAAGCGCCTTGCGGAATCCAGAATCGTACTCTGCGGAGAGTACGCGAGTACTTGCCGCAGAGTACGCCGGCGCACTCCGCACGACGCAGCAAGGCGTCGGGCAAGACAGGCACGGACAAGGCCGGCCGGAGAAACAAAAAACGGGCGGAAGCTCGCCTAAACTTTTCAAAAAAGGAGAAAAATGTTGCCCGAAAGCGCAGAAAGCCGTAAATTTGCCCAAACAACGGAAAAATGTCAAACTTAAACCTTAAATAAGATGAGCAAACTAATCATTGGTTCTTACGAAGATTTTGAAAAGTACGTGGGACAACCCTTGGGCGAGTCCGAATACCTGCAAATCGACCAAGAGCGCATCAACCTGTTCGCCGATGCCACCTTGGACCACCAGTGGATCCACACGGACGTGGAACGCGCCAAGGTGGAAAGCCCGTTCAAGAGCACCATCGTGCATGGTTATCTGACGCTGTCGGTCCTGCCTTACCTGTGGAACCAAATCATTGAAGTGCACAACCTGAAGATGATGATCAACTACGGGCTGGACAAGATGAAGTTCGGGCAGCCCGTGCTGAGCGGCCAAAGCTTGCGCCTGAGCACGAAGTTGCAATCGCTGGCCAACCTGCGCGGCGCGGTGAAAGCCGAAATCAAGTTCACCATGGACATCAAGGAGACGGGCAAGAAGGCTTTGGAAGGCACGGCCATCTTCATCTACTATTTCAACTAAACGGCCCAACCGTCACGGCAAATGCCGGTTGCCCGCACCGCAAGTCCGCGACGCACAAAAAACACCCCGCACGACGATTCATCGCCATGCGGGGTGTTTTTTGGTTTCCGCTACTTGGAAAAATAGCCCAGGCAGACGCCTCTCTGCAGCCGGGCACCAATATGTATGTCGCACTGCGGCAAAGGGAAAAAGCAGCCTGTGGCCCATGCTTCCGCATCGCCACGCCGCGGCTTTTCCCGAGCCCCATCAGTCGCAAACGACCTTGAACCCCACGGCCGTCTTCAGCGAAGCGGAAGACGGATAGACGATTTCCAGCCCTTCCGGCGTCTGTTTCCAATCGAGTCCGGCGTCCGTTCCCATCAGTTCCACGCGGGTCACTTTCTTTTCCAGCAAGCCCTTTCCATCAGCCAGAGAGGCGATCTTGAGGCGTTCGCCCGCCTCGGGCACGACCATGCACCAAGCATAAAGCGCTCCGTCGCGTCCCATCGTGAAGCGGAAGTCCGAGGTGCGGAAACGATGGTTGGCCTGATGCGCCCCAATCCGTCCGCCGGGCAGGACGTTGAGTTTCCCCTTCGCCCTCGCCCAGCACCTTCCAGGCCGCGCTTCCATAGATGCCGTCGCCATTGACGCGCATCCATTCGCCCACGTCGGCCAGCATCTTTACGCATGCCTCGTCGAGCGAACCGTCGGGAGCAATCGGAATACACAGACCGAACACGCCGTCGCGCGACACGATTTCGAGCATGTAGCGGATGACGGCATCGGGACTGTAAACGAAGTCCGGGGCGTAGAACCAGTCGCCGATGGGCGTCTCGGCAATCCAGGCTTGGTCGGTCTTGATGTCGGCGGGAATGGCCGTCTCGCAGGTGTTGACCGTCCCGTTCGTCGCGTCCCGGAACTTGACGATGCTGAAGGCGTCCACTTCGCCTTTGCGCGCCAAGGTGCGGTTATAGAAATCGGCCATCACGCGTTGCATGGCATCGCACTTGTAGCCCGTCCCCGTGCCCGAACCGCTGAAAGGCTGCTGGTCCGTGCCGTCGGTATAGATGAAATCCGGCTCATACTTCTCTATGGCGTCCATCATCCGCAAGGCCCACCATTTGGCATACCACTCGGCAAAGTCCAGATGGCCGGAGAAGATGCCGGGGCGAGGAGGCGACCAGTCCGTGTTGGCCGCCGCGGGCACATTGTCGTATTCCCGCAGGTTGACGCCATAAAGGTAGCGCGGGTCCAGTCCTTCCCACCACTTCCCTTGCCGTCCTCGAGCGTCAGGTTGCCGTCGTAAGGCACCCCGGCCTTGTCGCCCTCGCGGTCGCTCTGGAAAGCCGTTTGCCACCACCACCATGAATACTCGTGATGGAAAGTGATGCCGAAGCGCATGCCGGCCTTTCGCGAGGCCGACTGCCACTCGCGCAGGAAGTCGCGGCGCGGGCCCACCTTGGTGGAGTTCCAAGGCTGGTATTTGGAGTCCCACATGTCATATTGGTCGTGGTGCACGCCTTGGATGATGAAGAAGCGCGCCCCTGCGTCTTTGTAGAGTTCCACCAGATGCTCCGGATCGAACTTCTCCGGGTTCCAGTCGCGGAGCACTTCCTTGTATCCCACTTCCGACGGATGGCCGTACTTCTTCAGATGGTTGTTATAAGCCCACGTCCCTTGGTTGTAAAGCCTACGGGCATACCAGTCGCCGCTCTCGCCAGCCGACTGAGGCCCGAAGTGGACCCAGATGCCGAACTTGGCGTCGCGAAGCCATTGCGGCGTGCCCGGATAGTTGGCCTCAATGGAACTCCACGTAGGCTGATACGGCCCTTCGGTGATAGGCAAATCCAACTTGACCTCTTCGAAGGCCTTCACGTCTCCCATGGCCACCGAACCTTCGGGCAACGGCTTGTGCACCGTCGGCATGGGGCCTAAATCGTAGTCGGCAGAAGATGCCGCCCGCTTGTGGCCTGCACACGAAGCCAAGCCGCCGGCGAGCAGGATACTGCCCAGAATGATGTAATTTTTCATTTGATATGAATTAAACGGGTTTGTTCTTTCTTCGGATTCTTGCGCCGCCATGACGCCCTCCGTGCTTAGTCAAAAGTCATAACACATAAAAGTAAGCAATCCTCCACACACGGCCATAAGAAATATGTTAAAGAAACACAACGCGGCCGACCGGCAGGCAAACAAAGGGCCGGGAAAGGCATTTCGCCCGGCCACCGGCCGGACCTTCCGCAAAGGGCGCGCCCGACAGGCACGCCCTTTGCGTAAGGTCTCCTTGGCGAATGCCGCTCAAGGATGGATGATGTCGGTCAGGATGGGGCGCGCCCCACTGACGAAGCACTCCACGGCAATGACCATCAGAATCAGGCCCATGAGCCGCATCATCACGTTGTTGCCCGTCTCGCCGATGAGCTTCACCAACTGTCCCGCCCAGCGCAGGAGGCAAAAAGTGATGATGTAGACCAAGACAATAGCCACAATCAGGGCGGTCTTCAATTCTATCGACGTGGCCTCCTCCATCAGCACGATGGCATTGGCAATAGCTCCCGGGCCGCACAGCAGAGGGATGCCCAAGGGAGCCACGGAAACATCTTTCGTGTATTCCTTGATTTCCTCCTTCCGCAGGTTCATCGGCGTGTAGCGGGCCTGCAACATGTCGAAGCCGATACGGAAAATGATGATACCGCCCACGATGCGGAACCCGTTGGTGGAGATGCCAAAGAACTTGAACAGGAACTGGCCGCCCAGCGCAAAGAGCAACAGCGCGATGCAGGCAACCAGCGTGGCACGAATGGCCACCGACCGCCGCTCTTGCTCTTCGAGCGACTGGGTCATGGTCAGGAACACCGGCATCGTGCTCAAAGGGCTCGTGATGGTGAAAAGCGACGTGAAGCACAACAGTGCAAAAAGTCCATACGGTTTCCATACTTCCTCAATCACATTTTTACGGTTAAAACAATATCCATCCCGCCAGGCCGCAAAAGCAAATCAGCTTGATGGGATTCATCTTATAGACCAGGCTGCCGATGAAGGCAAAGGCAAAGAGGAAAATGCTGATGTAGAACTGCCAGGGATTGTCCGGCGTACTGAAGTTCTCGGGCGTAAGCAACAGCAAGGCCGCCGCCGCCAACAACCCGACCACGGCCGGGCGCAGCCCCTCGAACACATGTTCCACCACGGGATGGTTCTTATACTTCATCAGGAACTTGCTGATGAGCAACATCAGGATGAACGACGGGAGCACCACGGCAAAAGTGGCCGTCACGCTGCCCAACACGCCCCAACCGTGGCCGTAGCCTGCATTCACGATGCTGGTGTAGCCCACATAAGTGGCCGAATTGATGCCAATCGGACCGGGCGTCATCTGACTGATGGCCACGATGTCCGTAAACTGACCGCTCGTCAACCAGTGATGGCGGTTCACCACTTCGCCTTGGATGAGCGAAATCATGGCATAACCTCCGCCGAAACCGAACAAGCCAATCTTGAAGAAACTATAAAACAGATTCAAATATAACCACCACATGTCGCTACTTGTTTTCAGACGGCTGGACGTAACGACCGTAAAGATAGCCACCCAAACCGGCAAGTATAATAATATAAATAGGAGAAACGCCCAATAGCCATATCAACAACGCACCGGCCACAGGTATCCAGACGTTCGTCAGACCTATCTTCGCGCTCTTCCCCATCTTGAAAGTGGGAGCGGCGATGAGGGCCACCACGGCCGGACGGATGCCCTTGAAGATGCTCTGCACCGTCTCGTTTTCCTGGAAATGCTGGAAGAACAAGGCGATGCCGAGTATGATGAGGAACGAGGGCAAGACCGTCCCCAAAGCGCACACCACACTGCCACGCACGCCGCGGAGCTTGTAACCGATGAAGATGCTCATGTTCACCGCGAAGATGCCCGGACAACTCTGCGCGATGGCCATCAGGTCGAGGAATTCCTCACGGGCCACCCACTTGTTTTTGTCCACCACGTCGGCCTCGATCAAGGGAATCATGGCATAGCCACCGCCGATGGTGAAGAAACCGATGCGGAAGAAGGTGCGGAAACTGTCCCAATAGATATTCATATTCTCTTCGTTTGATGCAAACCGCCAGACAGCACGCGGGGCCATGCCCCTGAAAGGCACAGCCCCTTGCATGCTACCGGCATGTCATTCATTTCCTGTGAGCCTCCACCCACTTGCGCGCATTCACGAAGGCTTCCATCCACGGAGTAATCTCGTCTTCGCGGCGGTCGGCCGGATACCAGGCGTTCTGCCACGGGAAGATGGCACGCTCCAAGTGGGGCATCATGGCCAAGTGGCGTCCGTCGGCACTGCAAATGCCAGCCACGCTGTAGTCCGAACCGTTCGGGTTTCCGGGATATGCGTCGTAGCTGTATTTGGCAATCACGTTGTACTTGTCCTCCGGATAAGGCAACGAGAACTTGCCTTCGCCATGGGCCACCCAGATGCCCAGCTTGTTGCCGCTCAGCGAACCGAACATCACGCTGCGGTTCATCGGGATGGTCAGTCCGACAAACTCCGATTCGAACTTATGGGAATCGTTGTGAAACATACGGGCTTTCTTCTCGAACTCCGGATTGATCAAATCCAATTCCACCATCAGCTGGCAACCGTTGCAGATGCCGAGCGAGAGCGTGTCCTCGCGGGCATAGAAGTTGTCGAGCGCGGCCTTGGCCTTCGGGTTGTAGAGGAAAGCCCCGGCCCAGCCTTTGGCCGACCCCAGCACGTCGGAGTTGGAGAATCCGCCGCAGAAAACAATCATGTTGATGTCCTCCAATGTCTCGCGCCCGCTGATGAGGTCGGTCATCATCACATCCTTCACGTCGAACCCGGCCAGGTAGAGAGAATAAGCCATCTCGCGCTCGCCGTTTGTTCCCTTCTCGCGGATGATGGCGGCTTTGATGCCCGACGGTTTGCGGCGGTCGGGGTTCAGTCCATATTGCGAGAGCTTTCCGCTGAAGTCTTTATTGAACACCATCTCCAACGGTTGTTCCTTGTAGTTCTCGAAACGGGCCTTGGCGCAACCGTTCATGCTCTGCTTGCGGTCGAGCAGGTAAGACGTGCTGAACCACACGTCGCGCAGGTAGTCGATACCGAACTGGTACTCGGCGCCGTCCTTCGTGACTTGAATCAAACGCTCGTCCGTGGGATGCCCCAACTTGACGTACCCTACACCAGCCTCGTCCATAATCTTCTTGAACTCATGCTTGTCCTTGTCGGCAATCTGCACCACCACGCCGGGGTTCTCGGCCAAGAGAATCTTCACGATGTCGTGACGGCCGAACTTGTCCACGTTCACTTCCATTCCGCCTTCGGTGTTGGCAAAGCACATTTCCAGCAACGTGGTAATCAATCCACCGGCAGAGATATCGTGTCCGGCCAGAACCAGCCCGTCGTTCACCAGTTTCTGCACGGCATTGAACGCGTCGCGGAAATATTCGGGATTCTTGCAGGTCGGCACGTCGGAACCGACCTTATTCAACGACTGGGCGAAGGCCGAACCACCGAGGCGCAGGTCGTCGAAACTGAAATCGATATGGTAGAAAGTGCTCTTGGCCTTGTTCACCATCACGGGCGACACGACCTTCTTCACGTCGCTCACTTCGCCTCCCGCACTCACGATGACCGTTCCCGGAGAGATGATTTTCTCGCCACCGGGATACTGCTGGCTCATGGAAAGGGAGTCCTTGCCGGTCGGCACGTTGATTTCAAGCGCACAACAGAAATCGGACAGAGCCTGCACGCCTTGATACAAGCGGGCATCCTCGCCCTCTTGCGAGCGGCAAGGCCACATCCAGTTGGCCGACAGCGACACACTGTCCAGCCCGTCGGTCAGGGGCGCCCACACGATATTGGTCAGCGATTCGGCCACGGAAAGCACCGAACCGGCCGCCGGGTCGGCCAGACCCGCTTGGGGCGCATGGCCGATGGCCGTGGCGATACCGGCCTTTCCGCGGTAATCCAAAGCCACCACGCCCACGCCGCAATCGCTCAACGGCAACTGAACCTTGTTTCGCCTTGCAACACGGCCTGCCACATATTCATTCAGCCGCGCGGCATCGTAGGTCACATCCTCATACTTGCGCTCCACCGTGCGGTCGTGCATGTATGTCTTGGGGCTGTGGCCAAACATTTGCGCCACGTCCAAGTCAAAGGGACGCACCCCGTCGCCTTGCTGGAAAGCAAAGTGGGCGTCGCCCGTAGTTTCGCCCACCACGTACATCGGCGCACGTTCGCGCTCGGCAATCTTGCGCACATGCTCGAGGTGTTCTTCCTGAATCAGCAAGCCCATTCGCTCCTGCGACTCGTTGGCGATGATTTCCTTGGACGACAATGTCTTGTCGCCGATGGGAAGTTTTGTCATATCAATCAAACCGCCGCACTCTTCCACCAGCTCGGAAAGGCAGTTCACGTGTCCGGCCGAACCGTGGTCGTGGATGGATACCACGGGATTCACGTCCTCTTCGCACAAGGCACGCACCAAGTTATTGGCACGCTTCTGCATCTCCGGATTGGCACGCTGCACCGCGTTCAGTTCGATGCCGGACGAGTACCGCCCTGTATCGACAGAGGAGACGGACCCTCCGCCCAATCCGATGCGGTAGTTGTCACCGCCGACCACCACAATTTTGTTTCCCTTCTTGGGCGTGCCCTTCAGGCAATCACGCTTCGTGCCATAGCCTACTCCGCCGGCCAGCATGATGACCTTGTCGTAACCATAACGCTCGCCGTTCTCCTGGTGCTCGAAGGTGAGCACGGAACCGGCAATCAGCGGTTGCCCGAACTTGTTTCCGAAGTCGGAGGCACCGTTGGACGCCTTGATAAGAATCTGTTCCGGCGTCTGGTACAGCCATTTCCGCACCGGCAGGATGTCTTCCCAGTCACGCCCTTCGTCCGTGCGCGGATAAGACGTCATGTAGACCGCCGTTCCCGCGATGGGCCAGCTGCCCACTCCGCCGCCCATACGGTCGCGGATTTCACCGCCCGTTCCGGTGGAGGCACCGTTGAAGGGTTCCACCGTGGTGGGGAAGTTATGCGTTTCGGCTTTGATGGATATCACGGACTCGATGTCCTTCACGACAAAATAGTCGGACGTGGAATGGTCTTTCGGGGCGAACTGCTCCACCACCGGGCCTTGCGCGAAGGCCACGTTGTCTTTGTAAGCCGAAATTATCTTATGCGGATTCTCCTGGGTTGTCTTTTGATGAGCTGGAACAAGGACGACTCCATCTCCTTTCCATCAATGATGAACGTGCCGCCGAAGATTTTATGACGGCAATGCTCGGAATTGATTTGCGCGAAACCGAACACCTCCGAGTCGGTCAACTTGCGTCCCAACTGGTTTTCCACCTGGTGCAGGTAATCTATTTCGGCCGGCGAAAGCGCCAGTCCCTCTTGTTCGTTATATTCCTCCAGATTGTCGATATGAAGAATCGGTGCCGGCTGGATGTTCACGGTGAAGATTTCCTGGTCCAAGCCCTTATACATGCGTTGCAACATGGGGTCGTGCCCGGCCTGCTCGTCCTTCACGGGAAAGTATTCCTCGATGCGCGAAATCCCGCAAAGCCCCATGTTCTGGGTGATTTCCACGGCATTCGTGCTCCAAGGGGTAATCATCTCGCGGCGCGGCCCGACGAAGAAGCCGTCCAAAGTGTCCCCTTCTTCCAAGGTGGCACCGCCGTAAAGCCAACACAATTTTCCGATTTCCTCAGCATCCAACCGGTGGTCGGCCTGCGTGGCAGTGACACTTCCGGCGGGAGTTTTAAAGAATAAAATAGACATAACTCCTATCTGTATTGAATGATAATAAATACTTTGTTGCAAAGTTAAGCAAAAACCCGATTGCACCTTCTTCTGCAGCAGAAAAGTGTCATCAGAAGCTAAAATATAAAGAGGTATAGAAACAAACCAAAAAACTCTTGTCACTTTTCTGAATAAATAATGCGCTTTTAAATATATTTTAGATAACTTTGCAGCGGTTAGAGCGAAAACCGGAAGCAATCAACTTGTCCGACAATCGAAACAATAGATAATCCTAAAACAAAAGACATTATGAACAAACGAAGACTCTTCAAGGCGGCCGCGTGCTGCGGCTTTCGCGCCGCTCTTCTTCGCATCATGCGTGGACGACAGCTACGACCTGTCAAAGGACATCGACATGACCGTCACCATCGGCGGCAACCTCAGCATCCCCGGCAGCGGGACGGAAGAATTCTCCCTGGACGACATCATGGACCTGGAGTATAAGGAGAACCCGGAAGACAGCGTCATCCGCACCGACGCCGACGGCAACTACCGGTTGCTCAAGGAAGAAAGCAGCGACCCCACGGACGTGGACATCGAACCCGTCATCATCGACGAACCGGAATGCGAAGAGACCATCACCAACCTGAACTTCGACACGCCGGCAGCCGTGTCGGGCGAGGTGGAGGCACAGGTGGAAGACGTGGAAATGAGCTTTACCTTCACCAAGGACGACGTGACGACGGACGTCACGGAGGTTTCGGCGGCCGACGTGGACTTCAAAGCCTACCTCACCCTTTCCTTCGAACCGATATCCCACAACGTGGATGAGATTACGCTCAAGAGCGGATTCACCATTGAAATGCAGATGGAAGGACAAACGCAAGCCGACAACATGGTGTATGAACTGACCGACCTGGACAACTACCGCGTCAAGGACGGCGCGCCGCAGACCATCGAGTTCATCAACGACCAGACCATCCGCGCCGGAGAGACCCTCCGCGTGCCGGTGCGCTTCCTCCGCATACAGAACTTCCCCGACGGGCAGGGACTCTATGCCCTCGGCCACTTCCGCATGCGCACCCACGTCATCGCGAACGGAACGGCCACCACGACCGACCTGAACGAAGGAAACATCCAAGTGAACCTCTTCAACAACGCCGAAGTGCCGGCCATCACGCTGGAACAAGTGGAAGGTAAGTTCGACCCGGAAGTGGACATCACCATCGACCCGGTGACCGTGAACGACGTGCCCGACTTCCTGAACGACAACGAGAACAACCTGGACCTGAAGAACCCCTACATCAAGCTCACCATGAGCAACGGGACGCCGATTGACGTGAACCTCACGGCGGACATCATCCGCATGAAGGATGGGGTGCAGGACGACGCCCCCATACGACTGGGCAGCACCACGGCCGACCGCGACAGCATCATCCTATATGCCGCCAACGGCGACGCCCCCACGGTGTCCACCTACTACCTCTCCCGCGAAGCCATGCCGGAAGTGGCACAGGAAGGCAGCCACACGTATAACATCGTGATGGGCGACGACATCTACCGGCTGGTGCGCACCATCCCCGACGAAATCAGGCTGGAGAACATCGAGGCCAAGGCGCTGGACCAGACCTACACCGTGCCTCTTGGGCAGGACGGCGCGCACTACGTGGTGAACACCGACTATCAAATCAACGCGCCCCTGCAGTTCGGACAAGACCTGCTCATCACCTACAAGGACACCATCGACGACTGGCACAGCGACATGGAGGACATCACCATCAACAAGGCCGTGGTCGAAATGGACGCCATCAACGGCATACCGCTTAATTTCAGCGTCGACGCACAGGCCATCGACGTGAACGGGAACGTCTACCCCAACGTGACGGTAACCCCCGTGCAGGGCACCATCGCGCCGGGCCTGAAGCTCCTGAACGGCGACGCCTCCGCAGCCTCGGAAAACAAGCTCATCCTGGAAATCACGTGCGAGAGCGGAGACATGAAAGACCTCGACGGACTCATCATCAGCTTCAACGCCGACAAGAAGAACATGGACGGACGCCCCGAACTGCAAAACGCCACGCTCAACAAGGGCATGACCTTGCAGCTCAAGAACATCCGCGTGCGCATCGAAAACGGGTGACTGTAGACATGAATTAAAACCACCTTTACTTAAGCAAGAAACATCATGAACAAGATAAATAAAATCGCTGCAGCCTTACTCTTTGCATGGGCTGCCCCCGCGGCCTCCATGGCCCAAAACAGCCTGCGATCGGCCTACTTCCTCGAGGGATACACCTATCGCCACCAGATGAACCCGGCCTACGCCAGCGAGCGCAACTACGTGGGCATGCCCGTGCTGGGCAACTTCAACGTGGGGCTGCAAGGCAACGTCGGCGTGTCGAACTTCCTATACAAGCTGCCCAACGGCGACCTCACCACCTTCCTCAACCAGAGCGTCAGCAGCAGCGAGTTCCTGGGCGACCTGAAAGACCGCAACCGCCTGAACCTGGACTTCGACATGAACATCATTTCATTCGGGTTCCACAAATGGGGCGGCTTCAACACCTTCGACCTCTCCGTCAAGAGCGGCACGCGCATGACCCTGCCCAAAGACCTCTTCGAGTTTGCCAAAGTGGGCATGACCGGCGGACACAGCGAATACGACCTGGAGGACCTCGGCATCTACTCCAACAGCTATGCGGAACTCGCCTTCGGGCACTCGCGCAAAATCACGGACAAGCTCACCGTGGGCGCCAAGGTGAAGTTCCTCCTGGGCATCTACAACGCTGACTTCCACGTGAACAACATGAAGCTCGTGCTCTCCGACAACGAATGGGCCGTGTCCGGCGACGGGGAATTCTCCAACGCCGGCATCGTGGACATCCCCACCAAGACCAAGCTCAAGGACGTGACCGACCACCAGGGCGTCGTCATCGGACAGGAAGAGCAAGAGGAACTCGACTTCGACAACATCGAGACGGGCAGCGCCATCAACGGCTTCGGCATGGCCTTCGACTTCGGAGCCACCTACCAGCTGCGCGAGGACCTGGAGCTCTCCGTGGCCTTGCTCGACCTGGGATGGATCAGCTATAAGAACGCCACGAAAGCGCGCATGGCCGCCGAGCCGTGGAGCTTCGACGGGTTCCACGACGTACCCTTCGACTCCAACGAAGCCGAGCCGGGCATGTCCATCGAAGACCAGATAGACGACTTGGGAGACGACCTGGAAGACTTGTTCCAGATGAAAGTGGAGGGGCAGGAGAAGCACACGCGGGCCTTGGGCGCCACGCTGATCGGCGCGCTCTACACCTTGCCGTACTACGACAAGCTGAAGTTCGGCTTCCTGGAGTCCACCCGCATCAACGGCCGCTATTCCTGGTCCGAAGGCCGCTTCTCGGCCAACGTGGCTCCGGTGAAGTGCTTCGACGCTTCCATCAGCTACGCCGTTTCGTCGTTCGGCCATTCCTTCGGCTGGATGCTGAACTACCACACGAAGGGATTCAACATTTTCTTGGGCAGCAACCACCAATTCTTCAAGATTACTCCGCAAGTGCTGCCGGTGGGACGGGCCAACATGAACCTCAGCCTCGGCATCAACTTCCCTTTTGGAGACATTAAGAAACTCTGAACATTGCATTGACAAAACGCTACAAACGGGCATCGGCCTGCCTGCTCCCTCCCAACGAGGTGCAGGCAGGCCGATTTCGTTTGCCTCTTTCCGCCCCACAAGGACCTTCTTTTTTCCACCGTCCCAAGAGCGACGAAACGGACCGGCAGGAACGAAGCCCCAGAGACATGGCTGACAGTCGACTTGTCCGGTTTTCCACAATGAAACACAAGCCGCCGCATGGGGCTCATCATGCAGCAGACCCGAGAAGCAAAAAACCGTACAATCGCAGGTTACAAGCTTCCCTCATCCGGCGGGACAGGAAGGGGGAATGGACAAAACGGACAAATCATTCCGACCATGTCCCGTCCGTAGGCCACGCAAGCGGACAAGCGCCATGCGGAAGATGGGGAAAACACTTTGCGGCAAACACTCGAGTACTCTGCGGCAAGTACTCGAGTACTCTCCGCAAAGTACGCCGGCGGCCTCCGCACGCCGCATCGGCGGGAAACGGTTCGCGACGCAAGGCTTTGCGGAAGGCGGAACCGCCAGGACATGCCAATGTGGAAAAGGGACGGAGACAAGAGAGGTAACAGAACAGGACAAAACAACATCCCCGGGATTTGTAGACACAATAATCGGAACTTTGGAGACTCCCCGGAAAAGACGGCTGATGGAAAACAAGACAAGCCGGCTGCCATCCGGCTTCAAAGAATCCGTAAGAAGGGGAAGGCGGCACGCGCCTTCCCCTTCTTACGCTTATTGGTAGGATATGTTATTCAGGTCTTTCAGCGGCCCGCTCTCGCTCTTCGCCCGAAGCAGGCCGGACAGCTCATCCGCGCCAAGTCGCGTGGACGGATTGAAGGCATCCGTCTCCATGTAGTCGAGCATGCTGCGGCAGAACTGGCGCACCTCGGGCCGGTCGGCCACCGCCTCAAGGTCGGCCATGCACACCAGCAGCTTGCCCTGCCCCACGGCCAGTTCGAACACCAGCCCCAGCTTGTGGTTGCGCTCCACGTTGTCGATGACCTGCACTATGGGCTTGTAGCCTGCGGGAAACTTGTCCAGGATGAAAGGATAGCTCTGCTTCAGGATGGAGAACCATTGCCAGTTGGTGTGCATGTCCGTCGGGAAAAGGCGGAACATCGGGTGCTCGGGGTCGGTCAGTATGCCCAGCGTGCCCGGCGACACCGGCTTTCGGTTGTTCCGGCTGATGGTCTCAAACATCCGGTAGTTCCAGTAGTCCGTGGTGAACAGTCCGCCCACCGTCTGCCCCTCGTATGCCTCGCGGCGCGGAAACCACAGCACCTTTCCGCCCTGCTCCAGCGCGGCGAGCGCCGCCCCGTCGAGGCTGTCCGTCACCGTGATGCCTGTCCGCTCCATCGGCGTCGGCCCGTTGTCGGGATACACCCAAAGCGGGTAGTCGTTCTTCCGGTCCGTGCCCTCGATGGCCAGTTCCAGATTGAGCCGCACGGCCTTGCCGCCCGACGCCACCTGCCAACCGATGGTGCCCGCGTCCAGCAGTCCGCGCCCGTCCGGTAAGGCGGGCAACACGCCTCCGGCCACCTGCGCTCCCTGCAAGTCCTTCAGCGTCCAGCGCAACGTCTTCCCGGCCAGGCTGCCGGCCGAATAGTTGCTCACCTTGACCCGCGCTTCCAGTTTCTCGCCCTCCGTCCAGCAATACTTCTCCATCAGGAGCAAGGGCACCACCTCGCTGCAGAAGCCCCTCCAACGCCCGGGCGACACCAGCCCCTTGCTGTCCATGAAGGCATCGAGGATGCCGATGTAGGCCGAACCTTGTCCGGGATAGTCCTGCAGGTCGAGCAACTGGAAACCGGCCATGTCTGCCGTGCGCAGCTCCATCTCGATGTCCGCCTTATACAGCTCCACCGCCCAAAGGCCGGACGCCCGGAAGAAGTCGTAGGCCTGATCTCCCATGCCTGCACGGCGCAACCGCCCGCGGAAGACTTCCTGATTGTAGGGATACAACACGCCGGAATATTTGGCTATCTCGCGCTCGTCGGGATACATCTGGAACTGCCCCGTCTCGTGGCTCACCACCGGAACGCCGGCGCGCGCCACCGCTCCCGAGAAGTCCATCACGGTGTTGGGATACGTGTGGTTCATGATGCCGCCGTCGAAGGCGTCGGCAAAGGAAAACGAACTGCGGACGTGCGTGTCGAACCCCTCGGGCTGCTCCCCGCCTATGCGGCAGGTCACCATGAAGTCCTCGCCCTCCAGCGGGCTGTTGAAGCCCAAGTAGTTGTTCGACCCGTAGGCATACATCCGCCGGCCGTCGGCCTTGCGGAACCCGCCCAGCAAAGACTGCATGACGCCGAAGTCGCCGGAAAGCTCGTTGCCCAGCGCGAACATGACAAAGGAAGCATGGTTGCCATACTCCCGCAGGATGTGTTCCCCCTCCTTGCGCAGGAAGGATATCAGCCGGGTGTTGTCCTTCCCCAACCATCCCCAGAAGGGAAGTTCCGCCTGCACGTAGATGCCCTCGATGTCCGCCGCCTCGAAACAGGCCTCAGGCGGGCACCA